>Ga0207996_1001274_pt1 | contig 17980 bp, 16 predicted proteins | sample AntAceMetag02UKG_FD_184773 | JGI IMG/M metagenome (GOLD analysis project Ga0207996, IMG submission 184773) | Saline lake microbial communities from Ace Lake, Antarctica - Antarctic Ace Lake Metagenome 02UKG (SPAdes) (version 2) | ecosystem: Environmental > Aquatic > Non-marine Saline and... | reverse complement strand
TATCCCCGGTAACTATATCGACAACAATTGAAGATCAAGTTTTGCATCTGAAGGATGTTTTGACAATAACCTAAGGTGGGTCAAAATTCGGTTATCACCGTGGGTCAATTTTTGGTTGTCATTTCGAGTCCATTTTTGCCCAGCCGGTTTCCTGAAAATATATTGCAAATTTTTCAATAAATTCCTTTTGTTCATCCATGTGAGTTCCTTTTAGTAAAGAATTAGAAAAATGAGGTTAATTTGCAAAGTTCTGTTTGTTCGGTAATTACCGAACAAACAGAACTTGATGACAGTAATACTACTATAAAAATACAATGTCAACAGTTTTTTATGGTATTTTAAAGTAATAGCTTTTTTTCTTGATTATGTCAAGATTAGCTAGAATCTAGAATATTTGGTATGTTACTTCAATACATAACATGTTTCCCCGATGGCCACTTGAAAATCCCCCACCCTCAGACAGCAGAACGATTGTAAGTTAATTCTTTTTTTTATTGTAAATATTCGGGATAGTCATTTATGAGTCAAGTTTTTAGCAATGTTCTAAATTTTTTATTCAGAGGATACACCCAGATATCTTTGATGGGAATTCCTTGTGAAGCTTTTTAGGATTCGTTCAGCAGCTACAGTAGAGACCACTCACAGCGTAGTTCACGGAATTTTTGAAGATGCAATAGATGACAAACTGGCAAAAAGCAATCCGGCAAAAGGGCTTCTCAAAAAAATCCTGCCTGCAAAACGGCAGCGCAATGACAAAGATTCTGATCCATTTGACCTTGATGAAAGGGATATATTTCGAGATCATGCAGAACATATTTGCACCCTTCAGGAGCAGTTTCTTTTAAAGGTAATGCTCCACATGGGATTGCGGCTTGGCGAGGCTCTGGCGATGAAAGTACGGCATTTTGACTTTCGCAAAATGACCTATCACGTCACAGAGAGCTATAAACGTCAAAATTTTGGAAAGCCCAAAGGTGCAAAAAAACGCTGGGTCGATATTCCGGCCTTTCTCGTAAGTGAGATTAAAGAATTTATTCTACAGCTCAGGAAGGAAGGCCTAAAAAAGGGTAAAGGCGGAGAAGTTGATCTGTTGTTTCTAGACCCTAGAGAAAAGCAACTTTTACCTTACAGTCAAAATAAGATTCGGGGTCTTTTAAAAAGGGTGTGCAGGGCTGCGGGTTTCAGATACCGCAATCCGCACGATTTGCGACACACATATGCGACGATTTTACTTATGGCGCATATGTGTCCGGCCTATGTACAAAAGCAAATGGGGCACAGTTCAATTTGTATTACTGTTGATACGCTACGGGCACTGGATAGCGGAAGAAGGCCGTCAGGGATTGGAGGAAGCACTACTTGGATCTGTGCGAAATCCTGGCGAAAAAAAGCATATTTTGCATATCGAACAAAAGCGACTCCAGTAAGTAACTGAAATCGCTTTAGTTTTGTCAATTATGGTGCCGAAGGCCGGAATCGAACCGGCACGAGTTTCCCCACTGCGCCCTCAACACAGCGTGTCTACCAGTTCCACCACTTCGGCATCTTAATTATTTTCTGCCGGGGCTGTTTCCCCCTGGGGAGCAACAGCATTCGGCTGTACATTCCCGGGAGCTTCTGCAGGCATGGCTGTCTGCTGGGCTGGAGAAACAGTCTTAACACCTTTCATGATCGATCCTCCGGTTGGATTGGCAGAAAGATAAGCAAGGCTAAGAGATGTTACCATAAAAATAACAGCGGCAAATGTTGTGATCTTACCCAGAAGCGGTGCAGGACCTGACCCGCCGAAGACCGTCTGTGCGGCTCCGCCGAAAGCAGCGCCCATTTCAGCGCCTTTTCCTGACTGTAAGAGCACAATACCAATAAGTGTTATTGATACAAATACATGTACTGTGAGCAAAAATGCTGTCATATTATTTTTTATACCTTTTTTTTGGTTTATACTGCTTTCAAATTAAAAGACGGATGATACTCTGTTTTTTATTAAATATCAAGCCTTATCTTAAACAAGCCCTTTTTATTCAAATTTGATGGCGTTTCAACTTAGCCATTAAATTTGACCAGACGGACAAAAGAATCTGCCTTAAGGGCTGCGCCGCCCACAAGCGCACCGTCAATATCCGGCTGAGACATAAGCTCATCTACATTTTCCGGTTTTACGCTGCCGCCGTAAAGAATACGCAGGCCATCTGAAATAGCCGAATCATAAATGCCTTCAACAATTGCCCTGATATTTTTATGGACATCTTCAGCCTGGTCGGGAGAAGCTGTCTTTCCGGTACCGATTGCCCAGACCGGCTCATAAGCAATTATTATTTTAGCCATATCATCCGCTGAAACATCCACCAGACCGCCTTTTATCTGGGTCTCAACCACTGCAATAGTACTGCCTGCTTCCCTCTCCTCCAGGGTCTCCCCCACACAGAGTATCGGAACAAGTCCGGCTGAAAGTGCGGCTTTTACTCTTTTGTTAACGGTCTCATCGGTTTCACCAAAATACTGTCTTCTCTCTGAATGACCGATAATCGCATGGCTGCACCCGGCATCCGTGATCATGTTCGGAGCGATCTCGCCGGTGAATGCACCCTTTTCTTCCCAGAAAATATTCTGGGAGGCAACATTTATATTTGAACCTTTAAGCTCCGCTGCAACAGACGCAAGCGCTGTATAAACCGGCGAAACAATAATTTCCACATCTGTTACCCCCTCGACTTTCCCCTTGATCTCGCGAACAAGATCCAGAGCCTCTGAAATGGTATTGTGCATCTTCCAGTTGCCCGCAATAACAGGTTTTCTCATAATATTACTCCACATAAGTGTTAATAGTTGATTAACAAGTGAAAAGTGAAAGGTGGAGAGTGAAAAGAAAAACACGGTTAACCGTTCACATCTCACACTTCACTTCTCACTATTTTTCAAGTGCTGCAATTCCAGGAAGGGTCTTGCCCTCCATCAGCTCCATAAATGCACCGCCGGCAGTTGAAACAAAAGAGACCTTGTCCTGATTGCCTGATTTCTTTAAGGCCGAAACAGAATCGCCGCCGCCCACAATACTCCAGCAATCCGCTGCGGCAATACAGTCGGCTATAGCATAGGTCCCCCTGCTAAACTCATCGATCTCAAACACACCCATCGGCCCGTTCCAGACAATAGTCTTTGCCTCATTTATTGCTTTTTTAAAGATCTCAACGGTTTCCGGTCCGATATCCAGCCCCATCCAGCCGGAAGGAATACCGTCGGCTGAAACTGTCTGTATCGGAACACCCCCCTTAAACTCTTCAGCAACAACACAGTCAACCGGCAAAAGAAGCTTTACGCCCTTTTCCGCAGCTTTTGCAATTACGGCCTTAGCCATATCAATTAAATCTTCCTCAACAAGAGAGTTGCCGATTTCTTTGCCCTGGGCTTTTAAAAAAGTAAAGGCCATGCCGCCGCCCACGATGATACAGTCCACTTTCTGAATAAGGTTTTCCAGCACCTCAAGCTTACCCGAAACCTTGGCGCCGCCGATTATTGCGGCCAGCGGACGTTTGGGATTTGTCATGGCACTTTCAAAACTCTGGATCTCTTTTTTCATCAGAAACCCGGCCGCACAGATTGGCACGACTCTGGTAATCGCTTCAACTGACGCATGGGCCCGGTGAGAAACCGCAAAAGCATCACTGATAAATATATCAGCACTTGCGCCAAGCCTGGCAGCAAAGTCAGCATCATTTTTAGTTTCCTGTTCATAAAACCGAAGGTTCTCAAGCAGCAGAACCTCGCCGGGCTTTAATGCTTTGCCAATTTCAATGGCTTCATCACTGATACAGTCATCCACAAACTTGATATCAACCCCAAGAAGCTCTTGAAGCCGGTCTGCAACCGGCTTAAGACTCATCTCTTTAACAGGTTTGCCTTTTGGCCGGCCAAGGTGAGACGCACAGATAACCGCACCGCCGTTATCCAGCACATACTTAATGGTGGGGATAGTGGCTGTTATCCGGTTATCATTGGTGATGTTCTGGTTTTCATCCAGAGGAACATTAAAGTCCGCCCGAACAAAAACCTTTTTTCCATTAACATCGATGTCATCAATGTATTTGATTGTCATACTCTGTTCCTTACATAACCAGTTAAATGACACATAAGGTTTTGGCCCGTGTACTTTAGGTAATATATAAGTACTTAAAGTTAAAAACCTTAATCAGATCCAGGCACTTTAAATACTTTAGGCACTGTTAGTGTTTGTTCCACACTCCAAATTCCAAATTCCAAAATTACTTCACTGTATCCATATGGAGGATCAGGTCACAGACTTTGTAGGAATAACCCATTTCATTATCATACCAGGATACGACTTTCACAAATGTATCTGAAAGTGCAATTCCTGCATCTGCATCAAAGATAGAGGTACGTGAATCCCCCAGGAAATCAGTGGAAACCACGGCATCTTCTGTATATCCAAGAATTCCTTTCAGCTCACCCTCTGAAGCCGCTTTCATGGCAGCCTTAATATCATCATAGCTTGCGCCTTTTTCCAGACGAACCGTAAGGTCAACGGCTGATACATCGGGAGTGGGTACACGGAAAGCCATGCCGGTCAGTTTACCGTTAAGCTCGGGAATAACCTTACCCACCGCTTTAGCCGCACCGGTTGATGACGGGATAATGTTCTGAGCTGCGCCACGGCCGCCTCTCCAGTCTTTCATTGAAGGTGAATCAACAGTCTTCTGAGTTGAGGTAACCGCATGAACGGTTGTCATCAGACCTTCTGCAATTCCCCAGTTATCATTTAATATCTTGGCAATCGGTGCCAGACAGTTGGTTGTACAGGAAGCATTAGAAACAATATCCATGTCTGCAGTGTATTTTTTGTTATTTACACCCATGACAAACATAGGTGTATCATCTTTTGACGGTGCTGACATAACCACACGTTTTGCACCGGCCTTGATATGCGCTTCTGCTTTTTCACGGGTCAGAAAAAGTCCTGTAGACTCAACAACATATTCTGCTCCGATGGCATCCCATTTAAGGTCTGCGGGATCTCTTTCTGCGGTAACGCGGATTGTTTTTCCATTCACCACCAAATTTCCGTCTTTGACTTCCACCTCTCCGTTAAAACGGCCATGGGTAGAATCATATTTAAGCATATATGCCATGTAATCCACATCGATAAGATCATTAATTCCCACTACTTCGATTTCAGGAATATCGTTTGCCGCACGAAAAACAAGACGACCAATTCTTCCAAAACCATTAATTCCGACTTTTACTGCCATGATAAATTCCTCCTTGCATGAACTTTATGATTATTAAACATCTGGTAATTTTTGTTTTTCAAAGATAATATAAACTCTGTTCTATAACTGAACGGTTACCCATTTAGATTTCTGATTTATAGAAGAGAATTTACGCAATTGAAACCATTACAAGAACAAGTTAATTAGTAATTTAACCATATTTTTAAAGGAATTTCAATGAAAAAAGAGAATGAGCTTCTTTTTGAATTAAGAGATATCATCCGCAAATTGAGAGCTCCGGACGGATGTCCCTGGGACAGAAAACAGACCCCCGAAGATGTCAAAAGTTATCTCACCGAAGAACTTTATGAACTTTTAGAGGCAATTGACAAAAATGAAACAAAACTGCTTATTGAAGAAACAGGAGACATCCTGTTCATGCTTCTTTTTCTGGTGAACCTTTTTGAAGAAAAAGAAGAATTCTCGCTGGCAGAGGCACTTCATTCAAGTAAAGAAAAAATGATTCGCCGGCATCCCCATGTTTTTGGAGACCTGAAGGTTGATTCTGTTGAAGAGATAAAGGACAACTGGAAGAAACTAAAAATAAAGGAGGGGAAAAAACCGGAATCATCCTTTCTTGATGGAATACAAAAAAATTTGCCCGCACTTTCCTATGCAAATTCTATTACCGCAAAAGCCGCCCAGGTCGGTTTTGACTGGGAATCACCGGAAGGCGTCTTTAAAAAAATAAAAGAAGAGATAACCGAGCTTGAAAATGAGATCGCATCAGGAAATAAGGACGATATAAAAGAGGAAATAGGGGACGTTCTCTTTTCTTTGGTAAATTTAAGCAGGCACCTTAATATCGAACCCGAACAAGCGCTTAGAAAAACAAACCAAAAATTTAAAAACCGGTTTAAACACATCGAACAGACTCTCACAAACGAGGGGAAAACCCTTAAAAGCGCGGGCCTTGAAGAAATGGACAAGATCTGGGAGGCATCAAAAATACGGAAAGGTTAGAGCATTTTCATAACGTGTAGCCATTGCGCAGCAAAAGGTTGATGCGGTACAATCAAAAAGTCAAATTTCAAAGTTCAAATGCCAAATGAATGACAAAAAAGAAAAAAGGATAAAAGGGTTTGGCCTTGGTGTTTTTCAGTTTAATTTGAATTTTGAAATTTCATTTTAATACCTTTAAATCGTTCAAACTGTTCTTGAGGCTACAATATTAAAAACATTGCTCTAGTCTTTCTTAATCGTCTTTATCTTTATTGCTTTTCCGTCAAAGCTCACAGCAAGGTGAAACCCTTCTCCATACTTTTCCCGTACAGCCTTCATCTTTCCACGCAGCTGATTTTTCAGAGTCTTCTTATTGCAGGCTTTATGAAAATATTTCTTATATAAAACAGAATATTTGTCAGTAGCCTGCATAATATCATTTTCAATCGCCAGAGAAACAGTGGCCATTGTTTTTAGAGCATCAAAACTTTCCACCGCTACCCGCGCAAACTTTTTACCCTTAAAAAAATCTGCGCCGTGGGGCAACCGGCCCTCTTCAATATCACGAAGCCCCCTGTCCCACTTTGTCCGGTATGAAATAAACTTCTGCAAAAAAGTTTCCACATAAAAACGCAGTCCTGTGGAAGTAGATCTCTCCCGTTCCCGTGTCAAAAGTCTTACCTCATTTTTAAACAGATCAAAATCTTTAATTGGAGGAACCCTGTCCTGACCAATAAAATAAAAATTAAATTTTCTGTCCAGTTTTTGAAGCCTGCTTTCAAGGTCAGCTGTTTTTTGATTAACGTCCATAAGTAACCGATATGAAAAATTTATATATACTATAAAATAATTGATTAACTGAAAAGAATCAAGGCCGCAGTTTTAAATATATTCTTCACAGACATCGTTTAACCCTGAGTTCTGACCCGAACCATCTTTTCAACATTCACTGTTAACAAACCTGTGGATAAGCCTGTGGAAAAAACCCAAAAAGCCCTTAAATAAAGGGGGTTCAGCTATGTGCGCAATTATTGAGCAGTTATATTAAATGAAGTAATTTCAAAGCCTTACATAACAAAAGCATAAAATATCGAAAACAAAAGGTGTTTTTCCACATTTTATAAGCACTTACACACATGCACATAAATCATGGGGCTTGAAACGCAGCTTTTTCAATCATACAACACTGGTCCTGTCAATAAAAACAACTGAAAATATGCTTTTATATAACCCTAATTGAAAGATAAAGATTCTTAACTTTTACCTACACCTCCCTTTGAACCACTGCCCGCGGATAATTCACTAATATAGGCTTTACCTTCTTCCCAGGTCTTCTTTGTGTGCAAACCATCCGGGCGCATACTGAGAAGAACAATTTTTGTCGGAGAAATTTTGATCATATTAATTTTTTTATGTATCAAAGTCATTACTTGATCTGTCGGCCCTTCGGGTATAACCCCTTTCCCCTTATTTTCCTTCAAGATACCCGCCATGGCTTCATTCAGTCCAAACTCTACCCATTTTTCCTCAAAAAGTTCCGGATTTTTTGTACTGTTAATCAATTCAGCCGTTCCCCACACCTGCATACTTTTCTGTTCCACACTATGATCCGCCGGCTCAAAAATCCCCACACCGACATTCGGGTTGCGCATAATATTGGCAATCTTACCGCCCGGTTCACCACATATCCAGATAGCCAAAGAACCATCATTAAAAAAATCAACCGGAGTTGTCCGGGGTATATTGTCATGACAAGTGCCCAAAACACAGGCACGGCCATGCTTCAGGTTACATCCCGGTTCTGTATGTTCCCCCCCGGAGTGCGTAGCCCGTACAGATAGAAATTCGATAATTTCTCGTTCGGTTTCATCCAGGGATATTTCTTTTTTTGCAGACATAATAACCTCTCCTTTAAAACATTTCTATATTATTGGGTAATTCTTGAAATCATATCAAGCATAGCAAAAAGGGCTGCTTATTAAAAGCATCCCTTTTTTGATATCTTTTTATGGGTCAAGGGGTCGACTCCTCCCGCCCCTATCACATCACCTCTTGACGGTTTTTAAATTTATTATTTAACTTCACTTTTATTCGATCGGTCACCAGATAAAGCAACGGTACATAGGCCAGGGTCAAAAATGTGGAGACCAGCAGGCCGGCAATGGCCACGACCGCCAGGGGAGACAATCTTTCCAATCCGACAGCCATTTCAGCGGCAATCGGCAGCATCCCGGCAATAGTACTTAGGGCTGTCATTAAAATAGGTCGCGTCCGCCTTCGAATCGCTTCTTCAATGGCCGTATGAATGTCTGCACCATTGGCACGCGCAGTTTCAATAAAATCAACCAGAAGGATTGAATTATTCACCACAATACCGGCCAGAAGGATCATACCCATGGCAGCAGGCATGCATAAATGCCGCTCCAAGAGCAACATCCCCCAGGGCACTCCAATAAAGGCCAACGGAATGGCACTCATTATAATCACGGGATGCAGGTATGACTTAAAGGTTATCACCAGAGAAAAATACAGGAAAATGAGCGCCAGCACCATTGCTTTGCCGAGATTGCCAAAACTTTCATTCATGTACTTGATTTCTCCTTCCTGGCTTAAGGTATATCCGCTGGGAAGTTTCATGTCCGACAGTACAACAGTGACCTGATCCTGAAGATGTGAGATGGCAGTCCTGGCTCGATAGCCCAATAAATTAACCACCGGTAAAAGATTCTGTCGGGTAATCTTAGACTGCCGCCAAACAGGCCGTAGATCAGCAATCTCTTTCAGCGGCACGGAGCCCGCCGGTCCCGGAATCTGCAGCACTGCGAGGTCGGCAAGGGTATTCATCGTGCCCTGATCAAATCGGAGCCGAATGCCGTAACCGTCTTCTCCGGCAATACTGAATTGTGAAGCAATTATACCGGTTGTTGCCGTCATCACTGTTTCAGAGACATCATTGGAAGAAATGCCATAATGAGCGAGTTTTGTTTCGTTAAGATCGATAGCAATTTCTTGCTTGGACCAGTCCCAGGAACGGGATATGGATGTCAGTCCTCTAACCTGATAAAGTCGGATAGCCACATCATCGGCAAGCTGATCCAGAATCTTCGGATCCGGGCCGGAAACCATGACATCAATCGGCGCCGCAATCGAGGACAGGGGCGTTGCGCCGTAATCATAAACATTAAAGCGTTTGAGACCGGGCATGTCCCGGAATGCCTCGCGAAGACCTGCTTCGATTTCCCAAATGGATTCGGCACGCGCAAACCGGTTCTGAAAATGTACAGTGATCAGTCCTTCCTGAGGAGTGCGTTCCGCACCGAAACTGATGACATCGGGTTCAGCCCCCACGATCGTGGCCATACGCACAAAACCGGGCACATGTTTAATGACATGCTCCATGTTTTCCACTACTATTTCGGTTTGCTCAATGGTGCTGTTCGGCCAGATTTCAAATTCTACCTTTATAATACCCGTATCCATGGCCGGCATCAGATCGCGTCCAACCAACGGCATCTGCCGCAGACTGATCAGCAGCAGACCGATCAGGATCGGTAAAAGCAACAACCCCCATTTCGAGGTTGCCGACCGAAAACCTTGAATAAATAACTGCTGAAGCGGTATGATCCAGAATTCACAGAATCGTTGAAGCACGATTTCGATACGATTGGCCTTACGACCGAACTTCATGAGTTTCGGCGCCAGCATCGGAATTACTGTAACGGAAACTACATATGACGCCAAAAGGGCCAGAGACAGCACCACCGCCAACGGCCGAAGTATTTTCTGTGAATATCCACCCACAAACATAATCGGCACCAATACCATCAGCGTGGTTACAGTACCGGCAAAATCAGCGAGAAAAATTTCTTTTGTTCCGTCAACAGACGCCTGAAAAAGGGATTTGCCGCCGGAAGAAACGTGCCGGGCAATATTTTCAATCACGACAATGGCGTCGTCCACCAGCAAACCAACGGCAAGAATAATGGCTGTCATGGTGACGATGTTAAGCTCATAATGGATGAGCTTCATACCGGCAAATGTCAACAGAAATGTAAACGGAATTGATATGGCAGCCAAAAGAGTTGTCCGCATGCGGGCAAGAATCAGAAAAATAACGACAACGGTTAAAATAACGGAATCGCGAAGAGATGTGAGCAGATTAAATACCGAGGTATTGATCAATTCTCCCTGGGTGTCGGCCACTTCAAACACCAGCTCCGGAAATGCCGCGCTTACTTCCGGCAGAGCTTTATTAAAAGCATTGAGCGTTGTTGTGACATTGCCGCCTTCCGCCCGAAGAATATTCAGCCCAATGGCCGGGTGGCCGTTTCCACGGAAAAATGAACGCCTCTGCTCATGGGCTGTGACGATACCGGCAATATCCTTCAGATAGACGGCACTGCCCTCCCCGCTTCTTCCGATAACAATATCACCCAGTTCATGCCGTTGAGAACGTTCACCCTGGATTTTGATCATCAGTTCATCGGTTTTCCGGATCAACAAACCGCTGGGAATGTTTCGATTCTGGGCGTATATGGCGGCAATAACCATATCGACTGAAAATCCGAATCGGGTCAGCCTGTCCCGGTCAATAGTTAAGCTGATCTCCGGCCCATATCCGCCGAACACCTCTACATCAGCGATTTCCCGGATCCGGAGAAACGCTTCCTGGATTTCATTATCACATAATTGCCTGACCTTTGACAGAGTCAGAGACGAATCCGGTTTTGGCGAAATAGCCAGAGTTATTACCGGCGCTGTGGCATCGCTGATCCGAAATATTCTTGGCGCAAGCATTTCCGCAGGCAGGTTCGGCATAATGCGGTTTAAGGCAGCATTCACATCGGTGACCGCCGCGTCAAGGCTTTTGGCATAATCAAATTCCACCTTTACGGCCGCTGTTTCATCACGCACAGTGGCTTTGACAGTCCGGGATTTATCCAGCGTGGCCATTTCTTTTTCCACCTGCCGAGAAATTTTATCCGCCATATCTTCAGCGGACGCACCGGGCCAGATCAAGAGGATAGATATCTGGGGATAATTGGCATCGGGAAAAAGATTTAAGGGCAGGGTTTTAAAACCGATAAAACCGAAGGTCACTCCCAGCAAGATCAAAGCGGTTACTGTATGCGGTCGTTTGAGATAGACAGATATCCAGTTCATTTTTCCACTTCGGTAATTGGAACAATACGCCCATTTCGGCTTAACTGCAGGAGCAGGGATTCTGCACCGGCAGCCAGAGGGATGCCAGGCGTCAGGGGCCCTTTAACAACCGCCTGTCCTCCACTGCGTCCGAGTATCCTTACAGAAACCGGACGAACGGATTGATTGTCATGGATCACAAATACCAGCGCACCTGTTTCCTGTTCGAGAATACAGTCTGAAGGCACTATCAGTCCCTCCGGAATCCCGACGATCAGATCTACCCCGACGGTACCGCGACTGGGCAGCCCGAAGGGCCGTTCCGAAACACGAATTTCCACAGTCACCAGATTCCCGGTGGTGATGGCTGGATGAACACGGTAAACGGTCGAGTCAATGGAATTAACACCCTGAATCAACTGTAACGGTGTATTTGCCGACAATCGTGTGACAATTTCCTGCGGCACATGAACAAGGACTTTATACCCCTGGTTTGTATTTTCAACCTTGAATATGGAAGTTCCGGGCATGACCATGTCGCCGGGATCTTTCACGCGCTCTGTAATAACTCCGTCAAAAGGAGACCGGATGCGGGAAAAGGACAGGGAAACACTTGCGGCTCCAAGTTCCTGTTTCAATCGTTGCAGCCGTGAAAATGCCAGTTCAAAAGCAAGCGTGGCCTCATCTAAGGATTCTTTGGGAATAGTTTTGTTTTTAAATAATTCCTTGCGCCGATCCAGCATCGTTTTTTTGACTACAAAATCTTCTTGTGCCCCTGCCAATTCGGCCGCCAGTGCACTTTTTTGCCTGGCCGGCAATCGATCATCAATTTCTGCAACAGCTTCTCCCTCTGTAAGACGATCTCCCACATCCTTATGGATGGATATGATATATCCGGTGGTCTGGGCAGAAAGTACCGCTTCAACCACCGGTTCGATGGTACCCAGATAATGTTCGATTATCGGGAGTTTGCCGCTGATAGCAGTTTTAATATGAACGGGAATCGGACGAATCAATGGCAACGCCAGATTTGCCAGTTCCGACTTCCGATGACGAACCAGCATAACTGCCGAGATGATTAAGGCGACTATAATTAAAATAGCCATTGTGCTTTTGACCGTTTTTTTCATTTCAGTATACTGCTCCTTAAAAAAGTACGCCCCGAGTTTTAAGTTAAATCATGTTCTTTATGTTTATGAGCAATAGTGGCAGCCAAATCATCCAATAATTTAAAATCCTTTTCCGACGGCACCCCCTTACAAAGTACGGGCTCTATAATCTCTACCTTGAGGTTGGGAATCATACCTGCAAGGGTTTCCACGGTCTTCCCTCCCCAACCATATGATCCGATAATGGAAAGAAACTTTGTCTTAGGTCTAAGAGCATTCGCCAGAAACGTGCTATAGGCTGCATAGGGATGAGGACCGGCTAAAATAGTGGGCGTACCAACAACAATTGTTGCGGCGTCAACCAGAGCCACGGCAAGTTTGCCGATATCTGTGACGGTCAGATTAAACAACTCGACCCGAACCCCTTTTTCCACAAGCGCGGCGACAAGATGATCAACCATTAATTTCGTACTTTCGTGCATGGATACGTAGGGCAAGACCACCGTGTTACGAGGGGAGCCCAGTATCCAGTCACGGTAGGCATCAAGAATAAAAGCCGGGCGTGGAAATATTTGTCCATGCCCGGGAGCAATCATTTCTACATCGTAAGATGCAAGTTTTTCCATATTTTTCTTGATCACGCTGCTGAAAGGCATCATGATCTCGGCATAATAGCGTTTGGCCGTTTCATAGACCCGTCCCTCATCCGTCACAAATAAATCAGTCGTTGCAATGTGGGAACCAAAAAAATCACAACTGAACAGGATTTTATCTTCCTCCAGATAGGTCACCATGGTCTCCGGCCAGTGAACCCAAGGTGTATGGATAAACTTCAATGTTTTGTCCCCAAGAGACAACGTCTCCCCGTCTTCGACGGTTATAAAAGATTCTTCAGAAATTTGCAGAAGATCACCCAGCATGTTTTTTGCTTTGGGGGTTGAAATGAGCTTTGCATCAGGGTATTTTTCAAGAACACGGGGGATTGTTCCGGAATGATCCTGTTCCGCATGCTGCGAGACGACATAATCAATCTTAGGAACACCCTCAAGTTGAGCCAGGAGTTCATCAGCCATGGGCGGATCAACCGTATCCAGCAAAACAGTCTTTTCACTTCCTTCAACAAGATAAGCATTATAGCTGGTCCCATCCGGAAGAGGAATAAGCGAGTCAAACAGACGACTGTCCCAATCCACTGAGCCCATCCAGTAAATGCGGTTTTTTATTTCTCGCGGTTTCATAATATCTCCTTTTGCCATATTAAACGCAATTGATTAACCGCAGAGTACGCAAAATTCTCAAATCAGTACCACATCCGCTTTTTTAAAACCCGAATCGGTGTCCTCTGCGGTTATTACCATCGTTTATTGTACTATTTCCCGACCATCATCGCCTCAATATCCTCCGCAACCGAGCCAATGGGTTTGATGTCGAAATTTTCCACCAGAACGTTCAACACAGCGGGTGATACAAACGCTGGCAGGGTCGGTCCCAGGCGGATACCCTTGACACCCAGATGCAGCAGTGCCAGCAGGACGGCCACGGCCTTTTGCTCGTACCAGGCCACATCATAGGATATGGGCAACTCGTTAATATCTTCCAGCCCGAACGCTTCCTGCAGTTTCATCGCGATCACGGCCAGGGAATAGCAGTCATTGCACTGCCCGGCATCCAGCACCCGGGGTATCCCTCCGATATCACCCAGATCAAGCTTGTTATAGCGGTATTTGGCGCAACCCGCGGTCAGAATAATCGTGTCTGGCGGCAGATTCTCAGCCACTTCGGTGTAGTAGTTGCGGTTCTTCTGACGGCCGTCACAGCCGGCCATGACAATGAAGCGTTTGATGGCGCCGGACTTAACGGCTTCAATTACCTTGTCAGCCAGAGTAAGAACCTGGTTACGTGCGAACCCGCCCACAATTTTGCCGTTTTCAATTTCCTGAGGAGGATCGCATTTTTTAGCCAGCTCTATTATTTCCGAGAAATCTTTGGCAGCATTTTCAGACCTTTCTGCTATGTGTTTCACACCGGGATATCCCGTATTTCCGGTAGTGAAAATTCGATCCTGGTAGGTGTCGGCCTTAATCGGAATAATACAGTTTGTGGTCATCAGTATGGGACCGTTAAACGACTGAAACTCTTTATTCTGATACGGCCAGGAACCACCATAGTTGCCTACAAAATGATCATACTTCTTAAATGCCGGATAACAGTTTGCCGGTAGCATCTCACCATGGGTATACACATCCACACCCGTATTTTCAGTCTGCTTCAAAAGTTCTTCCATATCTTTTAAATCATGGCCGGAAATCAGGATCCCCGGGTTTTTCCCAACGCCGATATTAATTTCCGTGATTTCTGGATGGCCATATGCTGACGTGTTAGCTTCATCGAGAAGGGCCATTGCGTTTACCGCAGTTTCGCCGCACTTCATAACCATTGCGACCATCTCGTCTACGGAAAGATTCTTGGTAGTAGAGTCAAGAGCTTCCATCAGAAAAGCATAAATCTCGTCTTTTTCCAGGCCCAGAACGGCGGCATGATCTGCATAAGCAGCCACTCCCTTAAGACCGATAATCAGAAGTTCCCTTAATGAACGCACATCTTCATTTTCCGTGGCCAAAATGCCGACAGATTTTGCTTTTTCAGAAAACTCATCCGGGCCGGCAGGAATCCAAGTGGCCGAGGGGTGCAATGTTTCTATAAAATCCTTGCCCTTTCGTTCCTTATAGACGGCTATAAATTTGTCTTTAAGGGCATCCCGTCGTTTCAGTGCATCTTTAATCAGATCGACAAAGCAATCGTCATCCCAGTTGGCATTGGTGATGGTTGTAAAAAGACCGCGGGCCACAAACAACCCGGTTTTCTTATCGTTGATTCCAAACTCTTCGGCTTTTTTCGCCCAAACCGCAATTCCCCGCAGCGCGTATATCAAAAGGTCCTGCAGGTTGGCGGTCTTTTCCGGTTTGCCGCAAACTCCCTTGACCGTGCAACCCGTGTTCTTTGCTGTTTCCTGACATTGAAAACAATACATAGTGATTCCTCCCTGTGATTAAGTAATTGTTATTTACACTCTGTTAGTTCTTCCCTATTTTATTCATTACCCCGTTAAAGCCTCAAAACCATCTTTATCACATCATCGTTCTAACCTGGGCTCCGACCATAGCTGGAGCTTACAGGAGACAGATATGTTATATGCGGAAAACTTTAAAAAAGCAATGGTTCAGAAGCTATTATTACCCGGCGCGCGGGCCAAGCGTCTTGACACTAAGTCGGGAAACCGGAGTAAGTGAACAAAGTCTTTACAATTGGAAAGCAAAATATCAAAATGGAGAATCAGCAGAAACCCAGAGGAACCCGAGGCAATGGACAAATGATGATAAATATGAGGCGTTGCTGGAAGCCGCCAAGCTGACGGGAGAGGATTTGGGTAAATGACTACGTGAGAAAGGGCTTCGCAGCGAACATATAGAGACATGGCGGCAGGAGATGAAAAAAAATTTAAATCAACGTAAAAAAGATGAAGAAATACGGGAGCTGAAAAAGAAAAACAAGGAACTTGAACGGGAATTGCACCGTAAAGATAAGGCCTTGGCGGAAATGAGCGCAAGGGTAGTGCTTAAAAAAAAGCGGGTGCACTGTGGGGGGACGAGGAAAGCTGACCGGAGAGCAGGAACGGCAAAGGATCCTGGAGCTGTTTGAGCAAGCAGTTCAAACCGGCGTCCGTAAGAACAAAGCGTGTGAGATTTTAGATATAAGCACCCGTACAATAAGCAGATGGACAGAGAATTCTGACGGGGATAAACGCAGTAGCACAAAAAAAGAGCTGGTAAACAAAATGAGTGTGCACGAGGAGGAACAGATCATAAGTATGTGCTGCGGCGAGCGGTTCAGAAACACCGCCCCGAATGAAATAGTTGCCATACTGGCCGAGGAGGGTACCTATATTGCTTCAGAATCAACGATGTCTCGGGTTCTGAGGAAACGAGGCCTTCTCAAACACATAACAGAAAGCAAGCCTGGAACAAAAAGCAAAAAGCCTGAGGAGCTCAAAACAACAGGTCCGAATCAAGTGCTGAGCTGGGAAGTGCATTCTTATGAAAGTGGAGATGTAGCTTCTGAGATAATGAAAAAACTGGAAAGAAAACGATGTCTAAAAGGCGTTCACTTGCATTCTGAGAACGGAAGCCCGATGAAACCAGCAACTATGCTGGCAACATTACAAAATCTCGGTGTTGCTCCATCTTTTTCACGGCCACAGGTCAGTAATGATAATCCATATTCAGAATCATTGTTTCGAACATTAAAATACAACGCAGGCTATCCCAAAAGTTTTGAAAGCATAGAAGCAGCAAGAGAGTGGGTCGCAAAATTTGTTAACTGGTACAATAATGAACACCGGCATTCGAGAATAAAATATGTTACACCGATGCAGCGACATACAGGAGAAGATAAAGAGATCTTGGGAAAGCGTAAGAAAACCTATGAAGCAGCGCGCTTGAAAAATTCTGGTAGAGGGTCAAAGAATATCAGGAATTGGGATCATATCGATACTGTTTATTTGAATCCAGCTGATGTACAACCAGCACAAAGTGAGGCAGCCTAAATGAAAACATTCAGGTGACAACCACCTTGACAAACGACGCTTCATACACCTTTACAACAAAGTCCATACTTTTTTTCCAGACGAAAAGGTTTTTGTGGTCATCCATTTAAAGGCAGATAATGGTAAAAACCGGTTAAAAGATTAGCTAATAGCTATTAGCCACTAACTGCTTTTATACCTTTTTAAAACCCCCAAAGTAAATGAGGTGATGGGCTCATTTTTATATAGGCTGATAAACCTATATGAATCTGGGGTTGTCATGGGGGAATTTGATAGTTTTACAGCGGAAAGTAAAAAGGAAGGGGCCGATAAAGGAATTTGCCTTTTATATCTATCATACTTGTTTTTAAGCACGTATTGACACAGCATCGTTATTTGCCTATACTTGGGCACACTCCTGCTGTTTATGAATTTTTACTGTTTTATGTGCTCAAGCAAAAGTTTAGGACTTCTAAAGGGTTGGTATGAAAATATTTTTGAAAAGGTTTATAGATGACAGACCGTATTAACATTTCGAAGCTGAAAGCAGAAGAGCTTGGCCTGAATCTGAGCGGAATTAAAACTGAAATGCCTCCTGCACCGAATGTAAGCAGTGTGGTACCGTTGACAGCATTAAAAAATGAGGGGCTCAGGTATCAGGAGCAGTCCGGATCACAGCTGCGGGCACAGGCCAAACACATTTTAAACACACCCCTTTTTCAATATATTATTGAAAACAGCAAATGGGATCGGGGGTGTTCGTTAACCTCAAGAACCACAAAGACAATCCAGTGAGTTATTGTCAAATGTTGTGTTTAGAGGTTTAGGCGGCGATCCTTTCAACTCCATCCACAAACTGCACTCCTTCAATAACCTTTGCTAATTTTTTAACCGCATTTATTTTCTGCCATCGTTTCTCA
>Ga0207996_1001273_pt1 | contig 17985 bp, 15 predicted proteins | sample AntAceMetag02UKG_FD_184773 | JGI IMG/M metagenome (GOLD analysis project Ga0207996, IMG submission 184773) | Saline lake microbial communities from Ace Lake, Antarctica - Antarctic Ace Lake Metagenome 02UKG (SPAdes) (version 2) | ecosystem: Environmental > Aquatic > Non-marine Saline and... | reverse complement strand
GTATGCATTTTGACAAGGTTCCTATCTTTGATTTGTTTGTTTTTAGACAAATAATACATATCATAGATAGTGAATCTTGTCTATATTTTTAATTATTTCAATTGGTTAAATTTAACCTTTTTAAGGACTATTAACTCCGAAAGTTGAGTTAAAAAGGAATATGGCATACCAAAAGAAGAAGATGTTGAAGATTCTAAAGGCCATGTCCCCCTGCAAAAGATTTCTTTTGCGATGAGGCCGGTCCTTGAAAGACTGCTGACCGAGATAAATCGGTCTTTTGATTTTCATAAAAGCCAGCTTGAAGAAGAAAGGGTGGGGAGAATATTTATATCTGGAGGAGGCGCAAGGTTAAAGGGCTTAAAGGAATATCTGGCGGATCAATTAGGCACGCAGGTAGAATTATCAAGACCCTTTGAAGATATGGACTCCGGTTTGGTTGTAGCTACTGGTTTGGCCCTGGGCAAGGCTAAAGAGGTTAATCTTCTGCCTGAGAAATTAAGGCTTATCCCCAGGGTGTTAGCGCAAAGATACTATCCTGTGGCCCTGGCCTGTTTGGCAGCTTTTATCCTTTTTGGTATGTGGCTCAAGATGAATCTAACAAGTACCGGCTATGAAAAGGAGCTGATCTCAAAAAAAGTGGAATTGGCTGGTTTGCAATCAGCCAACAAAAGGCTTGTTCAATTGGAGGAAACCAGGAAAAGATTGGATCAGGAGAAGGCCATTCTTCCGAAAGCAGCGCTGGAACAACCTCCATTGGGAGAGATATTGAAAGAGATAAGCCGCATTGTTCCCGTGGGAACCACCTTAACGGGTCTCTCTCTGCGAACAAAAGGGACAGCAAAAGAACTACGGCTCAAAGGAGTCGCCTTTGGGGAAGACGCAGAAACGCTGGGAATTATAGTCGAGATCATGGAAGGTCTGGAAAAATCGCCTTTCTTCAAAGATGTCAGGCTGTCTTCCAGTAAGGAAAATAAAGAATACAGCGAACAGGGTGGGAGTTTTGAGCTCAGATGCGAGATAGTTTCTTTTCAATTTTCACTATTCAATGTAATAGGGAGTCATGACTAAAAGAGAAAAGATAATGATTGGAGCTGCGGTTTCTGCGGTGCTTTTTCTGTCTTTCCATGTGTTTTTCTATCAGCCCGAAAAGAAAGGGGTATTGAGGCTGCAGAAGGAAATAAAGACTGTAACCCTTGAGATAGAAAGAATAGCCGGAGCGATTCCGGGTTTAAGAAAATTGGAAGAAGCGGTTGCCCTAAAGCAGAAAATCGCCTCTTTGGCCAAGAGAATCCCGTCTGGTAAAAAACCGGTGCAGGAACTTCTACAGCAGTTGGCAGTGGAGGCTTCCAGGTTAGATATGGATGTGATTTCACTCAAATCTGTAGAAGGATCAAAATCGCCTCATGAAGAGTCCCCTTACAAGAGGCTGACAGTGGTGATGAACATTCAATGCCCATACCTCTACCTGGGCTCATATCTTAAGAGGATAAGCGATTTGTCCGGATTGGTTACCGTTGATGAGCTTGAAATAACAAGGGATAAACAAATCTTCCCACGGGTGAAGGTAAAATTGACTTTAAGTGCCTTTGTTCACCGGACGAAAAACATTTGACAGGATAACAGGATAGACATGATATAAATCCAGTTAATCAAAACTATTTATCACAACCTCAAGGAGGTAATATGGAATATAAAGACGTCACTGAAACAATTATCGGCTGCGCTTATCGTGTTTATAATAAGATGGGTTTTGGTTTTCTTTAAAGTGTATATGAAAAATGTTTGCTTATAGAACTGCGTAAAGCAGGTCTGGATACGGGATCACAAAAGTCCATTACAGTTTACTATGACGATGAAATCGTAGGAGAGTTCGTAGCTGATATTATAGTTAATGATATGATTATTTTGGAACTGAAATCAGTTAGAAGAGTTATTAAAGCACATGAAGTACAATTGGTTAATTACCTTGTTGCCACGGGAAAGCCTGTTGGTCTTATTCTTAATTTTGGAGAAAGGAAAGTTGAGGTTAAACGTAAAATCAAGGATTTAGGCGCTGTTGATTAACAGGAAATAAAAAATCTTGTTTATCCTGTAATCCTGTCTGGAAAAAATGATATGTTTGGAAGAGAAGAGTATATGCATCCATTTGAATCAGCTGACAAACAAAAGAGATGGACGGCTTTGAGTGTAGCACTGGCAGCGGCTATAGCCTTTTTCATATGTCCACCGGATAAAGCCTGGGGCAGAGATCCATTTGGGTTGCCACCGGGCATACAATTGAGGGCGACTGAGGAAGGGGGACTACCAGAGGCTATAAAACCCCGTATCAAAAAGGTCACTGCTATCCTGATCACCGATTCTCGAAAGGTGGCCTCTATTAACCACAAGGTGGCGGCCGTGGGAGATTTTATAGATGGAGAAAAGGTTCTGGAAATTAAACCTGATAGAGTGATTTTAGAAAAGGGAGGCCGGAGGCATGTAATTATGCTTGAGGAAAGCCCTGTTCAATGGATAAAAGATTAGTGGTCAGTGGGTAGAGGTCAGTGGTCAGTGGTCAGTGGTCAGACGGGTTAGACGGGTTAGACGGGTGCGACGGGTAGTAGAGTTTGGTGTCGGTAGTCCATTATTCCCTGAACCCTGAGCCCTGAACCCGTGAACGGTTACAAAAGATGAAGGAAAGGAACATGAGAAATAGATGTATTATACTTTTGATACTCCTTGTTGTCATTGGATGCGCAAGCGCCAAAACAGATGAGAAGAAGGTTTCCGTAATCACCGGCCCGGCGCCTCTTCCAATGGTTGCAGAGAAATTGGAGGGATTGACGATTTCTCCCATCGAAGAGGAGATAAAGGAGCCTGAAAAGCTTTACATGCTGTCCTTCAGGGAGGCGGATATCCACGAAATACTGACGGTTTTAGCCAGGGAAAGCAAACTGAACATCGTCGTTGATCCCGATGTAATGGGAAAGATCACCGTAGATTTGAAAGAGGTTACCTTGACCAGAGCCCTCGACTGCCTTCTTGTCCCATTAGGGTTGCAGTATAAAAGAGATGCCAATGTCATCAGGGTATCGCCTGTCAGGATGCAGACCAGGATATTTTCCCTTAATTACCTGACCACTAAACGTGTGGGAAGCGGCGCCACATCCGGCACTACCGGCAGAAGCGGAGTAGGTAAAAATGAGGAAGAGGGTATGGGAAGTTCCATCAAGGTAGAGACATCCGATACCGCAGATTTCTGGAAGGAGATAGAGGAGGGTTTAAAGGGTATCTCTTCGCAGGAGGGCAGGCTGGTCATCAATAAGATATCAGGTTCTATTCTCGCTACCGACTTTCCTCAAAACCTGGCCACGATAGCTGAATTTTTAGAGATCATTGAAGGCACAGCGCAAAGGCAGGTGATGATTGAGACCAGGATAATAGAGGTAACCCTTTCCGATGAATATCAGATGGGTCTTAACTGGGCTGCTTTTAGGATCGGCAACGCTCCAATATTTTCTCAAACCATAGGTTCTGCAAATAAAATATTTCAGATGGGGATTTCACGTGGGGATTTCTCCGCGCTTCTGGATGCCATGTCAACGCAAGGCAAAATAGATATTCTGTCCAGCCCAAAGATTTCCACCTTAAATAACCAGCCGGCTATTATAAAGGTGGCCACGGAGGATGTCTATTGGGAGAGGGAAACCACGACCGTCACGGGGGCGGGGTATACTTCCAGCACGCCACAATGGATCACCATAGGCATTCTCATGGGCGTTACCCCGCAAATAGGTTCTGACGGCTTGATTATTATGGATATTCATCCCAGTGTCACCGAAAAGGTAGGTGAGTCGACATCAGCCGAAGGTGATATCGCACCTATCCTCGATGTCAGGGAGACCAATGCGATGGTCAAGGTAAGAGATGGCCAGACCATCATTATTGCCGGGCTTCTACAGAAAAGGAAACAAAGGACGGTAATCGGTGTTCCCTTTTTGGAAGATATCCCCATTTTAGGTCATCTTTTCAAAAAGACTGTGGAAAAGGAAAAAAAGACAGAGCTGATAATTACGCTTACCCCCAGGATTATGGTTGGAAATGAAATCGAAGATCGATTCGTTAGAGAACTTTCGTCTGAGTGGGAAGAGGTGAAATGATTGCGGATTTTAGATTTAGGGGATTCTATTAATTTTATAAAAAATGATAGAGCGACCCGCCCGCCTCGCCTGAGCGAGCCAACAAAAGGGCGAAGAGCATTGAGTACGGCTTGCGATGGCGGGCAGGAGCGATACAACAAATCCGCAATCCAAAATCCGCAATCCAAAATGTGGAGAGAAGTAAAATAATGTATCTCGATTTCTATGGACTGAACGAAAAACCCTTTAGCCTGACCCCCGATACCAGGTTCCTGTATCTGAGCAAAAATCACCAGGATGCATCAAACCATCTTCTTTACGGGATCAGGGAAAAGGAAGGGTTTGTAGTGCTTACAGGCGAGATTGGAACCGGAAAGACTACCATTGTTCGTGCGCTGGTGGAGAGGCTGGGTAAAGATACAAGTAGCGCTCTGCTTTTAAATCCCATGCTGGAAGGAGAGGAGCTATTAAGATGCATCCTCGAGGAGTTTGGAATTGGTGATGCAAGCGGCTTAAGAAAGGATTTAATTGACAGGTTGAATCAATTTTTGCTTGGTGAACTCAAGCAGGCAAGAGGCGCTGTTTTAATAATTGACGAGGCGCAGCATCTCTCAGAGCAGGCCCTGGAAGAGATAAGGCTGCTCTCCAATCTTGAAACGGAAAAGGCAAAGTTGCTTCAGATCATCCTGGTCGGTCAGGTTGAGTTACATCAAAAGCTGGAATCTTCGTTTTTAAGGCCGTTAAACCAAAGAATCTCTATCCGCTATCATCTGCTCCCACTAAGCAGAATTGACACGGAAAAATACATTTATCACCGGCTGTTAGTGGCTGGATCTAACGGTGATGTTACCTTTTCCGCCGGCGCTCTAAACGAGATCTTTAAGTATTCCCATGGGATCCCGCGTCTCATCAACCTTGTTTGTGACAGGACATTACTCGCCGGATATGCCGGGCAAAGTAACCACCTGGATAAAAAGATGGTGCAAAAGGGGAAGGAAAGCCTCGCAAAACAAGGAGTTCCTTCCGCTACCTCTCCCAAAAGAAAGAATTTTTTTTCTTTAGTGGTCCTGGCTCTGCTTTTGGGATGTATCTATTTTATAGTTTTTCAAGGTAAAACTCCATATTTAATATCTTCAAACACCATTTCCACCACCGAGGACACATCCAGGACCGGCCAATTGATTTTTTATCCGGTTCACACCACTTCTACCAATGAGAGCACATCCTCCAGCCATCCTTATAGTATCCATATCAGCTCCTATCGAGACAATAGACGGGCCATTATAAACGTTAATCAACTTCGGGAGCTGGGATATGAGACATTCATCGCCAAAAAGGATATCCCCGGCAAAGGAATCTGGTATCGGGTAATGTTTGGGAACTTTCAAGGCGAAGCCGAGGCTCAGGCAATTCTAAATAAGATAAAGGCGCTCAAAGGTTTTTCCGGCGCACGGATAATCATGGGCGAAGGAGATAGGAAATGATGAACATCGAACCCTGGTCGCCTCTGGCGCCGCCGAAGGCGGGTAAACATCGAACGTCCAACACCCGCCCGCCTCGCAAGCGAAGCGTTGCGGGCAGGTCGAATTTTGAATGAAAAAAATGAAGAAACAGAGGTCGGAGATCAGAGGTCGAAAAAACAGCAACCATGAACCCATGAACCTTTGGTTCTCATTGTTTGTTTTTTGTTCGATTTTAAAATAATTTGAAGAGCGGAGCGACATCATTATTCGATGTTCAATGTTCGATGTTGGACGTTCATCTTTTAATTAGCGGTTATGGAGAGATATGGAATGAGTCTCATCGTGGAAGTATTAAAAAGGGCTCAGAAGGATGTGGCAGGCAGAAAGTCTCTCCCACCCTTCATCAAATACAAGCATGAGAAGGGCTTAAGCTTAAGGGCCATTATCTCCAGACATATCTGGCTTTTCAGTGGCGCAATAGGATTTGGTATAATCATACTCTTTACGGTTCTTATGATAACCATGCAGCGTGGAGAGTCCACCCCCAGGCCGGTTGTTGTGTCTAAACCTGTTACGCAGCCCCAGGAGTTTTTTGCGGCTTTGCCTGAAGCCCACACTCTTCAAGAAAAATCCGCTCCAAGGCAAAAGGAAAAAACCAGGATCATAGAACCTGAAAAAAAGATAACCGCCCCCTCTCCGGAAGGCAAAAAGATGAAATCGGAGAATGCAGGTGGAAAAATTTTGTTGAAAAAAAGCTCCTTCCATGATGTTATAGATCAATTTTACCTTGCCCTTTCTCATCAAAAACGAGGGGAGAAAGAGAAGGCCATTGAAGGATATAGAAAAGTTATCGAAATGGATCCCAGGAATGTCGAGGCCCATACTAATCTGGGTGTGATTTACAAGGAGACGGGAAAGCCAGTGCAGGCCATTAAGGAGTTTCAAATGGTCCTTTCCATGAACCCAAGGCATGAGAAGGCTCACAATAACCTGGGGGTTATCTTCTATCTCCAGGGAAATTTGAAAAAGGCTATTCAAGAATTCAGAGAGGTTCTTGATATCAATCCAAAAAATAAAGAGGCATATATAAACCTGGGGGTTATTTACAAAAAGGTGAATCGGACAGGCAAAGCCAAAAGGATGTTTGAGAATGCCCTTTCTATTGATTTACACTCTCCTGAGGCCTACTACAATCTGGGTCTTATCTCCGAGGAAAGTGGAGATATCAAAGAGGCCATATCCTGTTACCGAAAGTTTATCGACTTTTCAGGCAGTACATACCCTGAATTGGTAGCAAAGGTTAAAAACCATTTGGAGATGTTGTCACAATCTCAAATGAGTAAAAAGTGCCTAAAGTGAGCTAAAGTGCCTAAAGTTGTGGTACGCCTTCGGCGTGCTATAGATTTTCAGGGCTTGGTTATAAGTTCAGGTACAATGTCATTAACTTAAGAGCAGTTCCTTTAAAAGTCCCCCTTTGAAGGGGGATTTAGGGGGATGTTAACACCCCCCTGCGCCCCCTCAAGGGGGGAATAAATAACAACCCCCCTCAAGGGGGGAATTTGGAGGATTTTTTCCTTAAGTTAATGACATTAAGTTCAGATAGAAACAAAGTGAGCAAAGTTGAACTCGTAAAAAGTCAAAATCTAACTATAGATGGCTAAGTAAAAAGTTTCATATACAAGGCGTAGTGATTTTTCAGGATCGAAGGCATACATATAGTATGTTGAGAGTCTGAAAAATCGCTGCAACGCAGTAGATGGGACTTTTTACGACGCCATCAACTTTAGGCACTTTAATATACTTTAGGCATTTTAGGCACTTGTAACTTGATCGCAACATATAGTGTTGTGTTTAATTCAATGAGCATAAGAAAAAACTAGCGAAACGTAAAGGCTATAATATGTCTGCAATTTATGTCGATCTGGATAATTACCTGATAGATGAGAAGCTCATAAAGTTGGTTCCTGAAAGTCTGGCTCGGCGTTATCAAATCGTACCTCTATTTAAGATCGGCGACACCTTAACCCTGGCCATGGCTGATCCCCACAATATTTTTGCTCTGGATGAGGTAAGGCTCAAGAGCGGCTGTGAAGTAGAAGCGGTTATTAGCACCGATATTCAGCTCAAGACAGCCATAAACAGATATTATGGAGTCAGGGATTCTATAAAAGACGTCATAAAAGGATTTGCCGAAGAAGATTCTAAGCCTTCAGGCGTAAAAGAAGCGCCTGCAATTAAGCTGCTGAATTTGATTATAACACAGGCTATTCGGGATGGCGCCAGCGACATACATCTGGAGCCTGATGAAAACAGTTTACGCACCCGTTACCGGATTGATGGTCTTCTTCACGAAGTCAGTTCCATTCCCAAGGATCTCCAATCTGCCATTATATCCCGTGTAAAGGTTATGGGAAACATGGACATCGCTGAAAGTAGAATTGCTCAGGATGGACGTTCTAATATAAAAATGGAGGGCAAAGATATTGAGTTGCGTATTTCAACCTTTCCTACGATTTACGGTGAAAATCTGGTTCTCCGCATTCTCGATCAAAGCACCGCCTCAATGAGATTGGAAGATTTAGGATTTTCCCCTGAGATATTAAGGACTTATGAAACTCTCATCAAGAGACCTCACGGTATTATGTTAATTACCGGACCTACCGGCAGCGGGAAAACCACTACTCTTTACGCCTCTTTAAATACCATTAATTCTCCCGAAAAGAACATTATCACCATTGAAGACCCGGTGGAATATCGACTCAAACTCATCCGCCAAACACAGATTAACCCTAAGGCGGGCGTAACCTTTGCTACAGCTATAAGATCCATCCTCCGCCAGGATCCTGATGTCATTATGCTTGGAGAAATAAGGGATTTAGTAACCGCAGAGACCGCTATCCGAGCCGCCTCAACAGGGCATCTGGTTTTTAGCACCCTCCATACCAACGATGCTCCAGGGGCATTAACTCGCCTGATAGATATGGGGGTGGAGCCGTATTTAACCTCTTCTTCTGTTGCAGGGGTGTTAGCTCAAAGTCTGGTTCGCACCATTTGCCCTAAGTGTAAAGAATCTTACAAACCGAAAGAACAGGAGATTAAGGATCTGGCCATAACAAGGACAAAAGACCTTGTTTTCTATCGAGGTAAAGGTTGTAAAAATTGTTGGCAGACCGGATATAAAGGGAGGATCGCCCTCTTTGAACTTTTAGCGGTAAACGACTCCATACGGGATTTAATCTTAAAAAGGGCGTCATCCACGATGATTAGAGACGCGGCCAGAAAAACCCAGGGCATGAAAACCATGTTGGAAGATGGACTGCAAAAGGTCATAGATGGTGTTTCAACCCTGGAGGAAGTAAAGAGAGTGACAATGGAATAGTTGTATTGAATAGTGAATAGTGAATAGTGAATAGTGAATAGTGAGAAGTGAATAGTGAATAGTGAATAGTGAGAAGTGAATAGTGAATAGTGAAGGAATTCTGCCAATTTTTATTAAAAAAACAGAGCGACCCGCCCGCCTCGCAAGCGAGAGCGTTGCGGGCAGGCAAGTATTCAATTTTCAATATACAATATACAATTTCTTCAGGAGATAAACTATGACTAAAAATACAGAGAAAACAATTATTTTTAAATACAAGTTTAACTTTGGTGCGGGTATAGAAAAAGAATTCAATGTAGAACTGGATAATAAAACCCTTGATTTGATACAAACAAAAAAGGAATCTTCCCCTAAATGGGCAGAATTAGAATATTTTAAATGTCCAAATTGTCCTCTAAATAAGAATCAGCACGCATTTTGTCCTGTAGCGGCAAATCTTGTTGAAATTGTAAATTTTTTTAAGGACTCGATATCTTACAAAGAGGTTGATCTATTTGTTAAAACCGAGGAAAGGGGATATGTAAAACATACCACTCTGCAGCAGGGTATAAATGCATTGATTGGAATATATATGGTTACAAGCGGTTGCCCGATCATGAATAAACTAAAGCCCATGGTTAGATATCACTTGCCTTTTGCGACACTCCAGGAAACCCGGTATCGATCCATATCAATGTATTTGCTTGCCCAATATTTTTTATATAAACGAGGCGGGAAGCCTGACTGGGATCTAAAAAATCTTGTTAAGATTTATGATGAAATTCGAATTGTTAATAAAGGTTTTTTTAACAGACTATCAAAAATTGAAATTAAGGATGCAACCCTTAATGCCATAGTCAAGATGGATATGTTTGCACAGCATGTATCCATTTCTATAGATAAAAACGTATTGGATGAAATGGAATCTTCATTTGATGCTTATTTTTAGAGCAGGGATTGAGGATTGAATATTGAAAATTGAATAGTGAGAATTGAATATTTGTGGAATCGCTCCTGCCCGCCATCGCGAGACATACTCAATTTTCTTCGTTCTTTTGTTGCCTGCCCGCCATCGGCTTCGCCTTCAGGCGAGGCGGGCGGGGCGCTCCAGCCAGTTTATAAATTGGCAGAATTCCTTTGAAAGAGATCAACCCGAATGTCAAGGCCATACTTTCAAGCGGTTACAGAATAAACGGTCAGGCAAGCAGTATGTTGGAGCGGGGTTGTAACGGATTTATTCAGAAACCGTTTACTGTAAAGGAATTGTCTCAAAAAATAAGAGAAGTCATTGACAAGTAACTTACTGCTGCAAAACGCCTCCTTTTGCCTAATTTCTGCGTCGGTCCCCAGTACAATCTGCCGGAGTTACCCCAGTATGATTCTCCAGAGGCGGATAAATTTTCCGAACCTACGGGGTAAAATTAGCCGGAGCAGGGGGACGAGCTGGTCTTAAACTTCTATCCGTTTTTTAACGAGCTTGTAAACTTCTTTTCTGTGAATTATACCGAAGATCAAAATACTGTTACTGGAAACTTTGAAAACAATACGGTAATCTCCGACTCTCAACTTCCAGTATCCTTTGAGGGTTTTTCGCAATGGTTTTCCATAGGTTTCAGGTTGCGTGGCAAGCCGGTCTTCAATAGCTCTTTTGATCATGTCCCTGTTTTTTACATCAATTTTAGGCAGGTCAGATCTTTTAACGTCCGGATGATATTTGAATTTTAACGCCATACATCATCATGGCTTAGCGCTTTAGAGTCATTCCATGATTTTTCCCTTTTTTCGGCAAATCCGGAAAGGGCGATATCCTCTTGAATTTCAAGGGCCTCTTTGAGCAAGTCCCTGACCTTGGCAGACAATGAGACATTATCTTTTTCTGCCAGAAGTCGGACATTCTGGTAAAGTAAATTGTTCAAGACTACATTTATGCGTGGATTTTTTGATGGCATGATCTTTTCCTCTAAATTAAATTGGATTTAAGTGTAACAGTGGTGACACACTATGTCAAATTAAAATGGGTTGTTGTAACCCATCTCAGGCAAACTACCTTCTCAACTTTTAAACTTAAATATGGATCATTTCCCGATTAGTTGTAGTCAATTCTTGCTCGCCTATGGCGAGAAGCTAAAACAAGTGGGTTATTTCTAATTAAACGGGTGTAATCTCAGAGGGTACAAGGGGTCAAGGATTCAAGGGTTCGAGTGACACGCAGTGAAGCGCTAACCCTCAGTGCTCGAGGAAGAAAGATATAGCAGAAGGATATGGAAGAAAGACAACCAGGGATTACATCAGGATGCTTTACATAAAAAAAGATATAGCAGAAAGCGAAAGAACATCAAAAGCGCTGATAAAGTTTTTAGAAAACAAACCCTTGAATCCTTGGACCCTCTTCTTCAACTAAATTGGAGAAGAGCCTTAAATATCAGGTTCCAGTACGATCCTTCAGAGGATAAATCTTTCGAACCTACAAGGCAGGCGGGGAACTGACAGGGCAAAAAAGAGAAAATGGTGCGCCCGGCTGGATTCGAACCAGCGGCTTTCAGCTTCGGAGGCTGACGCTCTATCCCCTGAGCTACGGGCGCATTTGGGGGCCTCTGCAAAATTGAACATTTTTCAGAGGTCTTGATAATGATTATTTAATTAATTTTGTAATTACTCAGCCACCGATCTACGCTGATTATCACGGATATTTTTTCTTTTGTTATCATATAACTATTCAGGCACAGAGGGGTAAAGTCACAGAGTAAAGAATCCCGGCCCAGAGGACCAGGCTTTGGCTATCCCCAGAGGTGACCAGGGTTCGATGTTGAGCGTTCGATGTTCGACGTTCCTTTTTTAAACACAAAACTCCAGGGCAAAGCCATCTATCTCTGACTTGGCCCAAAGGACCAGGTTTTTCAGGACAGAATAAAAACATATAGAGATTTGCAGGTCTGGCAAAAATCTTTGCCCCTCTGTGCCTGAGTAGTTACTGTATTTAAACCTGTCTGCGGTCATCCTCCAAAGGCGGACAAGTCTGTGTAAATCCGTGGCTGAATAGTTACCTTAATTTTTTAGTAAGTCAAGAGCCTCTTTTGCTTCTCCAACAAGATATAGAGAGCCGGCGATGCAGATTACGTCATTAGCGGACGCTGTTTTAATTGCGTGTTTAATGGCTTTGCCGACGTCAGGGATAATTTCTATATTCTTTATGTGTTTTTTTGCCTTCCTGAACAATTTTTCCGGAGATAAAGCTCTGTCAATCTTGGGGCGGGTTAATATTGCCTTGCTGCAAACAGGGAGAAGAGCCGTGAGCATGCCGGCATAAGGCTTGTCATTAAGAATGCCGATAATAAGAGTTATGTTTTTGTCACGCATGTTTTCAGATAAAAATTTTGCGAGCATTCTCGCGCCAGCCAAATTATGTGCTCCGTCAAGAATTACATGTGGAGACGAAGAGATTTTTTCCAGTCTGCCAGGCCATCTGTTTTGCGCAAGGCCCTGCTTAATATTCTGAGAGGAAAGGTTTGTTTTATTCTGGTTGAGTATTTCGCATACAGCAAGGGCAAGGGCTGCATTGTTAATCTGATGACTTCCGGGCAGACCTGTGCGCATGTTTCTCAATACTGTATTTATGCCAAAATAGTTAAATGTTTTGCCTTTATTTCTTCTGATGCGGAATTCGTTGCCCAGACGATAAAAAGGGGCGGATTGTTTTGCGGCTATGTTTTTTAATACCGTGACTGCATTTTTTTGTTTTACACCGGTAATAACAGGAACCGATCTTTTTATTATTCCTCCTTTTTCACCTGCTATTTGCGCTATGGTGTTTCCCAGATATTTTTTATGCTCAACAGATATGTTGGATATTATAGAAATGACCGGCCTTATAATATTTGTTGCATCAAGCCTTCCTCCCATTCCCGTTTCAATAACCGCCCAGTCAACTTTTTGTCTGCTGAACTCATAAAAAGCCATTGCGGTTGATAATTCAAAAAATGTTGCTTCAAGGTTGTTTTGTATAACCTTATTTACAGCATTATAAGATTCTACAATTTTTTTATCTGAAACAGGGAGGTTATTTATACAGATTCTTTCATTAAATCTTACAAGGTGCGGCGATGTATATAGACCAACTTTATGCCCCGATGCATGCAAAATTGACGAAAGGCTTGAAGCTATTGATCCTTTTCCGTTTGTTCCAGCTACATGTATGCATGAGAAATTGTCTTGCGGATTATCCAGGCTTTTTAGAATACCCGTAATTGTGGAAAGGCCTGGTTTTATCCCAAATATTTTCAGGCTGTCCATAGCCTTCATGCAGTTATTATAGGATTTTTTTAAATTCATATTAATAAAGATCCGGGTCCAGAAGGCCCGGCTTTGGTTTGCCCCTAAAAGGGGCTGTTTTAATTAAAGCGGTACAAGTTAAAAGTGCCTAAAGTGAACTAAAGTGCCTAAAGTTATGGAGTCGCTCCTGCCCGCCATCGCGAGCCATACTCAACGATCTTTGTCCTTTTGTCGTTTCGCTCAGGCGAGGCGGGCGGGTCGCTCCGCTTATTTTATATAATTGACAGAATTACTTAACTTTAGTTCACTTTAAACTTTAGTTCACTTCAAACTCTTGCAGCATTTCTCCAGGCAAAGCCGGATAACTCTGACCTGGCCCTGAGGACCAGGTTTTTCAGGATAAAATAAAAAAACCCGGCAGAATAAGGATTCGTGCCGGGTTAATTTTTTATACGTATACATATACGTATTATTTATTATTATATTTATATCTCGAATCTGTAATTCTTCGCCTTCTTAAGGCTTCACGCTGTTTACGACGTTTATGCTCACTTGGTTTTTCATAACTTTTTTTGAGTTTTAATCTTTTAAAAAGACCGTCGTTCTGGATCTTTTTCTTCAAAATGCGCATAGCCTTTTCAAGGTCATTATCAAAAACTTTGACCTGAATTTCTTTCAAACTCCTCGCCCCCTTCTTTCCATCAGATAAATATTGTTTCAAGCGGTCTTAAGCTATTAATATCTTAGATGGTTATTGATTGATCTTAATTTTAGAATCTAACAATCTACTCTAAAACATCTTTCTAAGCAAGAAAAATATTTATTGCAAATAAAAAATATCGGGTTAAGGACTAAAAAAACAGAGTTTTTGCATTGTCAAGCCGGTCTTTATAGCTTTGAGACAAGTTCAGCAGCAACATCTTTTACGCTTGGTTTGCCGTCAAGAGTTATGTATTTAATTGTACTGTCTTTTACTGCAATATCTCTGAAATAATAGGCTGCTGCAAGTGTTCCTGTTTCAGTATCATAGTATATGTTATGTCTTTTACTTATGGCTTCTTCATCTTGATCGTCATCCCTTTTGAGCAAATCACCGCCGCAGACCCGGCATTTGTCTCCGTCAGGTTTTATTACGTCAATAAAAATATTGTTTGGATGATTATTGTTATTAACACATAATCTGCGTCCCATGATTCTGTTTTTGGCGATTTCACGGTCAAGAAGTATTTCGATAACAATATCAAGTTTCATGCCAGCTTGTTTAAGGGATTCATCCAGTTTTACTGCCTGTGTCTTGTTTCTCGGAAATCCGTCAAGAAGCCATCCGCCCTCACAGTCATCCTGCTTAAGGCGATCAAGTATCATAGGGATGGTGATTTCATCCGGTACCAGATCTCCCCTGTCTATATATTCCTTGGCTTGTTTACCCAGTTCCGTTCCTCCTTTAATATTGTCACGGAATATAGCTCCTGATTCAATATGAGCAGTGTTATACTTATCCTTTAAAATAGCGCCTTGAGTTCCTTTACCGCTGCCATTTGGCCCAAAAAACAAAATGTTCATAAAATTCTCCTTTCTCGATTATAGTTGAGTTTTTTCCAGATATATTTGTTTAATGATCCTGATTTTTGAAAACCCATTTATTGTTACTTGGTCAATCATGCACAAATTCGTAACTTTTTACGCATTCATCCCTATTAAAATACCTATATATTGTCAAGAGTTGATAAATTTGATGGCGTCGTAAAAAATTCCATCTACTGTATTGTAGTATTTTTTCAGACCCTCGACATACTATATGTATGCCTTCTGTCCTGAAAAAAATACTACGCCTTGTATATGAACCCTGGTCGCCTATGGCGCAGCCAAAGGCGTGTAAACCTTTTTACTAAGTACACGTATTCTTAAATACGATTACGTATAATTATGGGTTCATTGTCCAATTTTCAGGAAGCCTAAAGTGCCTAAAATGCCTAAAGTATATTAAAGTGCCTAAAGTTAAGGTGTCGCTTCGCTCCATTAATTTATATAAAATTAGCTGCGCCAAAGGCGCATTCATTAACTTTAGGCATTTTAGGCACTTTAGCTCACTTATAAGTCTTCAACTCATCTAGGGTTAACACCTATATATTAAATACGTCACCGTATTTACGAATCAAAGCACTTAGCCATCTGCAGTTAAATTCGTAATTTTTTTACGAGTTCAACAATTTTGATTTTTAAATAACTTATCGAATTCGTCTCTTTTCAAATAATACAGGTTCATAGAAATTTCTATCTGGGTTTGCAATTTATCAGGCACAGATGGGCCAGGCACAGAGGCGCATTGATTTTTGCCAGACCTGCAAATCTCTATATGTTTTTATTTTGCTTTGTCCCTCTGTGCCTTTGTCCCTCTGTGCCTGAGTAATTACTGTATTTAAACCTATCTGCGGTCACCTGCCCGCTCGTGCCTCGCAGTGGCGGGCGGGTCTGTGTAAATCTGTGGCTGAATAGTTGCTTTAATTTAATCATAACTGAAGACTGATTGTTTAAAGTTATTCTGGTTTCAAGTGCTGCAGAGCGGCATAATGCAGCTTTTTACGAATACATCAAAAATGAAATCGCTCCTGCCCGCCATCGCGAGCCATACTCAATGCTCTTCGTTCTTTTGTCGTTTAGCTCAGGCGAGGCGGGCGGGTCGCTCCGTCAGTTTATAAAAAGGCAGAATACCTTATTCAAAATTCGATGTTGGACGTTCGACCTGCCCGCAACGCTTCGCTTGCGAGGCGGACGGGTGTTCGATGTTCATACCCTTTGATACGATTAACAAGTTATTTTTGTCTACAGTGCCGCATAGCAGCATAATTCAGCTTTTCACAAATACATCAAAGTTGATCGCGCAAAACTTCTTTTGCCAGCATCAGGGCTTCCTGTCTGGTGCTGATTTTATTAGACAACCTTTCTTCCTGAACGATTTTTAAAATTTTTTTAAACAAAGGAGATGGTGCCAGTCCTAATTCATTGATCAGGTCGTGGCCTGTTATAAGCAATGGCTTTGTTTTTATGGTCATAAAATCAGAAAAAAAATCGTGGAGCATGTTTTTTGCAAATTCGATAAATGCTGCGTCTCTTGCATTTTCTTTGTTCCCTTTTCCTTGAATATCGGCGATTGTATGAAGAAGCAGGGCAGGTGTGTTATTACCATATTTTATAAAGAATCTGGCCATTCCTTTTTTCGTTAATATTTTTTTTTGGTACGATATAAAGAGAAATAAAGGTCTTATATGGTTGCTGATAATAAAATTTGTATAATACCTGTCAGCATTTGAAAGTTTAAGCCTTCTGCTGATTCTGTTTGCCTTGTTAGCTCCTTTTTGGGCATGTCCGTAAAAATGAATATTTCCCTGAGCATCAAGAGTCAGGGCATCTGGCTTTCCAATATCATGCAGAAGAACTGCAAATTTTAGAATATATTTTTTATCAAGCTGTTTTATGTTCCGTCTGTATGTTTTTTCTATGTACTCTGAACAATCATTAAGAATTTTTTCAAGGCAGTCAAATGCCCTCATTGTATGTTCAAAAACATCATAAGCATGATATTTATTTTGAGCGCATCCTTTTAATTCCTGTAGCTCTGGAAAAATTTTTAAAAGAAGTCCAGACTCAGACATCTGGGATACATACTGGAACGATTTGGTTGATTTGAGTATCTTAAAAAATTCTGCATTTATTCTTTCCCCTGCTGAATTCTTAATTAGATCGGCATTTTCTTTAATTGCTGAAACAGTTTTATTATCTATTTTAAAACCAAGTGATGCGCTTAGTCTGTATGCCCTTATCATTCGGATTGGATCTTTTATGAATGCCCGGTGCGATACCATGCGAATTTTTTTATTTTCAAGGTCATGTACACCTCCAAGCGGGTCGATAATTTTGTTTGAAGATAAGGAATATGCTATTGCATTAACAGTAAAATCTCTTTTATTCAGGTCATCTTTAATCGAGGCATTATTCGTTGATGAAATATCAAAAATTTTATCACCTGAGACCACGCGCAGTATCGTTTGCCCGGGTTTCCCAATATGGATAATTTTGCCGGATATTTTAGAGGCAATATCTTTTGCAAACTGTTTTGAATCTCCCGAAACAGCGATGTCGTAATCTACCGGAGACAGCCCTAAAAGCAGATCCCTTACACAGCCGCCTACAATATATGCATTTTCTGTTTTGGGGATAATATTTGAAATAATATTTGAAATAATTTGATTCATAAGATTAATATATCATATATTAATAAATTCGTAAAAAGTCACGAATTTAACTGTAGATGGGACTTTCAAAATTTAAAAGTAACTACTCAGGCACAGAGGGGCAAAGGCACAGTGGCACAAAGCAAAATAAAAACATATAGAAATTTGCAGGTCTGGCAAAAATGATGCCCTCGTAAAAAGCTAGATTATGCCGCTATGCGGTACTGTAAAAACAACTTGTTAATTGTGTCAAAAGGGTATGAACATCGAACATCCAACGTCGAATTTTGAATAAGGTATTCTGCTATTTTATAAACTGACGGAGCGACCCGCCCGCCTCGCCTGAGCGAGACAACAAAAGAACGAAGAGCATTGAGTATGTCTCGCAATGGCGGGCAGGAGCGATTTCATCATTCGATGTTTACCCGCCTTCGGCGGCGCCAGAGGCGACCAGGGTTCGATGTTGGACGTTCGATGTTCGATGTTCATAGTCTTTAGCTTAAGGTCTGGTGAAATTTATGCTTAAAATTGCTGTTACAGGAAGC
>Ga0207996_1001271_pt1 | contig 18001 bp, 16 predicted proteins | sample AntAceMetag02UKG_FD_184773 | JGI IMG/M metagenome (GOLD analysis project Ga0207996, IMG submission 184773) | Saline lake microbial communities from Ace Lake, Antarctica - Antarctic Ace Lake Metagenome 02UKG (SPAdes) (version 2) | ecosystem: Environmental > Aquatic > Non-marine Saline and... | reverse complement strand
GCTCAAAGAAGCTTCTAAAAGACTTGCATTAAAAAAGAAACTGGATTAACTTACAACCGTTCTGCTGTCTGAGGGTGGGGGATTTTGACCCGGCCACAGGTGGGGGATTTTCAAGTGGCCATCGGGGTGAACGGATGGTTTTCTTCTTTTCCAAAGATAAACAGCATGCCGCGATCTTTTTTAAGAGACTTTCGGTACATGAGGCCCAGGTGCCATTCATCTTTTGTCCGCATGACTTCAACTGAAACAGAAATCTTATCCCCGTTTTTTTTCTGAACTAAAACTTCCGGTGTTTGCGCTCTGCATCCGGCCAGCAAAAGTAAAAGAACAAATATAAATGACAAGTGCTTTACAGCTTTGAGGCTCATTTTTTCTCCTGAATCAGGTTGTTTTCTATATCTTTACTAGTTATTTTGATTTCAGTCAATGTTTAGAAAACAGTACTTTAAGTATTTATAATACTTGAAATACTTAAAGTTAATATCGCTCCAAGGCTTTAACTGAATTCAGGTACTTTAAGTACTTTAGTTCACTTCAAGTACTTTAGGCACTTTTAAACCATTCCGCATTTCTAACTTCGAACTCCGAACTCATCACTCCGAACTTTCTTGCTTTTTTCTTTGACATAAAGCTGCTTTTACTGTTATCTGAAAAGGAATGTCTGCAACAGAAAGCATAAAAATGACAATCAGTGTTTCTGATATCCCGAGAGAAGTTGAAAAGGCCATTGATAATACGCCGCCTATTTCTCCGATTATTGGAAAGGTAAACCAGATCGCCCAGGAAATAGAGACTTCTCCGAAAGAGCTGGTAAAGATCATTATGCTGGACCCGGTTCTCACCGGAAAAGTAATTAAGCTGGTAAACTCGTCATTCTACGGGGTTTCAGAACGGGTTCGGTCTCTTCCTCAGGCAGTTATTCTGCTGGGTGTGAATACGGTTAAGAATCTTGCGGTTTCAACCTCTCTTCTAAGTATCGTTTCTGTCAAAGAAAAGAATTCACCGCTCAGCTCGGAAGACTCCTGGAAACACTGTCTTGCATCAGCTGTGGGCTGTAAGCTTCTCGCCAGGTTTCTTAAGGTCTCACCGGAGGATATGGGCAGTTATTTTGTTGCCGGTCTTTTGCAGGACATCGGAAAAATCCTTTTTATAAAAATAAGCCCGGAAAAATATAAAAAAGCTCTGGAAGAGTTCAGACGATTCGGAAGATCCCTCGCATTTTCCGAAATGGCGCATTTCGGCTGTTCACATACCCATGCGGGCGGACTTTTTGCCAGAAAATGGCGTCTGGACAAGGATTTGGTTCGTGCAATAGAATCACATCACTCCCCTGCGGAAAGCAATAGCAATCTTTTAAGCAAAGCAGTAACGATCATAAACAACCTCTGCAAGCAGTACCATTTTGGAGAAAGCGGCGATCCTTTAGAAGAAGAGATAGCCGTGGACCTGACAAACCGTCTGAATATTTCTGCTGAAATTTTAAATAAAATATCAGACCAGCTTCCTGCTGAGATCAACAAGGCTTTCGAATTTTTAACTATTGTTCAGGAGCATAAAACATGAAGCTAAAGTTCTGGGGAACAAGAGGGTCTGTTCCGTCTCCGGGTCCATCAACTGTAAAATACGGCGGCAACACAAGCTGTCTTCAGATCGAAGGCAGCAGCGGCGAATGCATAATTCTTGATGCAGGTACCGGCATCAGACCGCTTGGTCTTGAGCTTATGGGTAAATACAAGCCTTTGCCGCCCATACATATTCTGATTTCTCATACGCACTGGGACCATATCCAGGGCTTTCCTTTTTTCGGACCCTGTTATATTCCAAAGACTAAGATCAAGGTAAAGGGGCCGGTTCATTTTCTGGAAGAAAAAACCCTTCAAAGTATTTTTGATGTACAAATGCAGTATGAATTTTTTCCGGTATCCAATCAGCAGCTGAGGGCAGATATAACATATGAAACTCTGGGTGAAACGGACTTTGACATCGGAAATATTAAAGTAAGATCCAGGTTTTTAAATCATTCGATCCGTTCCCTGGGCTATCTTTTATCAGAAAAAGAAAAAACCATTATCTATACCGGTGACCATGAACCTTATTACAAGCTTTTTGATCCGGAAAGTGAAAGCGTCTCAGAAGAAGAGGAGGATCTTCTTTTCGGGGATGTCGGCACAACGGTTGACAATGCCAACAGCCGTTTTGTGGATTTTATTAAAGGGGTTGATCTGCTGGTTATAGACAGTCAATATACCCCCGAAGAATACCCCTCTTTAAGAAGAGGCTTTGGTCATTCTTCCTGGGATCACTGTGTGGACTGGATGAAAGAATCCGGAGCCAAACAGATGATTCTTACCCATCATGATCCGACCCGCACAGATGAGGCTGTTGATAAAATTTTTGATAAGGTTAGAGACGCTGCCGAAAAAAAAGGGCTTGATCCCGCAAAAATAATGATGGCAAAAGAAGGTATGGAGATATCAATATGAGTGATACTGAACTAAAACAGTACAAAAGAAGTTTTTTAAAAGATGAAGTGCTGATGAATGAAGGAGAAAAAGGCAGTGAAATTCTGCGGCTTCATCTCATGGAGATCTGTGCTGATGATCAGACTGGAAATATGGGAAGAGACCTTCTCCTCTATTTTCTCACCACCAACCCATGGGGCCTTCAGCATGGAGACAAAAAACAGGTGATAGATTTTAAATTCTGCAGTATCAAGGTCCCGAATAAGATAGACTCAGACGAGCTGCTTTCCTAGATCCAGGGTCTGATTAAGAATTCCTTCCGGAAAATCAAGGTAGCGTGCTCTCCGGGTATCGATCTTAATAATATACATATCCTGACGGACCTCTTTTACGTTTATTTCTTTCAGATCATCTCTTTCTTTCAGCTCAAGCACTTTAAGTGCTTCTGCATGGATCTCTTTATTGTTGGGTGCGATAATTTCGGCATTTCCCCAGACCTGAAGCCCTTTAACAGACTGGAACCCGGAATACTCGCCGAAAAGGCTTACTGAAACGGAAGGGTTTTTCATGATGTTTCTTATTTTTCCGCCGCCTTCAGTAATAATATAAATTGAAAGGCCTTTGCTTCTGTAGCGTACAGGGGTTGATCTGGGTACATTGTCCGCACAGGTTGCAAGCGCACAGATCCTGTTTTCGTCAAGAAACTGTTCGATTTTTTTCTTTAATTCTTCATCCGTAAGTTTAGCCGCATCTCTTTTTAGGATATCTTCAAAATCCTTTTCAATTTTCTTGTCATAGCTTTTTTCAGATTTCTCATAATCGTTTTTTTCCATTATTGTTTCTCCCATAACAATTGTTTGTCCGGAGTGTATCGCGCAGGCCCGGCCTTTTGGGCAGGGAGATAGCGGTACAAAATCAAGAAATCAGTCTTAATTACCGGGAAGCTCTGCATTGTGCTCGGGGAGCTTCTTTTTTAAATTGACGCAGAATTTTTTTTATTACAAAAAAAGGATAATATAAACACTTATTAACCTAAGGAAAAAAATAATATTTATGATATAGCTTTTGCATGGTAAAAGTAAAAAATACCAAAATTGGTTCTATAATCAATTACACCATCTATATAATTGGTGCAAGCAGATTTTTAAATGAGATCCTTGCGTATATCCTGAAAGAAAAAGAAGGGGTAAACTGCTGCTGCTTAAACAATTACAGGGAAATATTTGAAACCAAAGAAGAAACCGGTCAGGAGCCGTCACTTTTTCTTTTTGACTGTTACGGGGAGACCGGGAAAAAGACATTTTTGATACAAATACAAAAAAATCTTTGACCCATAGAGAAATAGAGATTTTATCCCTTGTTGCAATCGGGGCAAAAAACGAGGAAATAGCAGACAAGCTGTTCGTCAGCCCTCATACCATAAAAACGCACTTATACAACATATATAAAAAACTTTTTGTGTCCAACCGGCTCCAGGCAACACTCTGGGCAACGAAGCATTTATAGTGATTTTATTCCCTTTTGGGAAAGACACCTGTTCCATAATGTCCTGAGTCTAAGGCTAATACTTTAGTATTAGAAAAATATCGAAAAAATACGAAGAAAAATAAGGTGTCCTCATACTTGTTAAATATTTATATAATGCTAAATAACACTAATGTACATTTGAAAGGAGCTTAGTGCTTTGGACAATTGTGAAGAAAAAAGGATGTTTGAAAGGTTCTACCTCGGTATGTCCGCTATCATCAGACCCGAAAAAACGGACACAGAAATTAAGGCCCTTACAACGGATATATCTGCGGGCGGCGCTTTTTTTCAGAATATATCTGTATTTCAGGAAGGAATGAAGTTGAAAATCGAACTTATCATCGGAAATGAGACTGTTAAAAAACTTACCGGATCTATTGGCAGGATAAAACTCCGGGGAAAAGTAGTCAGGTGTACCGGCGGCGGTGCAGCGGTCAGATTTCAGGATAACTATGAGATTATTCCGTTAAGAAGCCGAACGGATAATTAGATCCTGTTTAAACCTTTGCCCTTTATTATTCCGGAAACATATTCCATAGACAGTCCCCTTGCTTTTCCGCTGTAAAAAAATTCTGCCATGGCGCATGCTGTTTCCTGCCTCGGGTGTGCGATACCTACTGCAACCCCAACCTTCAATGCATGATTTTTAAGTTTCTTAAGCTGTCCTAAAATTGAGACTCTGTCGTGTCTGTTATCAATAAAAATATTTCTGCAGGCTGCTTTCATCTTCAGGTTTTCCGCAGTGTTGAAGGCATGTGAATTATGGGAGGTCACACTGTCAACAAAGAAAAAATCTTTTTTTCTGAAAACTTTCAAAGTTTCCAGAACCTTTTGCCTTGATTCCGTAAAAAGCGAGCCCATATGGTTATTCACACCCACGGCAAAGGGAAAACTTTCAATATTTTCTTCAACTATTTTATGCACCTCTTCAGTGCTCTGATTAAGATAAAGTGCCCCGGGACCTGGGTTTATAAGGTTATTATGCGGTTCCATGGGCTGATGCAGCATTATCTCATGTCCTTCTTCGTGTATCATCCGGGCAAGTCTGCCGGAGTAGACAATCCGGGGCAGAATTGAAAAGGTTATGGGAATATTGAGATCAAGAAAAGGTTTTACCTGAGAGATATTATACCCCACATCATCAAGAATAATCGCTATTTTGGGATTGTTAAGAAAAAGCCTTTTTCCCGGAAGGGCATGGGCAAGCAGACTATCTCCCAATACCGCGCCTGCCGCAGCAGTTCCTGTTTTAAGGAGGAAATCTCTTCTGGTTAGCATGTTTAATTTTTCAGACATGGATCCGTTTAGATGATTTTCCTTTTCAGATGATATACAACCCGTAGAGGCTATTGTCAAGCATTATACTATATCTCGTATTTGATTAAAACATATGCGACACGGACTATTATGCGCTATTATGAATCATTTTGCAAATTTTCAATTTGGACAAATTGCTTGACATTTTTGGTCTGTTTGCTAAAATTATAAAAAAGACCGACTGGTCGGTTTTGTGGAGAATTCTATGTCAAAGCGAGTTTTAAATAAAGAGAAACGGGTTGAAGATATTTTTGAAGCAGCCCTCCAGTGTTTCAATGAAACAGGTTATTCTAATACCACGGTGGAAAGTATCGCAGTAAAAGCAAAAATAAGCAAAGGCGGTATGTATCACTATTTTAGTTCTAAAAAAGAGCTTTTTCTTCACCTTTTCCACTACCGGACGAGAAATTATTTTGATGAAATGAAGTCATATATGAACAGTGAGGATTCTCCTGAAGAACGTCTTCGGACACTGGTTAAAAAAGCCGGACAGGTTCTTAAACAAAATGAAGATTTTTATAAATTTTGTCTGGTTTTTCTTTCTCAGGGTGTACGCGACGCTGATATTCGAAAGATTATGACAGATTTTTACCGGGACTCTGTAAAAACATTTAAAGAGCTCATTGAAGAAGGAATTTCTTCCGGAGATTTTAAAAAAATAAAAGCAGACAAAGCGGCACGGGCCATCTATTTTCTGGTAATGGGCGTTTACTCTACCTATTTTTCTGTAGACCCTGATTTTGATATTGAAGAGCAGCATTATTTCCATATTGAATCTATGATCAGTTTTTTGAAAATTGAAAAAAAAGATTAATAGAATTATTTTTTTTCATTTAGACATACCGACCGGTCGGTTTTTATGTTCCTAAAGGTGGGAAGCATGATAATGGAACTAAAAGTGCGCTTCCCTGTCGTGAAAATACTCTGTTTGTCGGAGCTTGCAGGCAAGGATTAATAGATTAACCCGGTGCTGTTAAATGTACCGCTTGGAAAGGAGGAGGATGTGCCGGTTAAGGTTGATGAAGATTACTGCACCGACTGCGGTGCGGGTGTGCTGGAATTTGACAGCACTCTTGCCAAAGTTCGGATGAATGAAGATACCATATAAAATGTCAACAATGTTTAGACCTGTGAGCGGTCAAAGTACTGTATCTTTTGGAGGAAAACGTTATGTTACCATGCATTATGCATACACCTGAAGAATTTGAAATGCTGATACGGAAATATCCGGAACTGCAGCAAAAACTCAATGAAAGGACAGGTTCAATGAAAACGAGACTTATTGTATCACTGATATTTTCAATTTTAATTATGGTGACAGGAGAGGCTGTCGGGGATAATGTTACGGACTGGTCTGCAGGCGGTCCTAAAGATATTTATGTAAAGCCCATTAAGAAATCACCTTATCATGGCATCTATGATGAAAGTATGAAATGTCTTGATTGTCATCGCTATGATGGTGTGGATTCATATACCTCTGCAACCATGTCCATGCTTAAAAGTAAGAAGGGCTCTATGTCCCGGGAACAGATACAACAGGGAATAATAAAGGCTCTGAACAGACATGGCAATTTCCGTGAGATATTTGTTCTAAGTACTTCTTTTTGCAATGATCCGCTTGCAACGGTGGTCGAGTTTGTTCTTGATCCGGAAAATATGGTGTTTTATGCGATCTCTGAAAAGCAGACTGAAAAATTGTTTCATATGGCATCCAATGAGAAAGTGTCCCTGGGATATATGCGCCAATTTGAACACGGAAATTATTTTAAAGATTCACTGGGGGTCCAGGTTAAAGGTATTGCAACTTTGATAAAAGGGACAAACCCGGAGTTTGAAGCAGCGGCAAAGATCTATATGCCTTCACTTGGCATTCCCCTGACACCAGAGCTTATGGAAGGTATGAAAAAGACAAAAATCATAACTAAAGTCGTTCCGTCCCGTATTGCTCTTATGGACCGAAACACTCATAAATCAAAGGGTTACCATGCTCTGCAGGTATGGTTTTCAGAGGATCAGAAAAAATAAACAGCAGAGGTAAAACATGCTGATATCCGATTGGGGGGGAATCTTTACTTACATTATTCGGGAATTTTTACCGGATCCATTTCATTCATCTTCCGGAGTCCGTTAATCGCTTCCACCAGGGGTTGCGGAACTTTTTTCAGTTCTTCTTCGGTAAAGACGTATCTTCCCGGAGCGCACACGCTGTTGGGGTCAAGGATTTTTCTGAACTTTCGCAGCAAAAGATTAACATGGGGTCCCATCTCCGGAAAAAATGAGGTGAGCGGTTCAAGACTGGCACCAAAACCGGTTACTCCCGGCCCCATCCTGTCCTTCATTGACTTTGCAATACTAAAGAGCATCAGCTGCTGTGCCTGTTGCAGCTTCTGGGGATCGGTTCCGTCAGGATATACGTCAGCTTCTGTGAGATAATTTCTGCCGCACGGGTCTGCAGCATACATAAAAGGCGTATTATCAACACCACCCCTGTCGGTGGGGTATGTCTCGCCGATGGTATTAATTGACTGTGTCCAAAGGTTTTGGGCTTCTGTCCCGATGTCCGGATCACCGCAGCAGAACCAGGTATCCAGATAATAGTGCCGGGACATCCGGTAGCCGCACATGTGCCTGATACAGTCAAGGTTCCAGGGGCTTAAGGCTTCAAGCACATCCGGTTTATATTCTTTTGAGAGAAAGACTCCGCCAAGATCACGTGCAATTTTTCGAAGGACCTTTTCTTCGTAATCAAGCTGCTGTTCTGAGATATTTGCGCTGCTGATGAGATAGAGGTTATATGCAGGAAAAAACTTTTCATCCAGCCACTTCAGGGTCTGCTCCTGAGTTGCGGAGCAGTAGTAGACATTATAAATACCCGTGGCATTCAGGCCGATACCGATGCCGGAATGACCCACTTCCCGCAATGCTTCTATCTGGGTTTTCATGTCTGGAAATTCTATCCAGTGGAGCCGGAAATTTTTCGGAGGGTCAGCCCGGTCATATTTGTCCTCCCGGTAGGTCTGCAGACTGGGCCTTCCGGCTTTGGGTTCGGGAAGGGTCTGTTCACCGGGCCAGGGATAGAGCTTGATGGTCAGCTCTGCAAGGATTCCGGATCCGCCGGAGCTTCCCCGGAAAAGGCTGTAAAGATCGGGGCCGGGCGCATAGTCATAAAAGTCATCTACCCCCTTAACCGCATAAGAGCCTGTTTTTAAGATTTCGCCGTCAGGCAGGACGATCGTCAGGCCGATTATGTTTTTACAGATCGTGCCGTACTTTTTGCTGGTCTGCCACAGACCGGCAAGGACGGCCTGGGAAGATATTTTACACAGAGATGTTGCCAGAGGGGTGCCGCCGTTCCACAAGCCTTCTTTCATGGCTTCCGCCTGGACCTGGCCGTAGTCCACGTAGGGCTCGATTCTCATGGTCATGGCGTCCTCGTTTAGTTCAAGGACCCTGTTCATTTTGCTGAAATGGATACAGATGGTGGGTTCCGGGGTAGTGGGCATGCTGGCTATGCCAAGCTGACCGTTTGTCATGGGAATAAAGGGGATTTTATATTTATTGGCAATACGCACAATTTTCTGTATGTCTTCTGTTGAATCGGGCAGAACGATACAGGCCGGGATGTTTGACGGGTCTTTGGCATGTTTTTTTAAATAACCCGTAATGTCTATACCGAACTTGCTGTAGCACTCAACCGTTGCGCGGTCCTCTGTTATGTTGTCTTTACCTATGGCCTCTTCAATTTCTTTATAGATTTCGGCAGGTATCCGGTTGGGTACAACTTTTTTGGGTTCTTCCATGAGATATACCTCTATATCTTTATTACAGAAAACCTTGATCTTTGAGCAAGGTAAGAGTTTATTGGCTCTACGTTGTAAGGATGAATAAACATCCAACATTGAACATTCGATGTTCGACGTTCATCTATTTTCAACCAATCCAATTTATGTCTTAAAAAGAATCAGTGGTATAAATTATTTTTTACCCACAGATTCTGTTTAAGAGCCAAACATTCAAAACCTTATAGCCTCCATTTTCTTTGCCGGCCAAAGAGCTGTAGCGGTCTATGATCATTTCATGGTGAAACAAAGCCTGCCGGGGTTCAGGATGCCCCGCGGATCCATTTCTGTTTTCAGCTGGCTAAGCTTTTTGTGATACTCGGGCGCCTGTGCATACACCATCTCAGCCCAGGCGCCATAGGGCCGGTCAAAAAGAGCGCCCCGGTCTAGAAGATCTTTACCTGCGGCCTCCCAAAGCGCTTTTACTTTTTCTCTTTTTTCTGAAGGTTCGGGAAAAGCATGCAGATCAAATTCACAGTGAACACTTCGTCCCCGTTCAATAACCGTAAAATACCCGCCGATATCATCAGGCGTATAACCGCTGTCACGGGCTAATGAAATGAGAGCGGCCTCCATTTCAGGAATTTTCTTTAAGTGTGTTTTAAACGAAAGGTCATGAACCGCGCCTTTATAATTAAACTTTTTAAGAATGCTGAAGGGTCTTAAGCTTTCCTTAAGAAAAATGTCTTCAATATCAGAAAAGCCGGGCAGGGATCTTTCCGGCTTGAGTCCCATGCCGCTGCAGACTTCAAGCAGAGCCTCTTTCTGGATTCTGATCCACTCTTCGGCAAGGTGCGGCAGGCCGGAGATTCCGATAATCAGCGTCCATGGCGGCAGGGAGGCTTTCAGTCTTTCAAAATTTGAAGAGGGCAGGGATTTTGCAGGGAAGTTTTCAGGTGTTTCCCATTCCTTGTTTAAAACCGCAGCAAGGTTGAATCTGTTCAGGCCCAGACATTCCCATCCGATTTCTTTTCGCTGGATTTTTTTTATCGGTTCCGGGATTTCTCCTGAAGTTTCAAAAGGAATAAAAAAGAAGTTTCTAAAAGGGGAGAGGTGATGGATGCTGATGACCATCTTTGTAAAAACACCCAGGGTTCCCTGGGCACCGGTCCAGAGCCGGTGAAGCGTATTCAGTCCCGGTCCGTACAGGCCTCCCGGCCGGCCTCCCAGGTTCCAGCAGCCGGTTCTGAACAGTTCTCCGTCCGGAAGAACCAGCTCGGTGTCATGGGTGAGAAAGTTTCCGTATTCAGTGCTTGCCGATGTCATCATGATATCGCGTTCCAGGTAGCTGGTCAGTACAGACCGTGCCGGCGGTACGCCAAAAGGAAGCATCACCCGAAAAGATTTTTCTGTTAATGCGTCCTGAAGTTTTTCAAAAGTTACACCGGGTTCAACAATGACGTATAGATCCTTTTCATTGATCTCGATAATTTTGTCCATTTTTGAAAGGTCAAGGACAATACCGCCGTATGCCGGGACAGCGCCGCCATGTAAATTTAATCCTGAGCTGCGCGGCACAACAGGGATTTTTGTTGTGTTTGCATACCGCAGTATTTTCTGTATCTGCTCAACAGATTCAGCAAAAACAATTGCGCCCGGTTTTTGTCCGTTTACAAAGCTTTGATCTCGGGAATATGTTTCGCATATCTTATCATTATTTAAAACCAGGTCCCTGCCCAGGATGTTTTGCAGGTCATTGATTGAAATCATATCTGTTCTCAATAAAGTTTAATAAAAACTTTGTCTTTGTTAAATATTTTTATAATTATTATAAGCAGTTTTGTCTGTCAAGCGTTTTAAATGCTTAGGAGTAAATTTATGACCATATTCATTTTTTCTTGACAGGCAAAAGTTCATATGATAACAGAATATCTATGTATACTCGCCAGTAAACAAATATATCTTTTATGTAAATTAAAGATTAAAGAATTCTATCATATAAATCTATTTTAAAAGGAGGGTGAACAGTTGTAACGGGGTAAAAACTGGAACAGACAATCAAAAAGTTAATCATAGTATGGAGGAGGGAATTGTATGGAAAAAATGAAAAAATTATGCTTAATCGTTCTGGCAATGCTTATTTTCTTGCCGTGCGGCAGTGCTTTTTCTTTTGAACTGCTTGACGGACGTCTTCATGACGGCAAAGGGAGGATTCAGCAGACACTCATGATACGGACCCACCGTGATGACCGGGACATTCAGGTGACCAGTTTCAGGACGATGCTCAGACTTGAAGGGCTTTTTGACGTAGCGGAAACTGAAAATAATACCTTTAAACTCTACGGGTTTTTTGAATACTGGGAAGACTATGCGGCCCATATTGACGGCAATTTAAAACGTGCAATCCGGCAGGAAGGCGGCAGTCATGGACTGCAAAACTTTTACCGTTCCAATGAAGAGCAGGAGATCATAAAAGAACTCTATATGGATATGGAATTCGGCACAGTATGGAACTTAAGGCTTGGAAAGCAGATCGTTACCTGGGGGGAAACCTCTGAGAGCCGGGTGGCAGATGTTATCAATCCCCTGGATGTTACCAACCTGGTGGGATATCCCGACTGGGAGGACTACAAGGTCGGCCTGTGGATGGGACGGGTGTTTTTCTCTCCTGAAAATATGTGGTCGGATATTTCTTTTGAGCTGATCGTGATTCCTTATTTCTTTGAAGAGACCCGGGTACCTCCGGGCGGAAGCGGATTTTTCCTGGGTAAGCCAATCGGTAACTATAAAGCCTTAACCCATGCCTGGCGCGACAGTAAACCGGATGACGGCTGGGACAACACAGAATGGGGGTTAAAGGTAAGGGGCATGACCGGAGTGACGGACTGGACTCTTTCTGTGTTTCATACACGTCAGGACGGTCCTCCGCTGATGGAGGCGTATAAGGCCAACTGGAGATATCCATGGTACACCAGCTATGCATCGACTTTTTCAAGGCCGCTTGCAGGCGGAATCCTGAGCGGTGAGTTTGTTTATAATGCGGATAAGGAATACGCGAAAGCGGGCGATATCAGACTTAAAGAGAAGGATATGTTTGTATCCGCCATCGGGTATGACAAAAACTTTAACTGGGCATGGCTGAATAAAATAAATAAGGGCGTTTCTCTCATTACCAACATCACCTGGTATCACTACAAACTCTTTGATTTTGACCATGTAACCTGGGACAGCAAGCAGCCTGAATCTTCCTGGGATAAAATCTCTATTAAACTTCAGACATCCTTCTTTGATCATACACTCCTGACCGGTATTCAGGGGACTTATGACTTTAATGGCGGCACGGATTACGTGGCACGTCTGATGTATTTTCCGGGAGATCACTTCTTCTATGAGGTTTCCTATCAGCAGATCAATGAGAATGAAGCATACCCTGACAATGTGGGAAATCAGGTGATTTTTAACATCCGATATGAATTCTAATTCAAAAGAATAAAGATAAGGAGGAAACAAATTATGATAAAAAAATATTCGGCCCTTGTCTGCCTGGCTACGGCAGCCTTGTTTATGTTCTGTATGGCCCCGGCTATTGCAAAAGATATTAAATATCCTGTTTACAGTTTTGACGATGCTGAACTTGCCAAGGTGCGTGCCTGGGAGAAACAGTGGGTCGGTAAAACCATTGATAAGAGTAATGTGGAATCGGTAAAGGACTTTCTTCCCCCCAGCAGCTATGATTTTATCACAAACCCGGAAGTCTGGGGCGAGTCTTCATTTACTGTTGTGCCCTATGAGACCTATCCCTTTACTCCGGGCAAAGTAAAATTTACCAGAGAAGGCAATGCAAGCCTTGATGAAAACGGAATATTAAAGGATTACGTGGCCGGTGTTCCTTTCCCTGAGCCCAAATCAGGAATGGAAATCGGCTGGAATTTCTGGACCTGGAACCGCTTTGATGCATCCGAAAGAAAGGCTTACGGCTATATCACAGACGGTCGGCTTAAATATGACCGAAATATCGGGCAGCTTGCCCATTCCATGCAGTTTGCAGGACGTTGTGATACGCCTCCTGTCCCGGAAGTTCCAAACAATGTCAAACAGATATTCAGGGCATCAATGTCCACCTGGGTGAACCCTGCAGAGCTTAGGGGAAATATTACCCTTGAGCTTCGCTACAAAGACTGGGCCCGTGAATATGACGCGTGGCAGTTCAGCGCTGCGAACAGGAGAGTAAGGCGCCTCTCCACTGCGGAGCGAATGGAAACAATCGACGGCGCGGATTTTTCACGGGATGACAGCGGACAGTGGGACGGGCTTATGACACGCAACACCTATGATATCGTTGCCCAAAAGGATATGCTGATCTGCCGGCATCAGGATATGACAAAGCTTGTTCACGAAGAAGGTGTAGTGAACCTTAAGGGTTGGCAGAAAGAACGCATAAAGGTTTGGGTAGTAGGTGTAAAGTCCAAGGAAAAGGGATATATTTATTCCAAACAGACATGGTATGTCGATCCCGAACTGTGGAAAATCATGTATTCAGAAAAGTATGACAAATACGGCAAGCTTTGGAGAATACAGGAGCATTCACACGTGGTACAGAAAGGAATAAACGGAATAACAGATGTTGAGTATTATGGCAGCAACGGTATTGATGTTCAGCGCCAACATTCCACACATATTCTTCTTGATCCGGCTGGGGCAAAAATGGGTTACAATGCGAAAACAAGTTTTTTCACGCCTAAAAATCTGCTTAAGCTTGGTAGATAGAACGAAGACATGAGGTGTCCGGAAATATGTTCCGGGCTGATTTATAAGAAAAAAGTCTTTCTTGCCTGTCATTATGCTCTGATGCCTGCCTTAAACAGGCGGGCATCAGAGATTCTAAAACAAATCATAAAAACCCTTAAACATTGCCAGACGGGTTACAAATAAAAGCATGCGGGTTTGAGAATAAATTATCACAAATTTATAAATTGTGATTGTCTACAGCGAAAGGAAAGGTGGCATCGTAATGCTTTATAAAAAAAAGCTGTGCATTTTGATACTGGCCACTCTGGTATTCACAGTATTTGGGTGCAGGGGTGGTGTTGAAGAAGAAGTGGAATCGGGGAAAAAATACAAAAGGGTGACTGAGAAGGGTCTCCTTTCTGTAGCAACCCCAGATAAGGATAATCTCTGGATGGTGGGCTATAACGGAACAATTCTTCATTCTGCTGACGGCGGGAAGACATGGCAGCAGCAGATATCACCCCTTGAGATAGATCTGTTTGATGTCTTTTTTACGGATGACAAAAACGGATGGATCGTTGCCAAATATGGGAATGCCTTTCATACCACTGACGGGGGAGAAATATGGGAGAAGGTTGAAACCGGGACCAGAGAACGGCTTTTTTCCATCTATTTTACTGACGATACATTCGGCTGGGCCGTGGGAAGCAAAGGAATCATCATCAACACCGCGGACGGCGGCAAGACATGGCATCGCCAGTACTATGAAAGAATCGACGATCCCTTTGGCGAGGAATCCGGCGATGATGTCGATATGGAACTCTACAGCCTTATTCACGGCAAGGATGGAGAAAAACTTACCGAGCGTAAAACCTTGAAACATGATGATTCAACCTTGAACCAGGTTATGTTCATTGACAGAAACAGGGGTTGGATAGCAGGGGAGTTCGGACTTATTCTTCACACCAGGGACGGAGGCAGGACATGGATACAGCAGGAATGCAAGGAGCTTATTCCTATTGTGCGCGAGGAAGAATGGGAAATTCAAGCGCCGACTCTTTTTGGTATTTACTTCGAAACACCCCTTAGAGGTTTTGCAACAGGTCTTGACAGTTCAATAGTGATTACTGAGGACGGCGGTGAACACTGGAAAAACTTCGGTACCAAAACCGATCTGGCACTTTACTCAATCACGGTTAATGGAGAAAACGGCTGTGCCGTGGGATCAAAGGGTGCATACTATTATTCACGGGATGGCGGAAAATCATGGACCCAGGATGAAAAAAGCCTGAATACAAATTTCTGGATGCGTGATGTTTCATTCAGTGATCCGCTTAACGGCTGGATCGTGGGTTCAATGGGAACAATCATACACACCATTGATGGTGGAATGAACTGGATCACTGTTTCTGGAATAACCATAGATTGATCCAGTCGGATTCAAGGTAAGGAGAACATCCCGATTTATCTTTTATGTTTAGACCAAAGTGCCAAATTAAATGCGGGTGGAGCAACCCGGCAACAATAGAAAACCAAGAAAAGGAAAAAAAGATGAAAAAGCTGGCAGATATTGTCCTGAAATGGCGCCTGCTGATACTAGTGAGCATGCTTGTTGTAACCGTATTTTTTAGCTATCAGATTATTGCCAATTTGAACGTGAGTACTATCTTTGCGAATCTTTTACCGCAGGATCATGAATATATAAAAATTCATAATGAGTTTGAGAGCAGGTTCGGGGGTGCCAATCTCCTTATTATTATGCTTAAAGTTAAGGATGGCGATATCTTTAATGCTGATACCTTGAAAAAGGTAAAGTATATCGATGAAGGAGTAACCCAGATACCGGGTGTTGACCGGATGAAAGTCCTTTCTATCGGATCATATAAACTTAAGAAGACCAAAGTAACAGCATGGGGAATAGAGACCAAGCCGCTAATGTATCCTGATGTGCCGCAAAACGAAGAGGAGATGAAAGAGCTTAAGCACGCAATCTTTTCTAACGAGTCATACTTTGGAAGATACGTGTCCCATGACAGGAAAAAGACCCTTATATTTGCGGATTTTTTCGAGGACGAGATGGACTACAGCGTGGTCTATGACCGTCTGACAAAGATCCGGGAAGAGACCGAAGATGAGAACACCAAAGTGTGTATTGTTGGAAACCCTATGCACCTGGGCGTTGTTGCTCACATGACCTCCAATATGAACTATATTATGGGGGCGACTTTATTAATTATACCAATACTTCTTTTTGCCTGCTACAGGTCTATCTGGGGTGTTGTGGCGGTTATTGCAGCGCCGCTAATCGCTCTTATATGGGGACTTGGGTTTATGGCGCTGCTGGGTTACAACCTTGACCCACTTGTTTTTGTTATTCCGTTTCTGATCGCACTCATGGCATTTCGGCATTCCCATCAGCTGTATAACCGTTTTTATGAAGAGTATATGAATCACCGTGATACCATGAAAGGATGCAAGACCATTATCGAGGAAATGTTTTTGCCGGGAATTACTTCGGTTATGACGGATGCCCTGGGAATCATGATCGTGGGTGTTGTCCCGATAGCGCTGCTGAGAAATATTTCTGTGGGCTGTGCTTTCAGCAGTTTTGCAACAGTACTGATCGGAATAATTCTTACACCGATACTTATCAGCTATATCCCGACATCTCCAAAGTTTATAGCGCACATCGAAAAAGAGCGCAGAATTGACGAACAGGGGATTGGCTGGGCAAACCATTTTGCAAAATGGCTGGGAAATTTCGTTATTAACCGGGGCAGGTATGTGGTCTTGATTATAACCGTTGTTATTGTGGGTTTTTCCTATTTCTGGGCCGAACGAATTATTGTGGGTGATGCCCAGGTGGGATCAAATCTTTTGTGGCCGAATTCTCGTTATAACAGGGACTCTGTCGAAATAAACAGAAATCTGCCCCTGATAAACCCACTTTTTATTACGGTTAACGGAAAAACCAGGGGGGACCTTCACGGGACAAAGGTGTTACCGGATATCGAGCGCTTTGCCAATTATATGCGAGAGCACTCCGGGGCTGTCGGAGTACAGACACTGTGCGAGCCTTTCAAGAACGTGGGTCAGATACAAAACAATGATGACCCTAAATGGAGGAGCCTCCCCGAAGGAGAACATGAAACTAATGCTTTTTTCGGTCTGGTAACCTCCGAGGCCGATCCGGGTGATATTGACAAGTATGTTGATCACGCAGACCGGTATTCAAATATAGTGATTTACTTCAAGGACAAGATGGGCCCCACCATTGAAAAGGCCATGGAAACAGCAAAAACCTATATTAAGGAACATGCGGATACGGATGAAAATGTTTCTTACCGGCTGGCCGGTGGTGTTATCGGGGTTGAGGCCGCAATAAACGAGGTTGTTGCCTGGAACCAGGTAAAAACACTGCTGCTTGCTATCCTGGGTGTGTTTATCTGCTGTAGTCTTAATTTCCGGTCAATTGGCGCAGGTTTTATTCTGACGGTTCCGCTTTTGTTCTCAAACTACATGGCATTTGCCTATATGGCTTTGAACGATATCGGGCTGAACATTGCGACGCTTCCGGTATCTGCGGTGGGAATAGGCATAGGTGTTGACTATGGTATATATCTGATGGCAAGGTGTGCGGAAGAAAAGAGACGAGATCCAGCAATATCTCTTGAAACGGCTATCCAGAGGACAATTTCAACATACGGGAAATCAGTTATTTATATAGCCGGGACATTGATAGCCGGTCTTCTCATCTGGCCAATATCAGCCTTGAAGTTTCAGGCACAGATGGGCCAGCTGCTGGCCATTATCCTCTTTTTCAACGCTCTCGGGGCAATCTTTACCGTGCCCGTAATGATTCTTTTGATCAAGCCAAAATTTCTCAACAGACCGGCACAGTCTGATGGTGTTTCAAAAAAGAGTGGTGAATAATAAATAAGAAGTAGTGACTCAATAATATTTTGATTTTAATACCCCCTGCACCCATAACGGGTTCAGGGGGTATTCTATTTCTCGGTTCAGATTCTGTAAGAAAAATTGGGCTTTTTATAACCTGTATCTAGAGCCTGTCCCAATTTTGCTTATTTCAAGTTTTAATGGACAGACAGGCAATCACTTAGCCATGTCTATCAGACCATCTGCATCAAAACTGAGCAGCCTGTTTGCTTTTTGACCCAGAAACTCAAA
>Ga0207996_1001267_pt1 | contig 18041 bp, 11 predicted proteins | sample AntAceMetag02UKG_FD_184773 | JGI IMG/M metagenome (GOLD analysis project Ga0207996, IMG submission 184773) | Saline lake microbial communities from Ace Lake, Antarctica - Antarctic Ace Lake Metagenome 02UKG (SPAdes) (version 2) | ecosystem: Environmental > Aquatic > Non-marine Saline and... | reverse complement strand
TAGCATATCCTTTTGCAATGAGATTTGAGACAGGAAAAAGTTCTATCGAAAAAATGATCAAGAATACTGAGAAAGGTGTGCTGGTAACTCATTTCCATTATTCAAATTTGATTGATCCTATTTCATTGCTTATTACCGGTATGACAAGAGACGGATTCTTTATGGTAGAAAATGGTAAAATAACTAAACCACTTAAAAATATGCGCTATAATGACAGCGTGATAAATATTTTCTCAAACATAGAAGCAATAGGAGATACTGCTGAGATCGCAAGTGCTTTCTTTGGTGGAGGTTTCCTTGTCCCAGCAATGAAGATCAATAATTTTAACTTCTCAAGCGGTACTGAGTTTTAATAAAGACCTTTGCTAAGAGCATTGCGTTCCGCAGGATCATAAATGTTATACTGGAAAAATTAGAGTATAAAAAAGGGCACTCAATGGTGCCCTTTAATATTTATAGTAACTGAATTAATCTTCTATTGCTTCGACATTTGCACGTGGAACAGTAATTTCGATTCCATCTTCCATTTTTGCTTTAAGAACTCTCACCTTTGTTTCGGATTCCACCACAACAAGCTCTTCAGGAAGTCCTGTCACTGTACATATCTCTCCGAAATGCGGTTCTCGTATAATTCGTATTATACTTCCAATTTCTAGACCTGTAATCTCTTTTTCCTTTGCTTTCAACTCTTCTTCTTTGAATGGAATAGGAATTATGATCTCGGGTCTCATTACGCCGGCTCTGATCTGTGTTTTACCATGCATGGAAGCTTTATAGCCCTCGAATTCTTTCAATATTTCAAAAGTCTTTGCCGCCATCTTGATCGGTCCGAAACCTTCAGTAAGGACGAGAGACAAACCAATTTCTTCATGCCCTGTAATTGCAACTCCGATATCATAACCAAGAAGATCTTTAAGATCCTGATCATCGATACCACCAATAACAATACCTTTTGCATTGACCTGAATGGCTTTCTTGATAGCGGGTAAGCGCACCATAGAACCGCCCACAATGATCTTGTCCTTGCATGAAGTGTCAATTTGCTCAGGCATAAGTTCTGTATCTGGGCCATCGACAAGTACTTTTATCTCACCAGTAATCTCATCGCCAATACCGAAAATTCCCTGGATATATGCAGATTTATTTTCTATCTGAACACCTTCATTTTCATACACCTTGCTGACTACTCCATCAATAAATGCCTTTACCGTTATTGGAACTGGTGGTTCCCGAAGGAGGACCTGACCAGTTATGCTTGAAATATTCTCAACCGTGCCGGTGATCGGTGACTTCACAATATTTTTGAAAAAACCAAAGAAACTCTGACTCATTGCAAGAGGTTCGTCCTTTTTGATCTTTTCGCCTACTTTTTTCTGCATTTTGGATAGTACGTCGGTAGGTGGTACTCCAAGTTTGTTTCCTATGTTGATTGCGATAACATCCCCTGGCAGATCGGTTTTTGCTACATTGTCATCTGCGGTGACTTTATCACCTACTTTTACGACAACTTCTCCTTTAAGAGGAAGAATTCTGTCTTTTCTCAGTATAGTGCTTTTTGTAATTGTCAATCCGGGAGTATATGCTTGTGCCATGTGAACCTCCTATGATAACCATTCTTGTGGATAGACTTCCAGAGCCCTCATCCACTTTTTCAACGATTGAACTCGTGCTGCATTATCTTCTGGAATATGAGCAGACATAGTTTCTTTATTCAATTTTTCATCGAAATGAGATTCTCTTCCACGTGTATCAATAATAACACCAACGACACCGCCGGAAATCGTGGTCTCAAATTCACTATTCTTGCCTGCACCAAGGTCTAGACCGCTCATTGGTTTCAATGTTGCTTTTGCATTTTCGCCAACACCAAGATCCAGTTTGATCATTTCTCCAAATGGAATGACTTCTTCGAACACCTCTCCATTTGGAAACTCTATCTTAACTTCAAGCGCCTTTTTTCCTTGCTTGAATTTTCCTTTAGGAGCGATACACGTTCCAAGATGAACGAGACAATCCTTTTCAAAAACTTCTCGTGCTGCCTGTTCACTTATCGTTGACAGAACACCGAGTTGCGGCATCATGAATATGCTATCAACAGCAAGACGGGTGATACCTTCTGGAAGGAATGCATCTATCATCATCATCGCAGATTGATTTCTTCGAGGTGCGTGAGAAAGCACACCACCACTGCCAACCAAAATGTTGAGTGTCATCATATTTACAATTGTTTCACCTGATGTGGATTGTGAAAATGCCTCTGATATTTCTCTTTCTCGTTGTGTGCCCTTGAGGGTGACTGCAAATTCCTTGTGCTGTTCAAACGCAAGACGAAGCGCCTCTTTTGCGATCGCCTGTTCCAGCATAAGTTCTTCTGCGAGGAATGGAATGGTCGTAGGTCTGATCATTTTATTTTTGATCATATTTCGGAGTTGAGTTTCCGGAATATCAAATGGAACCCAGCGCAAAATATTTTTTATACCTGTTGAAGCAAGCACGTTGGAAATACTGTAACTCATTCCCAAATTGGCGCTCACTGTTCTGTTGAATACCTTATCTTCGGTGAAGACAGAAAACACATCGGTTGTTGCTCCGCCGATATCCACACCCACAACTTCTATATTTTCCAGCCGTGCAATTGTCTGCATGATGTTTCCGACAGCTCCTGGGGTAGGCATGATGGGCACTTCTTCAATTTTACCATTATTTGTCTCAGCTCTTGCCCATTCCATAAGCTTCTTATATCCTGGTGCCTGAGCCATCACATGCTCCATAAAAAGATCGTGAATCTTATCTCGAGCTGGTCCAAGATTTTCTCTTTCGAGTACGGGTCGAATGTTGTCTGTGATGATGAGATCGACTTTGTTTCCCAGCGTTTCTTTCACTGCTTCACGAGCATCTTTATTGCCTGCATAGATGACCGGCAATTTGTATTCCGATCCAAGGCGGGGTTTGGGATCTGCTGCAGCAATAATTTCTGCAAGTTCAACCACATGCTTGGTCGTTCCCCCATCGATTCCACCTGACAGGAGAATCATATCGGGACGCAGGTGCCTGATCCTTTCTATCCTTTGATGCGGAAGACGCTTGTCATTGCTTGCAAGCACATCCATAACAATAGCTCCTGCACCGAGGGCTGCACGCTCTGCGCTTTCACCGGTCATACTTTTTACCACACCGGCAACCATCATTTGAAGTCCGCCGCCAGCGCTACTAGTTGACACATATGCATCGACGCCATGGTCGCCGACCTGAGGAACTTCGATTGTTTCATCTTTGATGATAGACCTGTCTTTTTCACCTCGAATATGTACGAGATCCTGAACTTCTTCGACAGCATTCAACACGCCTTTTGTCACATCATCAAAGGGTGCTTCCACTGTCGTCGGTGCTTCACCTCGTACGATCAAACGATACACATCATCAATTTTCTTAATTAATATGGCTTTCGTTGTTGTACTACCGCAGTCAGTAGCCAATATTGAACCGAGCTCTTTTGCCATATTTCCTCCGATTTATTTCACTTTATTTTTTAATAATTTTTTCTTCTTTTTCAATTCTTTTGCCTTTTTCTTTTCGGCTTTCAACTCTCTATGGAAATTTGCATCCATCTCGTCAATCTTATTAATAAGATATTTAACATTATCTCTATTTTCAAGAGAACAAGCAAATTTTTGATACTCTTCCGGCTTGAAAATCAACTCTGCAAAAGGAGCTATCATATAAAGGATCTGGCTCGCAATAAAATTCAATGGTTTGAGGGATTCTATCAGCAGAATCGCCGCAGAACCCATTCGTCTTTCAGCGATGAATTTTGCTGTTCTGTCCATTAATTCATGGGCATCATCTTTTGAAACTTCTACTATAACATCTGCCATGTTTTACGCTCTCGCTAATGTGCATACGTAAATATGCTTTGCAAAATTTTCCTTTAATAAAAGTACGATTGATTTCATAGTTGATCCAGTTGTCAAAACATCGTCAACTAATAATATTGATTTATTTTTAATAGTGCCAATATTTTTTAGCTGAAATGCATTCGCAACATTTTTCTCTCGCTCATGCTTTTTTAATTGCGTTTGAGTCTGTGTAAATTTTTTTCTTTTCAGCACATTTTTTAAAATTGGGATATCCAATTTCGTCGAGAGGGCTTTTGCAATTATTTCAGATTGATTAAATCCGCGAAATCTTTTCTTTGTTTTATGAAGCGGAACAGGGATGATATAATCCGTTTCAGTAATAAATGAATATGATGAAATGAGCTCAGCAAGTTTATATCCAAGATACGATCCAATTTTCCTGAATTCGTTATATTTGAAATGATGTATCATTCGCTTAATTGGAAGGTTAAAAGAATAAGCACACACCACTTCATCGAAAGGATATTCCTTTTTGCATTCTTCACAGATAAGAGTATGTATTGTATCTTTACTACAAAAAGTACATGAGTTGTCAGGAACATGAACGAGTTCTTCTGTGCATTTGTCACAAAGTATTGCATGTTTCTCAATTCGCTTGTTACATGAAAAACATAGGGGTGGAAAGAAAAGGTTTGAAAGGGACTGTGCTAATTTCATTTTTCGATATAGTTCTTTATAGAAATGAATATCTGCTGTCCGTCTGTCACACCGCAGACCGGATCGGAGCTTCGTTCAGGATGAGGCATCATACCAAGGACATTGCCTTTTTTATTGATTATACCTGCAATATTGAGAAGAGAACCATTGGGATTAGAACTATCCTCAACAATTCCTTTTTTATCGCAGTACTGAAAAATAATTTGCCGGTTATCCTGCAATGATTTCAATCCGTCAGGATCAATAAAATAGTTTCCTTCATTATGGGCAATTGGGATATCGAGAATCCGATTTTGCTCAATCGTATGAGTAAAAGGTGTTGATGTATTGACTGCTTTTACATATTGATGCTTGCAGATGAAAAGCAGAGATCTATTTTGCAAGAGCGCTCCGGGAAGTAGTTCAGTTTCAGTAAGTACTTGAAATCCATTGCAGATACCAATCACAAGACCACCTTTTTTTGCAAAGGAGATAACTTCTTTCATAACAGGACTGAACTTTGCAATCGCACCAGCACGGAGATAATCTCCATATGAAAATCCCCCCGGAATGATTATACAATCCGGATTCTTCAACTCAGCATCTTTGTGCCACACATATTCAACTTCATCTCCCATCAAATTCTTCGTAACAAAATATGCATCATAGTCGCAGTTTGAGCCGGGGAAAATAATTATATTATACTTCATATTTATTATTCAAATTCTTTTATTAACAACAGTTTAGATTATTTGTCATGTATGTCGTAACGATATGTTTCAATATTCGGATTTGCAAGAACTTTGTCGCAGATCTCATCAATTTCTTGTGAGATGTCAGCATCTTTTTGAGATTTCACAGTCACTTCGAACATCTTGCTTGCACGAACTTCGGTCACATTGGTGTAACCAAGTGTGTGCAGGGCATTCATAATGACTTTGCCCTGCGGATCAAGCACTTCTGGTTTGAGTGTGACATATATTGTTGCTTTTTGCACATTAACTCCTTTTATTTAAACACTCGAGAGAATATCGCATCTACATTTGCGGTAAATTTATCTAAACTGAATATCGAATTGACCTCATCATTATTCAATAAAGAGGTGAAATCCATACTTCGTTTTAATATATCTTGGAAATCTTCTTTTGTGTTCCAGCATTGCATGGCAGCTTTCTGTACGATTTCGTATGCATTTTCCCGTGAGATACCTTTTTGGGCAAGTGCAAGAAGCACAGATTGGCTATAGATCAGCCCATGTGTCAGGCTTATATTTTCAAGCATCTTCTCTGGAAATACTTCAAGATTTTCAATAAGTATAGTTGTTTTAACCAATAAATAATGTATCAGTGAAGTTGAATCAGGAATTATTACTCTTTCTGCAGAAGAATGGCTGATATCCCGCTCATGCCAGAGTGCATTGTTTTCAAAAGCAGTCATGGCGTTACTCCTCAGAATGCGTGAAAGTCCGCAGATGCGTTCAGCAATGATGGGATTCTTTTTGTGAGGCATTGCAGACGAGCCCTTTTGTCCCTTTGAGAAATTTTCCTCAACTTCATGTACTTCTGTACGTTGGAGATGCCTTATTTCCAAAGCGATCTTTTCTAGCGTACTTCCAATAATAGCTATTGCAGACAGATATTCCGCATACCGGTCTCGCTGAATTACTTGTGTTGAGATGTTTATCGGCTTTAGTCCGAGTTTTTTGCAGACATAAGCTTCTACTTCCATGGAAAGATGTGCATAGTTGCCTACTGCTCCGGATATCTGTCCTACCGAGATTGTTTCAATCACACCTTCCCAGCGTATAAGATTTCTGCGCATTTCATCATACCATAGTGCACATTTAAGTCCGAAGGTTGTGGGCTCAGCATGAATACCATGTGAGCGCCCGATACAGAGTGTGTTTTTGTATTTATATGCACTACTTTTCAATACAGCCATACAAGATTTGATCGAAGCAAGAATTATTTTTCCTGTCTGTTTCATCAAGAGTGAATTGGCTGTGTCGATCACATCGGAAGAGGTCATACCAAGATGGATATAGCGCGCAGAAGGACCCACATATTGTGCTACGTTTGTAAGAAAGGCAATGACATCATGATGAACTTTCTCCTCTATTTCGTTAATTTCATCAACTTTAAATTGTGCTTTCTGTTGAATATTCTTCAGATCGTCATCAGGAACCAAGCCAAGCTTATTCATTGCTTCAGCAGCTGCGATCTCGATAGTCAGCCAGGTTTTAAACTTGTTTTCAAGACTCCATAATTGAGTCATTTCCGGTAACGTATATCGTTCTATCATACTTCCTCTATTCATCCTCTATTATTTCTAGTGGTATTGTCAGATTGATCTCGTTTGCATCAATCTGTACGTTTGCAGGTACTTCGAAATCAAAGATGCTGTCTGAATAGTGGGAAAAATCCCATTTATCTATCTCAAGTGTAATTATTTCTATCTTATCCTGTAGTACTGTGATCTGATATGGCAGATTTTTTTTGTATTTGGAGAATTGTATGCGGATTTCTCGTATCTGAACAACTTCAAGATGAAATTTCTTATCAAAAATGTAATACACCCCATTGAATGGCGAGGTCATGTAATATCCGAAATTCTCTACTACATCATGGCTGGCAACAACCCCCTGAACATTTACGAGCGAATCTACAGGTAGTAAACGGGTTATCGTAAGCCGTTTCTGGTCGGGAATAAATACATTCACAAAATTATTTTGAAGAACGATCTGGGCTTTGGGTGCAGGCGAAAGACCTAAAATGCCACCTGAGAAAACATCAATCCTTACCTTAGAATCCATTTTTCGTAAGAGGAAATTAGTCTTTATTTCAAAACCGTTATAATTGATATTTGCCAGACCTTCTGCTTTACATTCCTTTAGATAATTAAGATTTTCAATGATCTTATTTTGAATTTCAAACATGCTGTATCTGCCAGATTTCACAGAACTACAACCGATAAGTATGAGGATGCACATCATACCAAAGATAATTTTATTCATGATTTTCATTCTCTTCTGTTTCCTGTATTTGCTTTCTCCTGAAAATAGAAATATAGCCGATTATTCCTGCGATCATCATGAGCGAACTGAGTATTTGCCCCATTGTCATGAAGCCGATGAGATGCCCAAGGTGTGCATCAGGTTCGCGCACAAATTCCACAAGAAATCTAAACAATCCATATAAAAAGATGAAACTCCAAAACACAAATCCTTTTCGCACGTTCTTTTTTATCAATATAAATAAAATAATAAAGAGTAAGATGCCTTCGAGGGATAATTCATAGAGTTGAGATGGATGCCGGGGAACCTCTTCTCCCGGAAAAAGCATTCCCCATGGAAGGGTTGTTGCTCTGCCGTAAAGCTCTGCATTGATGAAATTTCCAAGTCTTCCAAGCGCCAGTCCAATCGGTGCAACCACAACGGTCGGATCAGCTATTTTATAGAAATCATAATGATATTTTCTGCAAAATAAGTATCCGAAAATTATTGCTGCGATCAATCCGCCATGGAAAGACATTCCTCCATGCCACACAGCGAAAATCTCAAGCGGATGACGAAATATTTCCTGGAAATTATAAAAGAGCATATAACCAAGCCTGCCGCCGACAATAACTCCGAGCATGAGGTAGAAGAACAGGTTCTCAAAATCGGATTTTTTGATGTGAACATCGCGTTTCTTATAGAGCTTTTTTAAAAGAAAATATGCAATAGCAAAGGAAAAGATGTACATGAGTGCGTACCATCGAATCTCAAACGGGCCAACAGTAAGACTTCCAATAGAGAATTCGGGAATTTTTGCAAGTGATGGATTTATATTTGGATAAGGTATCATGTAACTGACTCCATTTTATTTTGAATCGCATTATACCAGAGGTCATATAACTCATTGATATCGCAAGAGATAATGTCATTTATTTGAAATTTATTCTCGGACACCTTCCCAATTGTTTGATAGGACGCATTATGTTTTTTAATTATTTCAATTAGAGAAGGAACATCCTTTTCTTCAACAGATACGACAATTCTCGAGTGAGCTTCACCAAAAAGTTCAATATCAGAACGATGAGTGAAATTCATTTCAATAGTAGAACCACGCATTCCTTGAGGATTGAAACAAGACTCTGCAAGAGCAACTGCAAGACCGCCTTCAGAGCAATCATGAGCAGATTTTATGATGCCTTTCCTGATCGCTTCAAAACATATATTCTGAATTTTCTTTTCATGTTCCAGGTCAACTTTCGGAGCATGCCCAGCAATTAGATCATGTTCAACTGCGAGATATTCTGATCCGTCAGCTGTGTTACAGGATTCTCCCAACAGGACAATGACGTCACCTAAATCTTTAAAATATTGAGTCGTTGCAAATCTCATATCATCCAGAAGCCCGATCATCCCGATTACAGGAGTTGGATATACTGCACTTTTCACTGTTTCATTATAAAAACTCACATTGCCGCCGGTAACCGGAGTTTTGAAAAATCTGCATGCATCCCCCATTCCACGAATGCATTCAGTGAAAGTCCAGTACGCTTCTTTTTTATAAGGATTACCAAAATTGAGACAATTTGTGATTGCAAGAGGTTTTCCACCTGCACAGATAATATTTCTTGCTGCTTCAGCGACCGCTCCTTTAGTGCCTTCATAGGGATCAAGATAGCAATATTTCCCATTACAGTCCGTGGTCATTGCAAGCGCTTTATTCGTACCTTTTATTCTTATAACTGCAGCATCTGATCCGGGCTCTACAACAGAATTGATCCTTACCATGTGATCATATTGCGTATAGACATAATTCTTGCTCGCTATATTTGGAGATGAAAGTAATTTTTTCAAAACGGCATTATAATCTTCAGGTTCTTGCATGCTGTTTTGGTCATAAGCATGCAATGTATCGAGATATGCTGGATACTTAGTCTCTCTTGTATAAACAGGCGCTTCACCTCCAAGCACAAGAGTCTGAGCTGGTATATCTGCAACAATTATACCGTTCTCTCTTACTCTCAGATTTCCATTATCTGTTACTTCGCCAATCTTCACAACATGCAGATCCCATTTCTCGTATATTTCTTGAACCTTCGTGAAATTTTTAGGTTCGATAACCAGCAGCATGCGTTCCTGAGATTCGGAAAGCATGATCTCGTACGGTGTCATTTCCGTTTCTCTTTTGGGTACAAGTGAGACATCGATATCCACGCCGGTTCCTGCCTTTGCAGACATCTCTGCGGATGAACATGTCAGACCCGCAGCGCCCATATCCTGGATTCCGATTACAAGATCTTGATTGATCACATCAAGCGTCGCTTCGAGGAGCAGTTTTTCCATGAATGGGTCCCCTACCTGCACTGAGGTTCTCTTCTCTGCTGATTCTTCGGTTAATTCCACTGATGCAAAAGTTGCGCCGTGAATACCGTCCCTTCCTGTTGAAGAGCCGACATACAACACATAGTTTCCCGCGCCATACGCAGCAGCAGTTGCAATATTTTCATGCTTGAGAATTCCGACAGTCATTGCGTTCACAAGCGGATTTCCTTCATAGCTGTCATCAAAATAGATTTCTCCAGCTACGGTTGGAATTCCCATGCAGTTGCCATAATCAGCAATGCCTTTTACCACGCCTTTAAGAAGATGTTTGACTTTTGGATTTTCCAGGGAACCAAAACGAAGCGAGTTCAACGATGCGATTGGACGCGCTCCCATTGTGAACACATCTCTCAGTATACCGCCCACGCCTGTAGCCGCACCCTGATAAGGTTCAAGTGCAGAAGGATGATTATGGCTTTCGATCTTAAAAGCAACTGCCAGACCATCTCCGATATCTACTACACCTGCATTTTCCTCACCTGCATCTTTCAGAAGGCATTCTCCGGAACGAGGGAGTGTTTTTATTTGAAGTATTGAATTTTTATAACTCGCATGTTCCGACCACATGACGGAGAAAATACCGAGTTCAGTGATCGTTGGGTCTCTCCCTAAAATTGATAAAATGCGCTCGTGCTCTTCCTTTGAAAGACCATGTTCTTTAATGAGTTCATCTGTGATTACCGGATTCATGTATCCTCAATAGCTATTATTAGCATATATGCGCTATATTCACTAAAAATTTAGTATCTTTTTACTCGTCAAGAAAACTGGATGTATAGTCCATCTTGAATATGATCATGGCATATGCAAAAAAATTTGATAGATTTACTGAGAAGTACATAAATGATGTATCTGCAGGTTTTGTTGAAATTGAAATATGTCAAAGACATGCACGCATAAAAATAAATTTGACAAAAAATAAAAAAACTTAATGAAAATCAGTATTTGATTTTCTTGACAATTGAATCCGTGTAAATTTTTAAACAAAAAATGTAAAATTAAAGGAAGTGAATGTGTATTTATGAAAAAGATTAGCATTATTTTTCTTTTCTTTTCTATTTATTTATTAGCTTTCACAGTTCTTGTGGCTAATAATGAAATTACCTATTTTAATGGCGGTTTACACAATCTAAAATTGAAATTTTATAGCAGTATTTTAACAGGGATTGGAGCAAAAAGCAGAAATTATGGGAACTCTATCACTTCATTACTTGACTCCCCCTCACTAACAAACACAAATCCGGCTGGCTTGGGATTTTACAATAAAAATTGGGTTGCAGTTGATTTCGCTCCGGGTTTTTCTTTGGGAATCGATAAACTTTATTCCGGATTTTATCAACAAATTGACGATGCGGTAGATGATGCTATCGAAGATATGAAAGCACCAGGAATGGAACCGATTTACCCAGAAGTAAATTCTAGTATTGGGCAGATCGGCTGGGTAAAAGGTATAGCTGCATCTTTCTCACATGAAAATTTTGGAACCTGGGGAATTGCTATTCACAAACCATTACAACTCGAAATGGATTTTACCGGCAACGGCATCTCTGTAATCGTTACAGATTCTGTCTTGAAAAATGCGGGTCAACCGGATGAATATGTCGAAAGAACCACCGTCCCACTGGATATTGAATTATTTTCAGATTTTAATTTAGAATTTTCTCAAGTTGATTTCGGTTTTGGTCGGAAATTTCGTGATAATCTTTCTCTGGGTTTCGGATTGAACTTTTTAAATGCCGATATAAACGCTAATTTAGTTGCAAAAATCAATGGCATTATACGTCAAACTGGCGGGAATACAGACATTAACGTTGCTTTCAATGATCCGAACGTTCAATACCGCAACACGCTGAATGATACTGTAAATATTGGGTTTAAGAAAACCCTATTTGGAGGAAAACTTGCAATCAGTTATAAACCAAAGGAATGGCTTTTCCTAGATGCTGTTTTTTCTTTACCCAAAAAAGCAAATCTCGATGGGAACTTACATATCGTGCAACATACACTCTATGCACTTAACCTTAATTACGATGAGGAAGCCGGCGAAGAACTTTTCGATATTGAACTTCTAAAACCCTCCAAAATTGCCTATACAAACCGAACAATCTATGACAGCGATTCGCTGGAACTCACTTTACCTGGCAGTTTTGGTATATCGGTAGGTTATTCAAAAAATCGATTCAAAGCAATTCTTTCTTACGAAAAACCCATAGGTGATCTTTCCATACATTATATCTGCAATGTTTACGAGGATGGAATGAAAAAAGAAGGAAATGAATTCATCTCGTATTCGGACACAACCAGAGAGGACTACACAATTGGCTTAAAAATGAAGCACAATATTAAATTTGCAGTGATTTATGGTATATTTGCCTTGAGTGGTCAGGTGATAATTGCAGACCAGATTTTAGAAGGAGTAAAAGATGCTGATGGTAATCCAACTGAACCTATGAAAAACATGATACTTGGTTCGGCTGCATTCGGTATCGGCTTTAGATTGTCTCAACAAATTGATTTGGATATGAATATCATTGCTCTTCCTTCTCCATTTCTAAGAACAACATTAACATATAAATTTTAATTTTTCTGATGACTGGATAAACTATGGATAAACAAAAAACTATTTTCCTATTAATTCTCGCAGGTATTTTCTTTCTTAACTGTGAATATTTATTCGGGGGTAATCAACAATCGTTAATCGTTCAAAACATTAACGAGCAGGTACTTAATTGCCCGGGAAATCGTGATAATGATATAACTCTTACAAATATTCCCATGGATATGTATAAAGTAGATGATGATTTTGAAATTTCCTGGCTGCCAAATGGACTTGAATGCTCTTTTTACTATTCCACATTCCCTGGGGGTGGAGAGATAAACAATTATACTAATAGTGGGATTGCCGATACAAACTTAGTGATTTGCGCTAATTATATTGGGATTGGTGTAGGCTTATATTATTGTGTAATCCACAACAGCCAAAATAGTTGGACATCAATTGAGTTTTATATCATTATCGAGCCATCAGACGGGATTGGTATGATTTTACCAGAAAGTGGATCGATTATAGAGGATGCAACTCCCACATTTACCTGGAATACAATGCCTGGGGTTCCCTATTATCATCTCGTGTTATCAGACCAACCCTTTACAATCGAATATGATGAAGATGGCAATTTAATTGTTACAGGATTAAATACTATTTGGCAAATTATAACATCTGATCTTTCTGCTCAATATGGAATAACTGATCCATCCGGTTATTTTCAATACAATCCACCACCATTAATCTCTGAAACAGAATATAATTGGCTTGTATTGGCAAATTTCAGTAATAGCCCTGTTTCAACTTCTGACGTTGTTTCAACTCCCTATGAATTTATATTCTTCTCAGAAAATGTCTTAATACCTCCAACTTTGATCTCTCCTGAAGATAGCACCTTACTCGATGATGATATTATAACATTCGAATGGAGCATCGTGGAAGATGCAATGACATATCAGATTTTTATTTCAGAGATCATAGAAGAATCCGGCAGTATCATTTATGTACCTGTTTGGAACCAAATCACAACAAACACACTAATTGATTTTTATGCCGCTTCCATCCTTATTGCTTCCGATTACAGCTGGAAAGTGGTTGCTACCGATGAAGATGGTGTAGCAGCATGCAGTGCTAGATTTACTTTTATTTATGATATAATAATCGGAACATTCAAGTTTTTCATTGGTAGTCCCGACGGATATGGTATTGGTTACGCAAATGTGGAAATAGACCCTATTGAGGGTTCCGGAGATAATATTCCTCTAACGGTTGGTCCGTCCGGTTATGATTATAAAATTTTACCGATTGGTGATTATCTTATTACAGCAAGTAAAGATGGTTATGAGCCCAAAGATACAATTGCCACGCTTTACGAAGACCCATTCCCTGAAGTAGGAAATAATGAAGGTGATACTTTTATCCCGATCTATTTGAATTATTCCCCCTGCTATTTCATGGGATCTATTGTGGATAATAATGGTGAACTTGTAGAAAATGTAAATTTAACCGCAGTAGAAAGTGAGGGAGAAATACGAGCATCTTCTTCTTCAACCGGAAATTATAACTTGTTAGTTACTCCGGGAATATGGACTATCAGTGCTGATAAAGAAGGTTACACGTTTAACTCTCCAGTTCAATCTGAAATCGAATCTGGAGAAACAGTAGTTCTCCCTAACTTGGTTCTAACTATCAATGAGAAAGATGTTATCGGAAATGTAATTAACTCGTCAGGGGTTCTTCTAAATGGAGTTACTGTTACCGCCATAAAAGATGATATTACTCGAACTAAAACCACAAACTCCAGTGGACATTATGAATTTATCGGTCTAAATCTTGGCGAATGGGAAATAAATGCACAGAAAACCGGTTATTATGCACCAAATCCAACGACACTTAATATTACTGCAACTTCACCTTCTCCCATAACCCTATGGGATATAGTTTTAACTCCTCAAGCAAATATTGTAAGTGGAAATGCAAACAATAGTGTGGTAGGATTGGAATATGTAACAATCACTGCAACACCTGCGTCCGGTTCACCGACCACTACACAAACAGATACCTATGGAAACTATACGATTAACCTTCCACAGGGCAACTACATTTTTACAGCAAATTTACCAAATTATACTTCACAGAACACTCATCAGCAAAATCTAACAGTAGGCAAAACCATTGATGGAATTGATTTTATCCTAACTCCGAATCAAAGTTATATCCAGGGAACTGCTACTTGCGGTGGATCAGGTTTGGAAAACGTTATGGTAACAGCTGGAGAAAACAGTGATATCACCGACAACATGGGCACTTATACCATCTCTGTAGGACCAGGTACTTATGAAGTGACCGCAACGAAAAACGGTTACACAAGTAGTCCACCCCAAACAATATCAATAGGAGCGGGGCAATCAATTGAGGATATTGATTCTGTTTTATCACCAAATGCCAGTGTGGTTTCAGGTACTGTTTTGAACTTAGGAAACAGCATTGCAAATGCGCAAATAAAGGGGTACAAAGTATCTACCGGAGCAAATATCCAACCATCCACATCAAACGGAAGTGGTGATTATTCCCTGAATCTATATCCCGGAACATATATAATCTGGGCAGAAAAAACCGGTTTTATATGTGAAGACAACCTAACAATCACAGCAGGTCCCGGACAAAATCTCCCCAATAATGATATCCAATTAACGGTTAATGAAGCATATATCTCCGGAACAACTCAGAGTCAAAATGGAAATGTTTTAAGAAATGTGAGCCTTTATGTGCAGGAAGTTAATAATCCGGCAAATTCCTACTCCAGTGTGAGTGGTGTCTATGGAACTTATAATCTGGTGGTTTCCCCCGGTGTAAATTACAACATAACTGCGAGCAAATCCGGTTATTCAACAGCTCAAGCATCCACCTCGTCCCCTCTTGATGTGGGAGAGACTTTTACGCCTTCACCACCATTAAGTTTAACGGCATTACCTTCATTATTCACCGGACATATAAAATCTCATGATATAAACGGGAATATTTATCCATTGGAACAAGCAACCATACAGGCAGTTCAGGACACTACTACCTATCAGACATCCTCAGCTTCAAATGGAGAATTTTCTCTTGGTATCAATCATGGAGATTATGAAATTACAGCTTATAAAACCGGATATTTCCCTATTACGATTGACATTGAAATAAATCCGGGTGCTACTGTAGATACAACTATCTTTTTGGAAGAAAATTTCAGCACTATTCAGGGAATCATTACAGATGCAACCACTGGAGAACCTATTGAAGATGCATTCATCACGGCAAACTTATCTTCCGGTGGCGGTGGTGCAACTTATAGCAATGAAACAGGAAATTATACACTGGAAAATATTCTACCCGGTTTTTATTATACTATTACTGCTTATGAAACATATATTCATACAAACGAAGTTATCCCTGCCGGAGCAACAATCACAAAAAATGCGCAATTAACTCCATTAACTTCCATTTTTGAAACAAATGTTACAGACATTAACTCAAATCCTTTGACTAATGCAACTGTTTCAGCAGAAAATATTCTTACAGGTGCAGTTAATTCCGGTGTTACAAATTCTTCCGGATTCTGCCAGTTAAGCGGACTATCGGGAAATGTAGAATTCAATATTTCCGTTACCAAAACAAATTATACATGCCCTGATACAACCATTCTTTTGCTTCCTGACACAACCGCAACCATAGATTTCACAATGCAGTTAAATAATGCTTCCATCACCGGTTCGGTTGTTGATGATGAAAATACAGGATTGGGAAATGTAGTTGTAAACGCTATCAGCGATGACGGATATACAGGCAACACTACAACTCAACCGACAGGAAATTTTTCCATACAAAATCTTAATCCGAACCGTGATTATGTAGTAACTCTTACCTTAGAGAATTTTACTGATGTACTACCGGATACTATTCCGCTTTATCAGCCGGTGTACGATACAACATTACAAATGATACCGAATGACAGGATAATTTCAGGGATGGTAGTGGATCAAGAAGGAAACACTTTAGCGAACGTGAATGTAACTGCAATATCGACCACAGCTTCGAGCGAAGGAAATACAAATTCTAATGGACAATTTTCAATTCAGGAATTAGCACCCTACGAAACATACACAATTGCGACGAATAAATATCAGCAAGGATGGGAAAATACCCAAACCGTATTTACCATTGAAGATTATCCTATTAATCCTTTACCAAACAATTTAACTATGTTACTTCACACATCGAAATTTTTGGGATATATTACTAATGAAGCCTCTGGTGAGCCTGTGTTAGGTGCTTTGATCACAATCCAAGCCGAAAACGGAAATACATTTTCAACTACATCTCAACCTGATGGATCATACTCCATCAAATTCTTGTATAAAGGTTATTATGATTTTAGTATCACAAAACAATCCTACGAAACAAAAATTATTTCCGATGTGTTTGTAGATCATAGGTTACAAACCACTCAAGATATTGAACTTACTTATACAGCTCCAGTAACGATATCTGGTCATTTGATCGATACTGATAACAGACCAATCGATTCAACTAACATCAATCTTTTTAATCAGGAGCAATCATTAAGTGATTCCACAGATTCCAATGGCTTCTTCCTATTTGAAAACGTCGTCCCTTATACTTCCACAACAATTGGTACTGTTCTCCCTTCATCAATATATGATAATGCTTCGGCACTGCTTAATGTTCAGGCAGAAAATATTGATACAGACCTGACGATTGACATACATAGTGCAAACATTTCAGGAACTATAACCGACGCCTTTTTGAACTCTCCCCTTGCAAACGCTGAAGTAACATTATATTTTGACGAAACAGGGACTTATACCGAAATATCAACTATTGTTACATCAGCAAATGGACATTATGAATTTTCATATTTATATGAAGGGGATTATCAATTAGCCGTAAATCGATCTAATTACAACTCTGCAGACACTCTCTTCGCTCTTCAGGATTTCGAATCCGCAAATGTGCATATTCCTTTGCAAAGGACAGTGGTTAATGCCCCAACTGCAGCATTTACTCCAAATCCTCAATCAGGATATATTCCATTAACAATATCATTCGTGGATGAATCCTCTCAAGGAACATATCCCATCGTACAATGGCTATGGAATTTCGGAAATGGTTTTACTTCAACCGAACAAAATCCTGATCATCTGTATGAGGAATCTGGGAATTACGCAGTTACATTAACTGTTTCTGATGGTGCTTTAGAAAATAGTACTTCCACGATTATCTCTGCAAATGCCGTACCACCAACTGCTGATTTTACTGCCACTCCTCTTACCGGGGATGCCCCAATGTTGGTAAATTTCACCAATCAATCTCAACCCGGAACAAATCCCCTGAAGAGTTATGAATGGGATTTTGGTGATGGTTCCACTTCATCAGAGATCAACCCATCCTATACTTATGCTGATTCCGGTTCATTTACTGTAAGTCTTACGGTTTCCGATGGCAATTTAAGTGATACTAAAATAAGAACAGAATACATAACTGCGACTGCGGTTGCTCCAACTGC
>Ga0207996_1001264_pt1 | contig 18070 bp, 16 predicted proteins | sample AntAceMetag02UKG_FD_184773 | JGI IMG/M metagenome (GOLD analysis project Ga0207996, IMG submission 184773) | Saline lake microbial communities from Ace Lake, Antarctica - Antarctic Ace Lake Metagenome 02UKG (SPAdes) (version 2) | ecosystem: Environmental > Aquatic > Non-marine Saline and... | reverse complement strand
ATTCTCTTTGTCCTTAGAAGATAGTTCTTTAATTTCAGACTCTAACATTTTTAGGTTTACATCATGCATACCTATCTTTCTTAAGGAATTTTTATCAGATTCAGTTTTAGATAACCTTTCAATAAGATTATTTACATAATCTCTCTCTTGTCTGGCCATGTTCTCATTGGCCCACAATGCCGCCATGCAAACCTTAAAAATTAGTATTTTATTCTTATCCATTAAATAACCTCGTTTAAAGCATTTTTTCTATAAAACACAAAAACCCTTATCCGCTCATTTAAATCCAAGCAAAATAAGGGTTATTACTCATTTACAACTTCCTCCTAACTTAATACAAAAAAAACTAATTTATTCTAACATATTGCTATCATTAGAACAATAACTTTCAGATATAATGTAGCCTTGCATATAAGATACTGTTCGTAAGTTCATTTTTTGAACTTACAACAAGCCTCTATCCGGCAATACTAATATTTTCTCGCTGTTCCACCTACGCGGTGGAACAGTCTTCTTCATTTAGTTGTCTTTAGCAAGATTTTAACCTTATTCAGGAATTTTTCTGCTTTTTCAACTAACTTTTCCGCGTTTTCTTTCGAAAACTCTGATTGATAATCCGCATTCTCACGTAAGTCTTTGGCTATATCGTAATCATCTAAGAAACTGGTCTCAAGCAGATTTTTATTAACAAAAAGATTTTTTAAAGCCATGCGCAGACAGAAATGGCTTTTCTCTCTGTATCCTTTTGAATAAAGTAATGCTCTCGCAGCATGAAACATAGAATAATAGGCCGTTATAGTGGCTAATTTATACTTATTGAGCTTTAAAACGTCTTTAGAGTCTTTTAAATCATCTCCTGAAGCAGCAATTTCCTTTTTGATTAACTTTTCATCTACTCCAATTTTAACTAAACTTTTCTTTTCTAAGCATCTTTTAAAATGATAATCCATTAATCAGCCCTCCACAGCATAATGCCCTTTTGAATACGTTCATATAGAGGTTTATCTTTATCTTCTATCAATTGAAATTCACCTGAATTATAAATAAGAGCTTGGATATTCCTTGACGTTTCTTTTTTTCTTATGATTTGGAGTGATTTGTCTTTTTCCTGGGAGATTATAGCAAGATCGATATCACTATCCTGTGTATCGGTGCCTTCGGCGCAGCTTCCAAAAAGAATGATGCGCTTAGTGAGGGATTTTAAATCACTAATTAATCCGCTTAATTCAGCTATAGTTTGGGTAACTTTGTATTGCCGCATAAGAGGATTATCTAGATTAAGAATATAAAAGTTCATTTTCCCTTTTTTTTGAAGCGTGACCATCTCTTTCTTAAACAAGGATTTTAACGTTTGATGCGCAGAGCCTACGCTTATAGGTATGTTTTTAGCAATTTCGCTTTCGTATAAAGGCTCATCTGTGTGACGAATAAGGTATTTTAATACTTGTTGTTCAGCTTTAGTTAGTTCCATAATAGAATTCCTTATTTGTGAAAGTGTTTTCATTTATTTGAAAACATTTTCATTATATCGCAACTAACTGTATTGTCAAGTTCTTTAATTGTTTTCTATCCCTTTTTATACCACCGTGGCGGTGGTATGTTTTGGGTATTTTCATCCCTCAAGCTCATCAGATGAAGGCCGATAAGTACGTATCTTCTTTTTTTGAGCTGTTTTTCTTTTATCCGTCAGCATTTTCTCTTTAGCTCTTTTAGAACGTTTACGCTTCTGCCTTTTTATTTTCTCTATTTTCTTTTTTTCTTCTGATAATTTACCTAATTTTATTGTCTCAATCTTATTCACAAGAATTCTCCTGGCTAAAAATCTATTTAAAGCTTGAGAGCGTTCTCTTTGGCATTTTACTTCTATACCAGTAGGAATATGCTTTAAATAAACACAGGTAGAAGTCTTATTTACATTTTGCCCACCTTTACCACCGGAGCGGATAAACTTCTCCTGGAGATCTTTTTCATAAACCTCTAACTTATCCATTTTTTTCTTTAAGTTTTTTTCTTTAGTTTCACTTACTGCAAATATCATAATCTAACCTATGCCTCTCTTTCCCCCTATATCATCACCGATGATACACATGTATTTATCACTTGACAAAGAATACAAGTATGATATACTTTATATTGAATCACGATAAGAGGCTATCCAAAGGGTTCTGTCCCGCGGTAATGCCTCTTCTTTTTACCTTTTTTTATAGTCTAATTTATCCTTTAAATCATTCATAAATACCATATCCGAAGTAAACTCTCTTAAAAGCGAAGAAAATTTATATCTATCAGGAATGATAACTCTTTCTAGTTTTTCGCGTTTTTTAAGATGCTCTATTAAACAATAAAAGTCACCATCTCCAGAAACTATGATAGCTTTTTTATAGTTTGAATATTTTATCATTGCATGCAAAACCAGCTCTGCGTCTATATTGCCTTTAGGTTTTCCACTAGGTAATGTTAATGTTGGCTTAAATATAAGAATATAGCCATACATCTGTAGTGCTGTATATAAACTTTCATTAGTAGCAATATAACCTATGAAAATAAACGCTTTAGTAACCCCATACTTATCATCTAAATATTTTCTAAAACGTTTAAAATCTAATTTCCACCCTTGGCCTTGAATAGAAAGATTCAAATTCTGGCTATCAATAAATGCATAGTTATTTTCTTTTAATTTCATACTATAATTCCCTTTGTACCACCTTCGAGGTGGTACATTTTGGTTATTTACATAGTGATGTTTTCATGGTGGTTTAGACGAAGAAGTTTTTTGTTTTTATCGAGTACTACACAAACAGCATCTATTCTGTATTTGTCAGCGTATCCTTTGTATAACATATACATTTGAGCATTTTTAACAACTTTGTTTACTTTCTTTTTTGTTAAAGACTGCTCGGGCATGCCGAATTTATCTCCAGTCCTGGTTCTGACTTCAATAAATACCATTATATCTTTAAATTGGGTAATCAAGTCGATTTCAGATAATTTTGTTCTGTAATTTGCATCAATTATCTTATAGCCTTTTTTCTTAAGAAATTCTTTAGCTAAATTTTCTCCGAGCTGGCCGGTTTTCAAATTATCCTTTTTAGGATTATCGGCTATTTTGTTTTGATTTTGATTAACCAGTTTCTCTTTGGTAAATATTCTTTTTAAAAAAGACATTTTGACCTTCTTATGCTTTTGTTCTATATTGCAAAGCTTCCGCCATATGGGATGAGTTGATTTCATCCGAATTTTCAAGATCAGCTATTGTTCGAGCCACCTTTATCATTTTGTAATACGCGCGGGCCGATAGATGAAAAGCAACAGAAGCCTGATTGAGCAGCTGCTTTATTTCTTTAGATAAAGAACAATATTTTTTAATATGCCGGTTTTTCATCTCTGCGTTGGTGTGAATTGGTTCGTTTGCAAAACGCTGGTTCTGTTTTTGCCTTGCCTTTGTAATCCGTTGCCGCATTTGCTGAGAATCTTCAAGAGGTTCTTTGAATTTAAGGTCCTGACTTAATTTATTTGTATCAACAACAGGCAGATCAACATGAAGGTCGATTCTATCTAAAATTGGCCCGGAAGTTCTTTTTCTGTATTCCTGTATCTGTCTTTCTGTACAGGTGCATGCTTTCTTGGGATGATTTAGAAATCCGCAGGGACACGGATTGGCTGAAGCAACTAACATGAACTGCGCCGGAAAATTTACTTTCTCCATACTTCTTGATATCGTTAGATTACCATCTTCCATAGGCTGTCTGAGAGATTCTATGACCGAGCGCGGGAACTCATTGAACTCATCTAAAAACAATACGCCTCGATGAGCTAGACTTATATCTCCTGCCTGAGGCCGAGAACCGCCGCCAATAAGCCCAACTCTAGAAGTCGTGTGGTGTGGAGAACGAAAAGGACGTATTTTAATAATTGAGCCTCCTGGAGGCATATATCCTGAAGCTGAATAAATCTTAGTAACCTCAAGTGATTCTTCTTCGGTTAATTCCGGCAAAATCCCGGGCAAGGCTCTAGCCAGCATGGTTTTGCCGCATCCAGGAGATCCCAGCATAAATAAGTTATGACCTCCTGCTGCTGCAATTTCCATAGCTCTTTTTCCTTGCTCTTGACCTATAACTTCTTTCATATCAAATTCAGCTTGATTATCAAATATTTTAATATCTTTTTCTTTGTATTCGCAGGCAGCAATAACTCCTTCTTCATTTGAAAAATGCTCAAGCAGGATTTTAAGGCTTTCGACCGGATATACATTCACTCCCTCTATAACGGCTGCTTCGTTGGCTGATTCTTGGGGGATAAAAATATTATCAATGCCCCTTTCTTTAGCAAATAGAGCTAAAAGCAAAGCACCTTTGGCATGCCTGAGACTCCCATCAAGGGATAGTTCTCCAAAAAAAAGACTGTTTTCAGGCAATTTAATATCATTAGTAGAGGACAAGATGCCTAAGGCAATCGGCAAGTCATAAAAAGAGCCCTCCTTAGGAACATCTGCCGGTGCTAAATTAACAACAATGCGGTTGCCGGGAAATTTAAATCCTGAATTTACTATAGCAGTTCTTACTCTTTCTTTACTTTCATCAACTGCCTTTGAAGGAAGGCCGACTATGCCAAATGTGGGAAGGCCTTTTTGAGCCACATCTACCTCTACTTCGACTTTAATAGTGTGAAGCCCTGAATTAGTTGCTGACGGTACTTTAATTAACATGATATTTGCCTCTTTCTTTAAACAAGATGCCTTTTATTTCCATAAGCGAAAGTGTTTTGCCCAATTCTGATACGGATATATTTAAAATACGGGCCAAGCTATCAACCTCTAACGGTTCGTGATTCAATTGTTCTAAAATGCTTTGCTCCAAATTATCTAATTTCTTATAGGATGTATTGCTGGTTTTTTGCTTGTTTAGATTATCTACATTGAAAAATTTCAATATATCTTCTGCCGAAGTTACAATTTCAGCCCCATCTTTTATTAATTTCGCTGTACCCACTGAAGTTTTGCTGGTTAATGGGCCAGGCACGACAAAGAGTTTTCTGTTATTTTCTTTAGTAAGTTCAGCAGTAATAAGTGTGCCGCTTTTCTCTGCTGCTTCAATTATTAATGTGGCTTGCGATAAACCAGCCACGATTCTATTGCGCTTTGGATACGTCCAAGCGGCTGGTGGATGTTTGCCCTCTAATTCTGAAATAATAAGGCCGCCATTTTCTAAAATTTTTTCATATAAATCTTTTTGATAAGCAGGATGTATTACATCAATGCCACAGGGCATAACCGCGATAGTTCTTTTACAAGATTCTACGGCTGCCCGATGAGAATGTGCATCTACTCCAAACATAAACCCCGAGATAATAGTTATGCCAGCGCTTGCAATTTGTGTGACCAAACTATTAGTTATAATTTTACCATAACTGGTTATTCTACGTGAGCCAACTACAGCTAGACAATTTCTAAAGATACCCTCGTCCCACTCACCTTTAAAATATAACTTTTCTGGAGGATCTTTTATTTCCTTTAATCTCTCAGGATATCTATTGTCTTCTATATTAATCACTTCATTCATATTGGTTATTCCCCCATGTATCACTGCGGCGGTATATCACCGCCGCGGTGATATGTTGGGGTGTTAGGTTATTTTTAAGCAATGAGTGTTTTTTTTGGATTGTTTTGGAAATGAGATATTTACCTCTCTGCCTAAACATTCGGCTATTTTAATTAAGGTAGAGATAGTTAAATTTTTTTCTTCTCCGGTTTCAATCTGAGAAATAAATTGCTGGGATGTACCCATTTTTTTAGCAAGATCAACTTGGCGCAACTTACTATCCTGCCTCAATTCGGCAATTTTTTGGGCTACGGCAACTTTAGCACACTCAATTTCGTATAAACGTTTGAACTTTTTATCCTTAAGCTTGTCTTTTAAATCTTTATTAATGTTTTCTAATCTTACTTTTTTCATTAAATCACCTCATACTTTTTTTAATTTTCCAATTTTATTTTCGATTTCATGCTTGCGCTTTATGCATAGCTTTAAATCCTTCTCCTGAATTTTTTGTGTATTCTTTTTTATTGCATGTATTAAAACTGCATTGTCTTGCAAGTAGAAAAAGTAAAATATTCTGTTATTTTTAGGCCGCAATTCATAAATATCTTTTTTTAAATATCCGGCCATTGGACGTTGTAGATTATTGCCTTGTTTTTTTAATTCGTTAAAATAGGCGTATATCTTTGCTTGCTCTTTTTCGGTTAAGGAGTCAATAAATTCCTTAACAGGAACAAAATTATTTTCATCTACAAAATAGTATATATTTGATAATCTATCTTTATTCATTTTATATGGTACAAGTTATAACTTGTATTGTCAAGAGTTTTTATGCGTTCAAGACTGAGTAGTTTGACAATTTTTGTATCACCGCGGCGGTGATATGTTGGGAACTGGTTAATCGAGTGCTAAATTTTTTACTTTTTTCAGGCTTCTTTGATAATCCACTGTATCCGTTACAAAGCTTTTATATTCTTCTATGTTAATATCCAAAATATTATCAAATTCACAGAGTCTTATATATTTTCCAGGAGCCTCTATATATTCTTTATATGATGAATACTGCCACTCTTCGGGATTGCCTACAAGATATGAAGTCGTAGGATTCAGATGTATATAACGCGTAAGATGGAGCAATTGCACATCCGACTTTACCAATATTTTTTTTGTCTTTCCCTGCCATAAAGGACCTTTTCTTTTATATTTGATATTGAAATACCGGGTATAGCTATTTAATATGTCATTTAAAAATTTAGAAATACCATTATCTTTTGATTGTTTTAAAATAAAGTGAAAATGCGTAGGCAAAAGGCAATATGCAATGATGTTAATTTGTTTTTCTTTATTAGAATATACTATTTTTTCTAATTTTTGCTTATAATTCTTCTCTCTGTTAAAATAAGAAAATCTTTCTGAATTTTTACATTGATAAAATGCTATTACTTCTAAGAATCTATCAAAATCTGATTTATTATTGAAAATTTTATATCCGGCAATACTTTTATTTAAAACGTGATAAACTTGACCAGTGCTCAATTGCATTATTTATTAATCCTTCCCGTATCACCGCGGCGGTGATATATGGTGATTACTTTTTTGAAAACTTTTCGGCACATTTAATACATATTCTTGCCCCGGGCAGGGCCTTACGCCGCGCCTCTCCTATAGGTTCATTGCAATGTTCACATACTCCAAACTCAGGACTATCAAAACTAAGGAGATTTCTTTCAAGGCCATGCAGATTGTTTTCGATAAATTTTATCCTTCGCGCGTGAGCATCCTTTTGCTGAATAGCATTAAGCTGCCCCATTCTTCCGTGCGAACGATCAGAAACTACACTCTGAGCCTTGCCCTTTAAATCCTCTAGTTCTTTTGCTGCTTGATTAATTTGCTCTTGAATCTCTTTTCTTAATCTTTTCTTTTCCTCTGAAGTCATATCTTAAGTCCTTCTAATTTGCAGGATAATATTTATTTAGTCCTTTAATAATGTATTTAAAATCACTTTTATCATTACATCTTTTTCTGACGCTTTGCTGATTGCGACCATCAACGTTAATGCAACAAGTGTATTATCATCAATTCTCTTACTTCCATCTCTCTTTAATAGAAGCCTGTTGCCTTTTAAGAAACAAATAAATAAAGCTGCCGCAATCCGCTTATTACCATCTACAAAGCTGTGATTTTTAGTTACAAAGTACAATAAATGGGCTGCTTTTTCTTCGGTTGTTTTATAAACATCTTTACCTGCACATGTCTGATATATTGCAGCCATGGAACTTTGAAAACTTTTGTCTTTTTCCTGGCCCACAAGAGAAGAGCTTTTGAATTTTACTTTCATAGACTCAACTATCATCTTTGCTTCTTTATAAGTAAGCTTATAACTTAATTTCTTTGTTCCTTTAGGAACGGAAAGACTCTGATGATCATAATCATCTAAAACATCCAGAGCATGAGAATATTCAGTTATTACTTGAATAACACCTTTTGTATCATCTGAAACAACTTCAAGCTGAAGCATATTTCCCATAAGCTTTATTGCCTTTTGAAGTTCTTGATATTTTTTATAATCAGATTTTAATCTCTTTTCATTTATAGTATATCCTTTAATCAGGTGGTCTTTTAGTACTTTATTGGCCCATATCCTAAATTGAGTACCTCTTTTAGAATTGACTCTGTAACCTACAGAAATGATCATATCTAAATTATAAAATTTAACTGGTTTATCGGAATTAGCAATGTGCATTTTTTGCACATTGCTTTTTTCGGATAACTCATTTGCTTTGAATATGTTATTAATATGTTTAGTTATGACACTTCGATCTGTACTAAAAAGTTCTGCCATCTGTTTTTGAGGAAGCCAAACAGTTTCATTCTCCAGGTGAACTTCTACTTTATTTTTATATACTACAACTTGACCTTTATTTTCCATTTTCATCTACCTATCCCCAGCTTATCCATCGTCTTTTTAGCTTCACTTATGGCAAAACTCATAATGTGTCTTTCTTAATAGCTTGTTGATTAAACTTCAGCAATTCCATCTTTATGCTTATTGGCTGCATATCTATAGGCACAATAATCACACTCCCTGTTAGGTTTTGGAATAGTATCACTGCATAAACAGTTATGTATATCATTTATGGTTTGATCTATCCAGGAATCATCTCCTTTATAGGCAAGCATATAGATATCAAACTCAAGTTTTTTATCAAACTTCTCTTTATTAGCTAAGCCATTACAATAAACAAAATAAGCAGTTGGATTAACCTTGAAGCCATTCTTTCTAAAAAGCCATTGATATATTTCAATTTGTCTTTTATAAGCAATCTGCCAGTCTGCATCTAGAGTTAATTCCTGGTTTTTAGAAGTACTCTTATAATCAACTACAATCAACTCATCTTTAGAATTTATCCAGACATCATCTATACCACCAGTAATATTTAGATTAGTCTCTTTATCAAGATAAGTAACTCCGGCCCTAAGCGAATCTCTCCACTCGCTTAATTTTTCATGTTTAAAAGGAACAGCATCAAGCCCCGCCTCGATCATAAGCGGATGAGGCTTCTGTAATCTTCTGTAAGAATCAAACTCATTTTTAAGCAGACTATCCACAGCGGAGTTAAGCGCAAAGGGATATCCCGGCGGTTGGCCCGTACCCCGCCTTCTATCTAAATAAAAACAGCGCGGACAATTAATAAACAATTCTATTTTCGAGCGACTGATTCGAAAAGGAACAGTTGATGAGGGATCAAAGAGATTCCTGCTTCTTTGGGGATTATAATATTTTGACATAACATATCCTTTCTTTTAATCAAACATTATAAGCGGATTACACTCAGCTGGGTCCATCCAATCTATATTATATTTTTCTTTTAATATCCTCTTTGTTTCTCCCCACGCAGAGTGACAATAACCCGTTTGCTCCTTAAATCCAGGGGATTCTTTCTCTAAAATATCTTCAGCTTCTTTAGTTGCCTTATTTATGATATCTTTGTATTTAGGATCTTTTTCTTTAGGATCATATGCAAAACCATCTCTGTCTATTGGAAAATTTGCTATTTTTTTATCGAGCTCTTCCTGCTTTTTTTCTTCAAGCTCCTCTTTCTGTTTTTCTTTTTCTCTCTGCCTGCGCAGTTTCTCCTGCAGCTCCTGGCTTATCTTCTGTCCGCAATGAAAGCAGTATTTCTCATCCATGTTAAATCTCCTTCTATCTAACTACCTCACTACTATCCTGATAAATGAACTTCTGCCATGTTTATCCACACATGTTATTTTATGCCTTCCGGCTTCCATTTTCCAGAAGAGTTTTTGGCCAACCTTTGATGTGTCGTAAAAAGTATCATTTATAAACCAGTAAAGTTTATCTGCATCAAAGGAGGCATTAGCTTCTAAAGCCAAATGCTGATTACTATTGGGGATATTAATCCTGAAGTATTCACATCTATGTAAAGGGGATAATATATGGGGCCTGTTTTTATCTAAACTGACAGCCTTCTTTTCTTCTTTTAAATACTCTGGTGGTTTTATATAATCAGGATCATGCTGCCTGACCCAGGCCTGAAGTTTGTCGGGCCAGATAATAAAGACATCTTCTATATAATGCCGCTGAGCTTTATCAGATTCACATAAAGCCCTTTCAGTCTCTAAGTCTATTGCTATTCTTTTATGATAACTGCAGGTCTTAGTAATGCTTTTATCTTTAAGATATAAATCTTTAACCGCATGCGGACAATCATCTCCAGCTGCTTCTCCGCTTAAAGAACAGACTAATCTTTCCTGGACACTATCAGGACGCACATACCAGCAGGCGGCCTTATTAAGATATAGCCAGTCAAACATCCTGACTGCCAGAGGTGTGGCTGCTTCTAAGCCCACTAAGGCCTTAGAAGGCCGGGCAGAAAAATTCCCCAGCCAAATTCCGACGGTGTATTCGGGATTATAGCTGATCGTCCAGGCATCTCTATGCCCAAAAGATGTCCCTGTCTTAAAGGCTATTTTAGGGTGAGTTTTATTATCGCGATAAATATCTATGGCCGCAAGACGCTCATCATCGGATAAGATGTCGCTAGTAATATAACAGGAACCTTGAGAAAGAATTCTTTTTGAATCAGATGTATTAGAACTATCATCCTCTATTAAACTATAAGGCATGTACATGCCTTCTCTGGCTAAGGCAGCATAGGCATTTGTTAATTCAAGCAGGCTTACATCAGCGGAACCTAGAGTTAAAGGCAGGCCATAGTATTCAGGCGGATGATTTAGGCTGGATATACCAGCCTCCTCTAATAAATAATAAAGGTTTCTATAGCCTATCTTATCTAAGACCTCAACTGCCGGGACATTTAATGAAGAAACCAGGGCCTCTCTTACACTTACCGGCCCTCGGAATTTTTTATCATAATCTTGAGGCATATAGCCGCTGTATTCAACCGGGACATCTGCTAAAACCATCCGGGGTGTATAAAGGCCTTTGTCAATTCCGATAGCATAGGTAAAGGGTTTTAAGGCTGAGCCCGGAGATCTTTTGCTTCTTGAACCGTCTATCTGCCCACAATCCTTAAATGAGAAAAAATCAGCTGAGCCTACCAGAGCTCTTACCTTACCTGTCTTATTCTCAATCACTACTACAGCCCCGTTAGTCACTCCGCAAGGACGTAAATTACTAATGGTCTCTTTAATGACCTCCTGGGCATAATACTGCAGATTAGAATCAAGAGAACTTAGAATAACATCTTTATCTTTATATTCATTTTTAACGTATCGGCTAAAGTGAGGCGCTTTAAACGGAAGCGGGTTGTTATGGGCAATGACCTCTTCATTAATCAGCTGGCTGTATTCATTACTATCTATATAACTACACTCCAGCATACTTTTTAATACCATATTTCTTCTTTTCTTAGCCCTTAAAGGATGTCTATCCGGCCTTAAGCGAGAGGGTGATTGGGGCAGACCGGCTAAAAGAGCACACTCTGATATAGAAAGATCCTCTGGATATTTATTAAAATATCTTAAGGAAGCAGCCTTTACTCCGTTAATGTTGCCGCCATAAGGCGCCAGCTCAAAATAAAATTTTAGAATATCTTCTTTTGAATAACGCCGTTCAAATTCAATGGCCTGGACTGTCTCAATTAATTTATTAAAGAGAGTGCGTTTTTTGGGGCTTAAGAGACGGATAACCTGCATGCTTATGGTCGAGGCTCCTGAGATAGTCTCTTGATTAATAATATTCTGACTTAAGGCCCGCATAACTGCCAGCGGATCACAACCATAATGAGAATAAAATCTTTTATCCTCAATAGCAATGGTGGCTTTAATGAAATTGGGATTAACCTCATTTAAATTAACTTCAAAAAGCCAGCAGTCATCTTTATTTAAAAAACCTCTCAGGAGATTATTATCTTTATCATAGATAACCTTTGAGTAAGTGATATTATCTATTTTGTCCTGATCAAAAGGATATAATTTAAGCATGGTGAAGTATGTAATTATAATAAGCATAAGGCTTATACAAATGCTTATAAATAATCTTCTCAGCCATAACTTAGGTATTCTCTTTAACACCTCTTTTAATCTCCTATTTGAATGCGGCCCTTACCGCTAAGGCTTTTAATACTGGGATCATACATACAGGAAGCACTCACTGCCGGTAGAGTAAATTTACCCTTAGTAACTGCTCTTACTATATAGCGGTAATGAACAACTTCTGTATCCGGAATATCAGTGAAGATTAATAAACGATCATCGCGAATATCATAATGATCAGGTTCAAAGATATCCTTCTTTATCCAATCGAGTTTCTCTCTGGTTGATATGCGCGGATTCTCAATCTCAAAACCGGCTGGTAATAAATCCTGGATGACGAGGTTTTGATAGGGCATATCAGCTTTGATTGAAAGATCAACCACTATTATCTGTCCCTGCTTGATGTTGCTAAGGTTAAGCTTTTTGCCTTTTCTATTAAAATATGTCCTTCTTACAGTAAGGCCTTTATCCTCTTCTTTTGCTTCATCTTTTATGGGAACACCTTCTATGGTCCAGTAATAATAGGCTTTACCCTGACCTATAAGTTTTATATTCAGGTCTTCATCGCTTAATGATACATTTTTAATTTTAGCCCCCGCCTCACTTTCAAATTCAGCCAGGAGATTTTGCCCATTATAAATTGTGCCTGAATAATCTGAAACTTGTTTATTGGCATATTGAGTGTATTTACCTAAAGCCATAAGTGCTCTGGCATTATCCTGAGTGCTCAGCCACCTGCCATTATTTAAGGAATCATTTAACCGTTTTACTAAAACCGGCACCATGGCATTGTCACAATCAAGATCCAGATAGATAGAAAGAGCTATAGCATTCTCTTTAACCGCAGAGTAAAGACTGCCGCCGGTCTCTCGTCGGCTATCCGGCTCAGGCATACCCTGACCTAAAATATCAGAAACTGCTTTGGCATCACCTAAGATAGCCAGGCTGGCCGCCAGATAAAACCTGGAGGACGGATAAAGAGTATCCTGTTTTTCCTGAAGCCTTCTCATCCAGGAGCTTTTAATGCGTCCTGATTTAGCCAAGACATAACAGCTATAGGCTTTTAGATTAAGATCTATATTTTCATCATTAGATAGAAGAATTTTTTCTAAATAATCGAGGGCAACCGCCTTCTCTAATTTAGGCACGGCATAACCCGCCTTATCAGCTTCAACTAAAAAATCGGTGGCATATATACTGCCCCAGTTATAGGGCCTCTGAAGACCCTGCCACATGGCAAAACCGCCTGAATAAGTCTGCATGGCCAGCGCCTTTTCAATGCCGGCATCAATATAACGGTCTATGGTCTCAAGAGAAATAGTCTTTATGTCAAATAAAGGTGCAAGTTCTTTTAAGTATAATAGAGGATAGATCGCTGAAGTTGTTTGTTCTATGCAGCCATAAGGATAGGTTACTAAATATTTAAAACCTCCGGCGAATTCCACCATGGGTAAGGACATTAAAGTAAATGAGCTTTCCTCGGTTCCTTTAAGCAGTCCTCCGGGCAGAGTTATTTTGGTCTCAGAAGGAGCGGTAATCATGCCTGAGCCATTTCTGGAAGTTGAAGCATTAGTGGGACGTACTGCAAGTTCGGTCTTAACTTCATCAGCCCATTTATCCATTGAAGCGATTATTTTTATAACTGCTTTTTGAGGGATTTGAGGGCTTTTTAACTTAAAATAAACCTGCCCTTCCTGATCTTTATCAATATTTATTGAAACCGCTTTATCTGTTAAAAATTCAAAGGCTTCATTTGATTCAAGAGAAATCGAGATACTGCCATTTTGCCCTGTAGAATTAAAAACAGTAACCGGAATAATAAACTCATCCTCTGTGGCAAGAAATCTGGGTAAAGAAGCTCGTATTAAAAGAGGCTTGATTACTTTTATCTCATTTTGATTACTTCCAAAATCACTTATACCTGAGGCTACGGCCATCACTCTTAAACTGCCACTAAAATCAGGAGCTATAAAGCTAAAGGTAGCCTGGCCCTGAGCATCAGTCTTGATGCCTTTTTTATATATGATGACTGATTTAACTCTCTGAGCCGATACAGGATTATAGTATTTCTTATAAGCACCCGAGTCCATGTCGCCGGCCGGAGAAGAATCAGAGCCGAGATCCTTTTTGCCGTAATCCGGAATTAATAGTGAATAGATATCACTGGTGGTTACACTATTGGCCCTCTTGCCGTAGAAAAAATTATACGGATCTGGAGTTTTAAAATTAGTCAGACTTAAAATACCTTCATCTACAATCAGCAGCGTAAGAGAAGATGGTATGCCATTAGAATTTTGATCAGTTACTTTTAAATTGAGGGTAACTGATTTCTGAGATTCTATGGACTCGGGGGCCGTGATTGCTACCTTCAACTTATGATCACTGTTATCAATCAGTAAAGGAATAATGCCATAAGCCCTGTAAGTGCCCCACTCTTCATTGGGGTTTATGGATCTAATGACCTCAACTGTACAATAAGCATTAGGCGCATATGAGTTCTCAATTGGTAAGGTGATAGTCTGGGTATTAGAAGTCAAATCAATAACCTGACTTGATATAATATCCCCCTTAGAGATAGTTATCAAGGCCTTACCTAAAAAAGGAGAATTTAGAGTCAGCTGCGCTTCGTCTCCTTTAAAATACTGTTTTTTATCAAGAAGAAGCTCAATCTTATCCGGCCTCTCCATGGCCCAGGGAGAATAGCCATAACCCGAGCAATAAAATTCCCTACTTACCGAATGCATATTATTGCCTTTAGCTGTTAAGCGGATAAGATAGCTGCCCCAGGTTTCGGACCTGAATTTTATTTTATTAGCAGACTCATCAGGATTTACATCTTCTTTTAAAATAAGTTCTTCTCGCCTTTGAGATACATAGCGATATTTACCCCGATCATCTTTTTTAACGATATTATCCCAGATAACACGATATACACTCATTTCAAGTTCGGGGGCTTTAATTAAATTCCCTTCGGGAGAAACAGTAACATAATCAAAATAAATATCTTCATTAATTTGAGCATAGCCTTCGACGGTTTGTCTTAAGCCTATATAATACGGATAGGGATCAATAGATCTTTCTACTATCGACGTGACCGCTCGGCCGCCAACTTCATTCACAACGCCACTTATAGAAACTTCCAGAGATGAAGGAGGGAAAAGTTTATCACTTATGGATAGTTTAAAATCTGCCTCACCGGCTTTATTAGTTGTTTTTTCACCTAGCTCCAAAGTTCTGGTTGAAAAACTTTTTGCTTCATCACTGAATGAATAACTTTTATATTCTTTTAAATTAAAATCAACCGGTCTAAGCCTGCAGGTTACTGCAGCAACTCTATCTTTGGCAGGAGCTCCGAATAAGTGATTAGCTTTGACTTCTATAGGAATAACTTCATCAAGTTTAAATCTTTTATCAGAGACTTCAATATTTACTTTCATCCTGTCCGGCATAAATTCTTCAACATTGAATTTATAGCTGCCCATGACATCATCTGAGCCAGCCAGCATTAGTTGAGCCGTATAAACACCAGTGAGAGCATAGTCAGGAATACCGATATCCAAAGTCAGCTGGCCTTCTTTATCCAGAAGGGCAGGAATCTTCTTAAATATTTTAGCATCGGGACGTTTGATAACTAAAAATAAAGGAAAACTCTCAGGTATCTCCACTCCAGAACCACGAATGATAGCCGATAAATGCAGAGTTTCACCCGGACGGTAGACACCCCTATCAGAATACATAAAACCTTCATAGTTACCACTGAGATAAGATCGACCACCTATATCAAAATCAGTTTCTGATAAAACACATTTATCTACTTCTATAAAAGAAAGATCATCCTTGGTTGCAGCTGTAATTACAAAGGGCTCATTATCCCCTGAGAGATCAACATCTCTAAAATGAATAAGACCTTCTTGATCTGTAAGGCCTTCTATTATTTGCTGGTTTTTTTTCGTAAATACCTTTACCTTGGCCCCCTCTATGCCTTGAGCTTTTGAAAGAGAATTAATCCAGACAAGAAGCCCTGAATCAGATTTTTTAGCAACGATACCGATATCGCTCATGAGGATGAGCTTTGATTCCCGATTCCAATAATAAGCATCTGGCTCATTTATAGTAAGGTAAAAAAGACCTTGAGATTTTCCTTTTAAAATTTCATCTAGATCTATTAAGGTTTTATTTTTTTCATTTAATTTAGCCAAGGTGTTTATCTGAGTTTCAACTACATCCAGACCCAGATCATCCGAAATGCTGTGGCGGCGCATCGTATTAAGTAAATAAACTATATTATTGTCATATACTTTATGTACTTTTACCTCTAATAAGTCTATATTCATTGTCTCTACGGGAACGGTTTTACTGCCGAATAAAGACATATACATACCCGGTACTTTAAGAGAAAAACTAGGATCATAATCAGGCGTAGTAACAGTAGAGCGTACATCTGCAGAAAGCTTTTCACCTGAGACTGAAGGCAGGCCCTTTAATAATTCTACAGTGTATTCCTTTCCGGCCTCAAAACTACCATAAACAAAAATACTACAGCAAGAATAAGAATCTTTTATATAATAGTGAGCTGGCTGAGGAGATATATTAATGTAACCTTTCATATCAGAAGAATTAACATCCTCTGAAAAATTAATATAGATAAAGGTATTATCACTTTTCATATGGGGATTTATAAAATTTACACTAAATTGGGCTGATAAACTTTCTATATATGCAAATCCATCAGTTGCTTTTTTTGCATTAAAAATTAAGCCTCTCATCATTTTTGTACCAAAAATACCGACGACGATTAAAATTGATACAACTAAAATAACCCACTTCTTCTTCCCCTTAAATATACCCTTCATCTCAAACCTCCTTTAAAGTTTACAAAAAACAAAAAAACCTTCGTTAGTTATAGTTTACCAACGAAGGTTTTACTTTTTTAAAGTCCAGGTTCCCCCTTCTAACGCGGGACTGAATTAAATTGTACTTTTTATTGTAATACTCATCATTCTAAAAAGCAAGAACTTATTTTAAAAATCTTACTTTTTGTTCTTATCTCTGCTTGGAGCCTCTCTCTATACGCCTACGATCTCCTTCAACTAGATTTAATTTCCTGAGACGAACATTCTTAGAAGTTATCTCAACTAATTCATCATCAGCTATAAATTCCAGCGCAAACTCTATAGTCATTTGACGAGGAGGAATTAAAGAAATAGCATCATCACTGCCTGAGGCCCGCATATTAGTTAATTTCTTTCCCCTAAGGGCATTAACTACTAAATCAACTCCTTTATTATTCACTCCGATAATCATTCCCTCATATAATCTATCTCCGGGTTTTGCGAATACCTCACCTCTGGGTTGTAAATTATAAAGCGCATAACCTACGGCATCTCCTGCTGCATGTGAAATAAGCACTCCGCTTTTTCGAGCGGGCAATGTTCCTTTATAAGTCTGATATTCCAAGAAATTCTGATACATTATGCCACTGCCTCTAGTCATCATTAAAAACTCACTTCTAAAGCCGATTAAGGCTCTTGAAGCAATAGTAAATTCTAATCGAACAGCTCCAGTTGAGGTTATCTTATGATCGCCCATTTGGGCTTTACGGGTTCCTAAGGCCTGCATAACCGGCCCTTGATACCCAGCATCTACTTCTATAACCACTTCTTCAACCGGCTCTAAAGTCTGATCACCCATTTTCTTTAAAATAACCTGCGGTTTTGAGACTTCTATTTCATAACCTTCACGTCGCATGGTCTCAATAAGAATAGCTAAATGTAATTCACCTCTACCTGAAACCTTTAAACGTTCTGTACCTGTGATATCTTCAACTTTAATACCTACATTAATCATGGCCTCATGCATCAGGCGGTCTCTTATATGACGTGAAGTTAGATACCTGCCTCCGTCTTTACCTGAAAGAGGACTGGTGTTATGAGAAAAGTTCATCGAGATAGTCGGCTCATCTATTTTAATCGTCGGTAATCCTTTAGGATCATCTATACAAGTAAGGGTTTCACCTA
>Ga0207996_1001259_pt1 | contig 18132 bp, 3 predicted proteins | sample AntAceMetag02UKG_FD_184773 | JGI IMG/M metagenome (GOLD analysis project Ga0207996, IMG submission 184773) | Saline lake microbial communities from Ace Lake, Antarctica - Antarctic Ace Lake Metagenome 02UKG (SPAdes) (version 2) | ecosystem: Environmental > Aquatic > Non-marine Saline and Alkaline... | reverse complement strand
TGGTCGACCGGTTCCGTTCCCCGGCCATCATCTTCTCATTCCTCCAGATTCTTCTGGCCATCGCACTGGTTCTGACCCTTCTGGCGATCAGATCGGTCAAGATCTTCATGGATCTCTCCCCCGGGCAGATTATTGGCTATCTCAATATTTTCATAGCCTCCTTCGCGGTTATCTCCGTCTACTGCGTCCTGAACGGTTTTCTCTTCTCCCTGGGATGCAGAATATATGAAAAAATCCACGGACCTGGCCTTGACCGGGCCAGCCGGGGGTTGGGCCTGATCTACATCCTGGAAGCTCTGGGCGCGGTGGCGGGAGGGCTGCTGACCAGTCTGGTCCTGATCCGGGCGATATCCCCGATAACCCTGGTGGCTATCCTGGGGGGATTGAACCTGGTTGCTGCCGGGTTGCTCCTCTTCTCATTCGCTCCCCGCCGGAAAGCGAAGCCGGCCAAAGTGCTCTGGTTGGCGGTAGTGGCAGCCTCCGTGGTCGCCGTCGCTGCCGGGGGACTCGGAGAGTTGGCGGAGTTGTCTCTCACCCGGCAGTGGCAGGGGTTTAATCTGGAGAAGGTCGAGAACTCCATCTATGGGAACCTCGCGGTAACCGGTCGGAAGAACCAGTTCAGTCTCTTCGAGAACGGTCTCCTGGTCTTTACCCATCCCGATCTCCAGACCGCGGAGGAGTCTGTCCACTTCGCGATGCTGGAGCATCCCGCTCCCCGCCGAATCCTGTTGATCGGCGGCGGGGTAGGGGGGAGCCTGCGGGAGATCCTGCGGCACCCCTCTGTCTCCGAAGTAACCTATCTGGAACTGGACCCGGCGATCATTCGATTGGCCGGAGAGTTTCTGGAGCCTTCCGAGGCGGCTTTACTGACGGATCCCCGGGTGGAGGTGATCAACGGCGACGGGCGGCTCTATCTCGAGCGAGAGCGGAAGAAGTATGATCTGATCATCGTGAACCTTCCCGATCCATTCACCGCTCAGATCAACCGGTTCTATACCCGTGAGTTTTTTGATCTGGCTCGGTTGCGCCTACAGGCAGGCGGTATCCTGAGTCTTGGGGTTACATCCTCCGAGAACTACATCAGCGGTGAACTGCGGAGCTTTCTGGGGTGTATTTATAAGACCGTCAAAGCTGTCTTTCCCTCCGTGGTAGTCATCCCGGGGGGGAGTAATTACTTCATCGCCTCCGATACGGGTGATTACCTGACCGATGACTATGCCATTCTTGAGGAACGGAGCCTTGAACGGCGGTTGGATCTCAAGTATGTCCGCGGCTATTACCTGGCCGATCGAATGCAACGGTCCCGGATCGATTATCTCCGGAGGATGCTGGAGACAGCTCCCCGGGTCCGGCTTAACCTGGATTTCCATCCGATCTGTTATTTCTACGACATGGTCTTCTGGTCCAGCTACTTCAGCGGCGAGTCGGGGGGATGGTTCACCCGGTTGCTGATGGCCTCCCTGATCATGCGCTGGTGGTGGTTCCTGCTCCCGGTCGGCCTATCCCTTCTTCTCTTCCCGGTCTTCCGGGTCCGGCGAACCAATACCCGGGGCGCCTGGGTTCTCTGGCCGGTTATGACCTCCGGTTTCTCCGAGATAGTATTCCAGGTGGTGGTCCTCCTCTCCTTCCAAATATTCTACGGCTATGTTTACTACAAGCTGGGGATTATCCTCACCCTTTTCATGGTTGGTCTGGTTCTGGGAGGGGGGGTGATCACCGCGATCCTACCCAGAATCCGGGATGAAGACAGGCTCTTCTTTATTACCCAGATAGCCATCTGCCTGTATCCCTTGCTTCTCCCGATGGTCTTTTATCTCCTGACCTCTTCTCCGGGAGAGATGACGCGGCAATTGGGTGAGAATATAATCTTCCCGGCACTCCCGGTGGTGGCCGGATTTATCGGCGGCTTTCAGTTGCCCCTGGCGGGGAGGATATACCTGCGGGGGAGGAAGAGGATGGGGTTGGTCTCCGGACTGACCTACGGATTTGATCTTCTCGGTGCCTGTCTGGGAGCGATAGTGATCAGCGCGCTGGTCCTCCCGATCTTAGGAGTAGCCGCCACCTGTTACGCGGTCTTCTTCCTCAACCTGACCGGCTTGATCGTCATCCATGCCTACAGGGGAACGTAGCTCCGCAACTTTTTTGACGATAAGATTTTGTGACCCCGAAATGAATGTCGGGGGGGACCAGGACGATTTAAAGCAGGACTATTTTAGGCAGAATAATTAAGGGCAGAATGATTAAAAGGCAGGACGATTACAGCCAGGACGATTAAAAGACAGGACTATTTTCGGCATAATTATTGAGGGGCAGAAATATCAGAGGCGGCACAGGAGAGAAATTTTCTGAAAGAGTCCGGGGTAGAGGCATCTCACATAAAAGTTCGAGATCTCTCAATACTTCGAGACTTTCAGTGTCTCCGCTTTGCTCCGAGGATAATAGTCCTGCCTGTAATAGTCCTGCCATAAAAGGGGGGGAGGTAGTGGGTAATCATTCTGCCCCAAATCATTCTGCCTTTAAAAAGGGGAGGGGGATAATAGTCCTGCTATATTTTAATCCCGAAGTCCCCGTCCAGATCGATTTCTTCTCCATCCGAACGGATATTCACGATGCCTTCCAGCACCTCAAATATGGTTTCAGCATTATCTCCGACTTTGGTCCGGAACCTGGTTCCCCGGACCAGAGAGACGGCAGTCGGAGTCTGAATCCGGTAACGGAGATCACGATTGGGAGTTTGTTTGATGAATGATATCATCTTTCCCCGAAGCACGTTCAGCAGGGTAGTCCCGGTTGGGGTATTATCATTAGGAGGATTAAATACAATCGAAAAATCCCCCTCTCGGGGGGATTGACAAATTTCCCTGATCCGGCATAATTGGTACATGATGGAGATTGTTTTTTCTTTTATCCTCATAATCCAGCCTGCCCTCGGTTTGCTGGGGTATAATCCGTGGTTAAATAAGTTGTCCGAGTGAAGTGAGGGCTAACGTTATAGTGGATACGATCTATGTAAAATTTATTTCTTGTTTTCTTGTATTTTTTGTTTGAATTCCATACTATAGGATAGTAATATTGTTTCTTGATAAATTGTAAAACATTAATCGATCAATTCAAAAGAATTTCATAAAATTTCAAGGAGAGAAATAATGAGGAATAAAATACTCCTTCTATTATTTCTAGCTCTTACCGCCGCTGGCCTGACCGGGTCGGCTTTTCCGCTTACCGTCTCGATAACCGGGCAGACGCCGGTCAACCAATGTGAGGCCGACACCTACTACATCACGGTCGAGAATCCGGCCTGGCAGACCGAGACGGCTGAGAATATTATCATAACCAATACTATGCCCCCGGACGGATTCGTCTTCCAGGACAGTTCCGCTGTCATAACCACCCCCTCGGGATCCTTGTCCGGCACCCCCGCCGACCCCTCTTTCGTCGGCCAGGATTGCACCTGGGATCTCGATACACTCTTCGGGGATATCTATCTCACACCGGGCCAGTCTCTCGATATCAAGTTCAACATGGAGATTGACTGCTCCGGAAACAGCGGCCAGGACGATTTGCTGGTAGAGTATGATTTTCCCTCACCCAACGCTCAGAGTGATACGGATAATCTGTTTATTACGGTTCTGCCGGGCGATATTAACGTTATCAAGAGCCCCGTCACCCAGGAAGCCTCCCGGGGGGAGTGGACCACCTACACGATCAAGATCGAGAGCAGCGGACTGGGATCAATCAAGAATGTCGTGGTGCGGGACACCTTCGGCACCGGCATCTCCTATGTTGATGCCGATCCCGATCCGGGATCATCGGTCGGATCGACCTATTACTGGACCGCGGCGAATATTCCCGGACTGGCCGAGATGGCCCCGGATGAGGCGGAGTGGATCACTCTGACCGCCCTGGTCAACGCCTGCACCGGCCTCGATAATGTCGTCAACGCCTCTTTCGGCTGCGAGGGTATGACCAGCGTTTCCGACACCGTCTGTCTTGACACCGCCACAGAAATCCCGCCGGGAACCGCCGCCGCCACCATCGACTACCAGCTCAAACCCCCGGATATCTCGTTTAGTCTCTCCCCGTCGATGGTCGGGATCGATTACTGCACCCAGACCACCATTACCGTGGCGGTCACCAACGGCGACCCCGGCCGCCCGACCCCGAGGTGGGAAACGCCTACAACCTGTTTCTCGACACCTCTCTCGACACCACCGGGTACGATATCACCGGTGTGGTGGACGCTGTTTACTCCGGAGGCGATTTCACCGTGGGGACGGTCCCCGCCAACGATACGGTTTATTTCTCCTATGACTGTGGTTGGACGAGCGGATCTTGTCCTCCCAACGGGGATCCCCAGAATACCCTCTGGCTCCCGATGTATGATGACCAGTGCATGAACCATTTTGCCCCCCCGGTGGCGATCTTCCCCATCTCGATGACCGGCATGCCTTCTCTCACAATCAGCAAGACCAACCCCGGGATCGTCAACGGAAACGATGATATTGAGTTCACCCTCACCATCAATTACAGCGGCCCCCCCAACTTTACCCCTACTGTGACCGATGAATATCCCAAGCCATCCCCGGGCTGGACAATTCAATCAATTACCCAAAGTGGAGTTGATGATAGCGATAAGATCACATGGACTCCGACATTGGATGACGGCGATACCTGGAACGCGTCGTTCTCAATGGTATTGGCTGACCCATGTGTCGGACCACCGGTCGGATCCTATACCAATACAGCCTTTGTGACCGGTGGGACCGATTGCCAGGGGTGCGTGATATTGGGTGATAACGATCCCGAGACATTCTACGTAGAGGATACGCCCGGTTGCGACGGAACCTGTAACGTGGACGGGACCCGGACCGGACCCGGAACCGTTGAGGTCTGTACCTTCGCCACTTATACCAATGCTTATACTCTCTCCGGAACTGGCCTCCCCGCCAGCTGGGCTGCTTCGACGATGACCGACAATATGATCCTCAGCCAGAGTTACTCATCTCTCGACGCGGTCATAGTCGACGGGACCGATTACGGGGCGTTCGTCTCTTACACTGACAATGGCGGTGGAGGCGGGACGTTCGAGGTCTACCTGGAAGGTCTGGACAGCGCCCCCGGCTGCCCGGCTCCTGCCGCGGCATCCACCCTCGTTATCGTCTACACTTTTCAGGCCGACGATGTGACGGGAGAGAATGTTTACAGCCAGACGGATCTGATCATCGGTTCCTGCGGCGTTGAACGCAACTGGTTGCCCATCACTATCGCTCGGTCGGCGGTGGGTATCGGAGTCAGCGGCCCCTCGATCACTGATCGCTGTGGGGTCGAGACCTACACCCTCTCCCTCTCCAAGAACGCCTATATTGCTTATGATCTTCTGGCTGTACTTGATCTTGATCAGGACGGGAATGGAACCGATAACTATTACTATATGCCCGGGACCACTTTTTTTTCAGGGACCTTTTCCGAAGATGGGGGAGGAATCATCTCCGCCTTTGAACCCGACACATCGATACCGGGTGAACTTCGCTGGGATTTCTCAACTCAGGGGGGAGGGAGCGGGGACATGATTGATGTGGGGGATATTCTGGTTGATCTCCGGATGCCCTGCACGGCTTCTGTCTATACCTATGCAGCTGAAGCCGAGTACAACGACCGCTGTTACGACGAGACTATTCCCCGGGAGTCTTCGGTCTCCGCTGGTCCCGATGAGCCGATGTGGGTCAGGGAAGGTGACATCTCTATGGTCAAGATGCCGGAATCGTATTATGCCACTGAGGATATTGCCATCTGGTCTCTGACCGTAATCAACGGCGGCGACGGAGCAGCCTATAACCTTGAAGTAATAGATACCCTGGATACCGATCTCTCCTATTACTATGGAGTTCCCGAGGCTGAGGATGTCTCAGGTCAGGTCATTACCTGGAACTTTCAGAGTCTGACCGCGACCTGGGCCGGCCTCACCGACCTCGACGGGGAAGGGTACTTCAACGATCTGGTTGCCGGGGGTACGGTGACCGTGACCCTGGGGGCTCATATTGACGACTGCGACGACCTCGACAACGAGGTGTACTCCGAATGGGGGTGCTGCACCGGCCCTTGTCAAACCTCCAACCTGGCCCTGTCCCAGGTGATTATCCCGCCGCCGGGATTGCTTGGCGTGACAACATTTCCGATGGCGATCAATCTCTGCGAGACCGCCACCGTTTATTTCTCGGTCAGAAACAGCGGGCAGACCAACATCTATAACATCTGCGCGGCCGAAAATCTTCCCACCGGGGCGGACTACGTGAGCGGGAGTTCCGAGTATCGATACAATTCCGGTTCCGGCTGGACGGGATTTACGGACACCCTGGACCCCGACTACTGGTCCGCCCAGACCTGCCCCTACCATTGGACCGCGCAGACCCATATCCCGGAGTTTGCCGATCTCCCCGTCGGAGCGCGGGTCCAGATCCAGTTCGAGGTCGAGGCCAACTGTGATTTTCCCGCCGGTGATCGCACTTTTCTCTCCCGGGCCGGTTTTGAGACCCCTTGCGGAGAGTATAATCTCACTTCCGAGACCAGGGCTGCTCTTAGTCTCAATGATATGGATGTCCAGATCGTCAAGGAGGGGAGAAATGAGACCAGAGATCCCGGGGGAGCCCTCTCTACCGACCCCGTGATTGCCGATGCCTGGGATACCGTTTATTGGCGGGTGACCATTACCAATTCCGGCGATACCGCCGCCGAGATGGTCACCATGACCGACACTCTCCCCGATACAGTCACCTATTTCACCGCCGACCCGCCGCCCAATTATCAGAGCGGCCAGATCGCTTCCTGGGTCGTGGGTACCGATCTCCCTTTTGTAGTCAGCATCGAAGCGACCGTGAATGACGACGGCTGTGAAGCACTATCCATCAATACCGTTGACGCGTCCTGGGGTTGCCAGAGTTTGGGGTGCACTTCGGGGAGCAAACAGGAGACCGCCAGCCTGATTACCGAGGTGGACTTCAACCTCCCCGGGACCAATGTCCTGACCAGTTTCGACACCTGCGGGGGTTCAATCTCCTTCTTCGTGGAGAATGAGGGCGCCACCGCCAAAGAGATTGATTTTCTCTACAGCGTCCCCGACGGCTACTATTACGACGCCACCGGCGGCGGGGCGACTATCTCCAGCACCGATCCCTTCCATAACTTCACCCCCCCCCGAGGAGGAGCCGGTCGAGATCCCCGGGATGCCCCAGCAGCTGCGCTGGGCCGTACAGACCTCCGGGGGCAATATCCTCGACGTCAACGGCTATATCGGGACTGGGGAGACCCTGACCGTCAGTTTCGATGTCTATCGCGTCCCCTCCGACTTTTCCTGCGACACCGATCCATATAGTGACCCGCCGATTCCGGGTCCAGTTTCGGGGATGGTGATTGGGAGTTATGCCAACACCTGCGGTACTTTTGTGACCGATGGAGTTGATTTTAACGTGAATACGGTAACCCCGGACTATGCCGACCTGGATCTTTCCATCCTGCCCTTTACCCAGATAGTTGTTAATGGCGGGACAGCTACCTTCTACGTTACTCTAGATAATAACGGAACCGCTGCCGCGGATGACTGGACAGTGACCCACACGCTGGGGACCGGATATTCCGTCATCAACTCCACGCGTGGATCTGTCATCGGCCAGCAGGTGATCTTTGATTCGGGCGACGTGGGTGGGGGTGTTATAACTTCCTCGGCACCGCGGACCTATGTCATTACTGCCGATGTCGGCGCGGGGAGTCTTCTCCATCAGGCGGAGGTGATCGGGGAATGTGTCGATGCCGGGGGCGCGGCCACCGGCTGCAATTACAGTGACGACGGGACAACCGTCTACGCCTCCAACGCCAGTTTCAGTAAATCCTCCGACAGCCGGGGCACAATCGGGGAGACGGTATACTTTACCGTCATCGCCGATTTTCAGAACCCGGACTATAGCATTGTTACCATCAACGATCAGCTGCCCACGCCGGGACTGGAGTATCTCGGCCATACCGTCACTCCAGGGACCTGGACTACCAATACCGCCGATCCGGTCGCGGGGACGATCGAGGTCACCTGGAATGATATAACCCAAGCCACCACCGTCACAATCGACATCGAGGCCAGGGTCGACTCCGACGGCGTAAACTGGGCCGGCCTGACCCAGACCAATGACGCCGATATCTCCTTTACCTACCAGACCAATAACTATAACGACAGCGACTCGGCCGATGTCGGGATCATCGAGCCCGATATCGATTCTTTTATCAAGGCCTTTGAAGGCGGCGATCCCAGCCCGGTCCAGGGAGGGGATGAGGTTTACTTCCGGGTTCAATTCGACAACGATAATACCTCCGTTAACTCCACCGCCTATAATATCCACTTCGACGATACACTGCCTGAAGAGATGCGCGACGCCGCCCCGACCATAGTAACTGTCGGAGTCGATGCTCCTCCCTACGGACCGATCGACCGGACGCTTGCCTCTCCCGCCGACTATGGCAGTACTTATTCCAGCGTATCGGGGCAACTCGATATTACTTTCAATACCCCGCTCACTACCTCCGCCGCCCGGCTGGCGCCGGATGAACGGATGCTGGTCTATTACAAAGCCTACATCGATTACGATGTGGGAGCCTTTACCGAGTTCTCCAACTTTGCCCAGGTCGATACCTACTACTCCCTACCCTATGATCCGGGCAACCCGGATATCCGTCAGTACTCGGATGGAAGCGGCTGGCTGGCGCTGACAACCAGTGATCTGACGATTAACAAGACCCTTATCTCCGGGTCACCAGCTACCATCGGGGAGACCGTTTACTACCGGCTGGATGTCACTGTGCCCCCCGAGACAACCGCCTACTGGCCCGATCTCTACGACATAATTCATGAAGACGGGCTTTATTATGTGGCCGGTTCATCGACTTTTTCAGATGTTACCGGTTACCCGACCGAGAGTGTTTCATTTGTTACTTCGACCGAGCCGGAATGGGTTTCTTATACAGATCCGGTTCCCGGGATGACTGTCTTCTGGGATATGAACCCGATCGTCAATGCCAGCTCTGGCACTCCCTGGGGCGATATCGAGTACTATTTCCGGGTTGATTACGCCCTCCTGGTAACCGGTCTGAATGACGGGGGAGGGGACACGGTCTGGAATCCGCCGGTCGCCGGGGATGACGCCCTTGATGATGGCCGGATTAACTGGTCCACGTTCTCCGACGGGAACGGATCCACTAATCGTTTCACCGACGATACCGATATTGTGACCGATATCGATCAGCCGGTTCTGTCTAACTTCGATAAATCCACTTCTACCGGAAACCCGGTCCAGGGAGGACAGACGGTTTACTACCAGGTAACTTTTGAAAATAACAACTGGAATACGGCCTTCGACACCATTATCACCGACCTGATCCCGGTCGGGATGCGGGATACCTCGCCGGCGATAGATAATATTGACGTGGGCGGCCGGACATTATCATCGCCCGGAGACTACACGACCGACTGGTCCGACCAGACTTTCACCATCACCTTCGTCTCTTCCGACACTTCGCTTCCGGTATCATCCAATACCTCCGCTTCCCGGATTGAGACGTTAGAGACGGTTACCATCAGTTATCACGCTACCGTCGATGCCGATGTCGGAGCGTCCTTCTCGATGACCGATGACGCACGGGTAACCGAGTATTCCTCACTCCCCGGGAGCGATCCCGATGAACGGATCTATCCGGGAATCGGGCCCTATTCCGTGACGCACTACACCACCGACCTCTCGCTCTCCAAGGCTCAGTCCTCAGAGGGTTACACCCCGGTCAGTGCTGTCACCATCGGCGAGCCGCTTGACTATACGATATACATTGATCTCCCGAATAATACCACCGCCTATGATCTGCTCTTCACCGATACGGTCGAAGATGGCCTGACTGTCACCAATGTCACCGTCGTGCCCTCCGGGGCCCCCTCCTGGCTGGAAAACCCGGACGGGACCACCTCGGTCCAGGTTGATTTCGGCGATTTCGGCCCGGGCCAGACCGGGACCGACGCCACGGTCACCATCTCTACCTATATAGATCAGACGGACGCGGTCGGATGCGTGGTCCGGGGAGCCAGCTTCACCGACCAGGGCTACATAGGCTGGAACAACCAGACTTCCGGTGGAACCTGGTTTACCGACACCTCCAACCAGGTCAGCAACACGGCTGTGGAACCGACGCTGCAGATTGACAAAGCTGCTGTTCCCGCCAGCGGAGATGCCGGCGATACTATTACCATTACCCTTACTACCGATCATAGCGTTGCTAGTAATTCCGACGCCTTCGTGGCCGTGATAACGGACATTCTCCCCTCCGCCCTGACCTGGAACGATATTGTCTTTTCCAGCGGCCCGGCCTTTACCGTCGATACCACTGCGTTACCCACGGTCACCTTCACCTTCCAGACCATCCCCAATGGGACGACCTCCCAGATCGATTTTGAGGTGATCCTGGGAACCCCGGTTGGACCATCGGATATTGTCACCAATACCGCCGGCGTCGAATGGGAGAGTATCCCCGGCAGCGATCCAAACGCCAGGACCGGTACCGGTGCCACAGCCTGTGACACCTATAATGACGAAGATCCCGCCGATATAACTATTGACGATAATCTGGCCATCGTAAAGACGCTGCTCGGTGACGGCGATGCCGTCATCGGTGAGACCTTTCAATATCAGGTGGAGGTAACTCTCAATGAGGGGACGATGACCTGGGTGGCAATGACCGACACACTCGACCCGGGCCTGGCTTTCGTCTCCCAGGACAGCTTTGCCCACGACGCGTCGATCACTTTCTCGGGATCGACCGACCCGGTAATCACCAACCAGGGTGCGGCGGTGACCTGGAACTTCGACACCGTGGTGAACCCGGCCGGTGCGGCTGCGGACACGGTGACCATCGCCTATACGGTATGCGTGACCAATGTTGCCGGGAACCAGGACGGGACGCTCCTTAACAATGGAGTTGATCTGAACTACGATGGCGGCGGCCCGCTCTGGGCGGCGGCCTCCGATACCGAGGTCCTTGAGCCGGTGATGGTCGTGGACAAGGCCCTCTCGACCCAGACCGGTGATGCCGGCGACGTGATCACTGTTACTGTGACCTTCAACCACACCACCGCCACCAGTTCTCTGGCCTACGACGTCATGCTCTCCGAGGTGGTGACCGACGGGTTGAGTTGGTCAAACAACGTCCAGAATATCACCGGCCCTACCTTCACCTGGGACACCTCCGGTCTGCCCGAGGTTGTCTTCAGTTGGGACGAGATTGACACCTACTACACCGAGGCCGCCCCGGTTGAGTTCTCCTTTGATGTGACGATTGAAAGCTCGGTTACGCCCGGCCAGATTCTGCCGGACACGGTGGACCTGGAATGGACCAGCTGGACGATCGGGACCGAGCAGGTCTCTCCCTATAACCCGGACGCCTATGAACGTACTGGTGATCCTTCCGATCCGGGAGGGGCGCTTAACGACTATAATAGTCAGGACAGCGATCAGATCACGGTGTACAACAGCCTGGTTATCAGCAAGATCCTGCTGGGTGATGGTGACGCGGTGATCGGCGAGACCTTCCAATACCAAGTGGTTATGCCCCTGATTGAAGGGACGATGCCTGACGTGGATCTGGTGGATCTCCTTGATTCCGGCCTGGCCTTCGTCTCCCAGAACTCCTTCAGCCACGACCCCTCAATCACCTTCTCCGGCTCCACTGTTCCGGTGACCACCAATCCGGGAGAGACAGTCACCTGGACCTTCGGGACGATTACGAACCCGCCCGGTGTGGCGGATGATGAGGTCACGATTGAATACACTGTATGCGTGACCAATGTTATCGGGAACGAGGACGGGACGCTGCTTGATAACGGGGTCACGATGACTTTTGACGGCGGCACCCCGAGCTGGGCTTCCGCCTCCGACACCGAGGTTCTGGAGCCCGAACTCTCCGTGGATAAGTCTCTCTCCGCGCAGACCGGCGAAGCCGGTGATGTGATCACGGTTATGGTAACTTTCAACCACACCACTGACAGTACTTCCAGCGCTTACGACATTGAGCTTTCCGAGGTGGTGACTGATGGACTTACCTGGGCGGACAACGTGACCTCGATCACGGGGCCGGACTTTACCTGGGACACCTCAGGTCTGCCCGATGTGGTCTTTAATTGGCTTGAGGTAGAGACTTACTATACGGTGATAGATCCGGTTTATTTCACTTTTGATGTTAAGCTGGATAATGATGTCGAGCCGAACCAGGTTATGCCGGATACGGTTGAACTGGAGTGGACCAGCTGGACTATCGGGACCGAGAAAGTCTCTGATTATAACGACAACGCTTATGAGCGGACCGGTGACCCCGATGATGGCGGAGAGTGGAACTATTACACCGATAACGATAGTGATCAGGTTACGGTCCCGGACATTTCGATAAACAAAGTTCTCTTAGGTGACGGTGACGCGGTGATCGGTGATACCTTCCAGTACCGGGTCACGATAGATTTGATTGAAGGAGTGATGGATAACATGATGGTGATCGATACTCTCGATCTGGGATTGGCTTTTGTCCGTATGGACAGTTTCAGTTATGATCCCACGATTACTATCGGCGGTTCTACTACTCCTTTCGTTCTTAATCAGGGTAGGGATATCTGGTGGTTCCTGAATACCGTGACAAACCCGCCCGGCACCGCCGCGGATACCCTTACGATCACCTATACCGTTTGCGTGACAAACGAGGCGATCAACAAAAACGGAACCCTGCTCAACAACCTGGTCGGGTTGAGCTATACCGGCGGCGGCCCGCATTTTGTCTCCGCCTCCAACACTGAGGTTTTAGAGCCGGATCTCCTGGTGGATAAGGAATTTTCTCCCCTGACCGGTGAGATTGGAGATCCACTCACCGTCACCTTGACCCTTTGGCATACTGAAACCTCAACCGCCAACGCTTATAATGTGGATCTTGGGGATTTAATTCCGCCCGAGTTTGACTGGGAAGATAACCTCACCGCGATCTTAGGCCCGGCTTTCACCGCCGACACCTCCTTGCTTCCCGCGCTATCCCTCTACTGGCCCGATATTCCCCTCTTTTATGTCCAGACCAACCCGGCTCAACTAAGTTTTGATCTCTCCTTCAACGCCGTAGGAGATCCCGCCGATATAGTCTGCAACAGCGCTGGCGTGGAGTGGACCTCGCTCTCCGGGGATCCCGGGCAGATCTCATCCTACAATTCTAATTCCTACGAGCGGACCGGTGATCCTTCCGATCCCGGGGAGGTTAACGATTATAATGATGAAAGTGAAGATTGCGCCCAGTTGCTGGGGACTCCGTCACCCACCACCACCCCATCGGTTACGCCGACCCCGACTGTAACCCCGACACCGACTCCGAGTGTGACTCCAACGCCGAGCGTCACCCCAACACCAAGCGTCACTCCCACGCCGACTGTAACCACGACGCCGACCCCGAGTGTGACCCCAACGCCGACTGTCACGCCGACACCAAGCGTAACGCCGACTCCAAGTGTAACCCCCACCCCCTCGCTTACTCCGACACCATCCGTAACCCCGACGCCTACGGGAACTCCTACTCCGTCCGTCACACCGACGCCGAGTGTAACTCCGACCCCGAGCATAACTCCGACTCCGACACCATCCGTAACCCCGCCACCGTCGGTCACCGCGACGCCGACGCCGAGTATTACTCCGACCCCGGTCGGGTATAAGACCCCGAGTCCCACACCCACACTTCTCCCCGGTGTCAAATGGTCTCAGATGCCGGATATGGAGTACGGATATGATGTTGATTCCTATCGCTGGGATATTCCCGGGGAAGAGAAGGGAACCCGGCTCGCCGATGATTTTCTCTGTACCGACGGGGCTGTTATTACCTATATCCGCTGGTGGGGAAGTTATCCGGGGTACTCCGAGGATACGGACGCAGCTGTCGATCCTCCTTGTTGCATTAACCGGAGTTTCCAGGTCAACTGGTATGAATATACCCATCCCGGCAGCTTCAGTAAACCCGGGCAGATACTGGGCTCCAATCAGATAACTACCTATGATGAAACGTGGTATGGCATTGATTCAGCCTGGGGGGAAGAGACATCCGGTTGCTGGTTCCAGTACACCGACCAGTGGGAACATGAGTTCCAGTACGAAGCCTGTCTGCCGTGTCCCTTCGAACAGACCGCCGGATATTATTACTTTGTCAGTATCGAGGCGGTATACGATAATCTCTGCGGAGAAAATTACTGGGGCTGGAAGACCACACTGGATCAATGGAATGATGGTGCCGTTGAAAAGGTTACGACTGATGGCCTGCAATGGAGTGATTGGAATACACTCACCTATTACTGCGGGAGTCATCCCCTGGCGGGGCAACCGCTGAACTGCTCGTTTGAGCTCTTAAGCACCCCCTGCTACTCGCCCACTCCGACGCCGACTGTCACCCCGACCCCGTCGCCAACTCCGAGCGTCACCCCCACGCCTTCGGTAACTCCGACCCCATCTGTGACGCCTACACCCACGGTTACCCCGACTCCGAGTGTTACCCCGTCCCCGACTCCATCAGTGACACCGACACCTACCCCGAGCGTTACCCCCACACCCACGGTTACCCCGACCCCGAGTGTTACCCCGACTCCAAGCGTCACCCCGACGCCGAGTATTACTCCCACACCGTCTGTTACACCGACGCCCAGTGTAACTCCGACACCCACAGTTACCCCGACACCGTCAGTCACTCCGACCCCTACACCAAGTATTACCCCCACTCCGAGTGTTACTCCGACTTCGAGTGTTACCCCGGTGCCCTGTAAATCTCCCCTGATGGTCAGGGCGATCGATTATATCGATATTCTTCAGCCGCGCGGCAGTTTCAATAACAGCTGGTTTATCGATGCCCTTGACTGGAACGAGCAGACCAGGTTTGGGTATGTCCCCGATAAGCTGAACTTCTGGTTCGATGGGGGTACAATGCCGGTTGAGAGCCAGATGAAACTGCGGTTTGTCGAGGCGGCCGAGCCGATCGCCGTCCAGGCAGGGGACACGATCCGGATCGGATATGATACGTACTATTTCATCGATGCCGTATTGCCCGCTGTCTCCGTGGATGGTACCGAGCTCTATGTCGGTCTCAACGGGAACACCTACACCGACCTGGGCCTCTGTACTATCGCCCAGGGTTCTCCCACGCCGACCCCGATACCGACCCCGAGTGTCACTCCCACGCCCTCGGTTACACCGACGCCGAGTGTCACGCCGACGCCGACGCCATCGGTCACTCCGACCCCGACTGTAACTCCGACTCCGAGCGTCACCCCGACCCCCTCGGTTACACCGACACCATCCGTGACCCCGACGCCTACGGTAACGCCGACCCCATCCGTGACTCCTACCCCGACCATGACGCCGACGCCGACACCAAGTGTTACGCCGACCCCGTCAGTCACTCCGACACCGACGCCGAGTATTACTCCGACCCCGAGTGTAACGCCGACGTCCAGCGTGACCCCCGTGCCCTGCGAATCTCCCCTGATGGCAATGGCGATCGATTACATTGATATTCTGCAGCCGCGGGGGAGTGTCAACAACAGCTGGTTTATCGACGCCCTCGACTGGAATGATCAGACCATGTTCGGCTACGTACCCGATAAGTTGAATTTCTGGTGGGCCGGGGGAACAATGCCGGTTGAAAGCCAGTTGAAACTGCGGTTTGTCGAGGCGGCCGAGCCGATTACTGTCCAGGCCGGCGATACGCTGCGGATCGGCTACGACACCTATTATTTCGTCGATGCCGTGCTGCCCGCCGTTACGATGGACGGTACCGAGCTCTATGTGGGACTCAATGGAAACACCTACACTGACCTGGCCCTCTGTAATATCGCACAGGGATCGCCCACGCCTACGCCGATCCCAACCCCGTCGGTGATGCCAACTCCAAGTGTCACCCCGACCCCCTCGTCCACCCCGACGCCGACTCCGAGTCTTACTCCGACCCCCACTCCAACTATGACGCCGACTCCGACAGTGACGCCGACTCCGACGCCCAGCGTTACTCCAACCCCTGGCCCCTGTATGTCCCCGCTGATGGCCAGGGATATCAACGCTATTGATATACTCCAACCCCGCGCGAGCGTGAATAACGGTTGGTTTATCCGGGGATTGGACTGGAACGAGACTACCGACTTCGGATATGTCCCTGACATGTTAAATTTCTGGTGGGACGGTGGGATGCTGCCGGCTGAAAGCCAGGTTAAGCTTCGTTTTGAACAGCAGGCCGAACCGCTTGCCATCCAGGACGGAGATAAGCTCGATATCATCTATGATACCTATTATTTCCTTGAGGTTATTCTCCCCGCGGTGACAGTGGATGGAACCGAGCTCTATATCGGTCTGAATGGGAATACCTACACGGACATCTACCTCTGCAATATTGCCAAGGGTTCACCGACCCCGACACCAAGCCCCACTCCTTCGGTCACCCCGAGCGCGACCCCGACGCCGAGTGTTATTCCAACGCCTTCGGTAACGCCGAGTGTAATCCCGAGTCCGAGCGTCACTCCTACTCCGAGTGTCACAGCGACTCCGACCGTGGCGATGACCCCAACGCCGACACCCACTCCTGCCTGCCGGTGTTACGTGGTGCCTCAAACGGGCTTTGCCAGCGGAGGGGATAACCTCCTCATCCTGGTGGACCCCTCCGATTACGATCCCGCCACCAATGAAACCGATATCGGTACCACCACCGGGACCGAGGGGATAGAATCTATCGCCTATCACAATACTTCCGGCAATCTTTATGCCATCAACTATGATCGGCTGGGGATCCTCGATCAGAGAACCGGTCTCTTCGCCCCCGTCTCTGCCAATAGTATAGGGTCCGGAAACGGCGGACACGGGCATCAGGTCTTCAGTGATATCGACGGGATGTCTTTCGATCCGATCACCGGTATATTGTTTGCCAGCGTTCGCAAACCAGGTGCCAACGATCTCCTGATCCAGGTGAATCTGGTCACCGGAGAACATATCCCCGGCGTATTTGGTGGTGATGATTACGCGGTGATTCAAGAATATGCCTCCGGGACGACGCTCCTTCGGGATGTTGATGACCTCGCTTTCGATCCCGTCGATGGAGCTCTCTATGCCATAGAAAATAATAGTGGCGACACTGATCATCTTGTAATGCTGGACCCTGAAGACGGTTCCATTATCCAGAACGTGGGGCGGCTCTATTGTGAAATCGCTGGAGATTATATCAATGATATGGAAGGTCTAAGTTTTGGTTGCGATGGTACTCTCTGGGGGGTCACCGGGAACAAGACGATTATCATGCAGAATGATCGGCTCTGGGAGATAGACAAGACAAACGCCTATACCTGTGTCCCGAGAGTACTTGACAACGGGACTGACTATGAGGCGGTCACCTGCGGCAACTTCGCCCCGCCGCCGCCCACCCCCACGCCGTTACCGCCGATGGTTGATTCGGGAGACTATGACGGTGACGGAACATCGGATATTGCTGTTTTCCGGGGAAGCTCCGGTCTCTGGGCGGTGAGGGGCGTTACTCGGGCCTACTTCGGGGGTCTGGCCGACTATCCGGTCTCCGCTGATTATGACGGTGACGGAACTGCCGACATCTCCATCTTCCGGGCCGGCACCGGACTCTGGGCTCTTCGGGGAGTAAGTCGGGTTTATTTCGGATCTTCCTCAGATATGCCGGTTCCCGGTGATTACAACGGAGATGGTTTTGCCGATCTGGGCATCTTCCGGGCCGGTACCAGTCTCTGGGCTCTCCGGGATGTTACTCGGGTTTACTTCGGGACCTCCGGGGACCGGGCGATCCCGGGAGATTACGACGGGGACGGGAGCAAGGATATCGGAATCTTCCGATCCGGTTCCGGTCTCTGGGCCATACGGAACGTCAGTCGGATTTACTTCGGAACCCTGGGAGACGAGACTGTTCCCGGCGACTATGACGGCGTCGGGACCTGGAGAGCCGGTATCTTTCGGGCTTCTTCCGGACTCTGGGCGATCAGAGCTATAACCAGGGTTTATTTCGGAGCCGGGACTGATCAGCCGGTTCCCTCCGATTATACCG
>Ga0207996_1001258_pt1 | contig 18143 bp, 9 predicted proteins | sample AntAceMetag02UKG_FD_184773 | JGI IMG/M metagenome (GOLD analysis project Ga0207996, IMG submission 184773) | Saline lake microbial communities from Ace Lake, Antarctica - Antarctic Ace Lake Metagenome 02UKG (SPAdes) (version 2) | ecosystem: Environmental > Aquatic > Non-marine Saline and Alkaline... | reverse complement strand
ATAATGCCGCTATGCTTGCAGCGTTCTGAAGCGCTGTTCTGGTAACCTTTGCAGGATCTATAATACCTGCTGCTACCATATCTATATACTCACCCTTCTGAGCATCATATCCTATGTTCTGCTTCTCACTTTTTACTCTCTCAACAACAACAGAACCTTCCGCACCAGCATTTTCAACGATCTTGCGAATCGGCTCTTCAAGAGCTCTTTTAATAATGCTAGCCCCTACCTTCTCTTCGCCTCTAAGCTTAAGCTCATCAAGCTTTGCTATCGCACGAAGAAGCGCAACTCCGCCTCCCGCAACGATACCCTCTTCGCTTGCAGCTCTTGTCGCATGAAGCGCATCCTCAACGCGTGCCTTCTTCTCTTTCATCTCTGTCTCTGTAGCGGCACCTACGTTTATTACAGCTACACCACCAGCTATCTTAGCTAGGCGCTCCTGGAGCTTTTCTTTATCATAATCAGAATCAGTATCCTCTATCTGGCGCTTTAACTGGTTAATCCTGGCCTGGATATCTGACTGCTTGCCTGCACCCTCTACTATAGTGGTATTTTCTTTATCAATAGATACTCTCTTCGCGTTTCCTAAATCATCTAATGTGATATTCTCAAGCTTGATGCCTAAGTCTTCTGTTATAGCCTTTCCGTTAGTCAGAATAGCTATATCCTCAAGCATTGCCTTTCTTCTATCACCATAACCAGGTGCCTTTACAGCGGCGCATACAAATGTACCACGTAGCTTATTAACTACCAAAGTAGCTAATGCTTCACCTTCGATATCCTCCGCGATAATAAGTAACGGCTTTCCTGTCCTTGCTATCTTCTCCAACAAAGGAAGCATATCCTTCATAACAGATATCTTCTTTTCGTGGATAAGTATATAAGGATCTTCCAAAGACGCTTCCATCTTATCTGCATCAGTTACGAAATAAGGTGAAAGGTAACCCTGGTCAAACTGCATGCCTTCTACTACATCAAGTGTTGTTGCCATTGACTTTGCTTCTTCAACAGTAATTACACCATCTTTTCCTACCTTTTCCATGGCATCCGCTATAAGCTTACCAACAGTGTTGTCACCATTTGCTGAGATAGTCGCTACCTGCGATATTTCAGTATGTCCTTTTACAGGCTTTGCTATGGAATTGATATGCTCTACAACTACAGCAACCGCCTTCTCAATACCCCTCTTTAATGACATAGGGTTTGCGCCTGCAGTTACGTTCTTTAAGCCTTCACGATATATAGCCTGGGCAAGGATAGTAGCTGTTGTTGTGCCATCACCCGCGATATCTGAAGTCTTTGATGCTACCTCTTTTACAAGCTCCGCACCCATATTTTCATATGGATCTTCAAGCTCTATCTCTTTCGCTACTGTTACGCCATCCTTTGTTATAGTAGGTGAACCGAACTTCTTGTCAAGTACTACGTTACGACCCTTTGGGCCTAAAGTCACCTTTACGGCGTCAGCAAGCTTATCAAGACCGGCCTGTATCTTGCGTCTCGCCTCATCACTATATGAAATCTGTTTAGCCATTTGTTTTACTCCTCCTTGTCGTATTATTACGATGTGTTAGCATTTAAACCTTATTTCTTGATTATTGCCAAAATATCCTCTTCCTTGACAATCAGCATATCTTCACCTGTAACGCTGATTTCAGTTCCGGAATACTTACCGTATAAAACCTTGTCACCAACCTTTACTTCCATTACGATTGTCTTTCCGTCTTCTACTTTGCCTTTACCGACTGCCACTATCTTGCCTTCCTGTGGCTTTTCTTTCGCGCTATCTGGTACAATAATACCACCTGCTGTCTTCTCTTCAGCTTCTAACGGCTGCAAGAGCACTCTGTCCCCTAATGGTTGTACATTAGCCATGCCTACACCTCCTTATGTATTTTTAGGCTTTTGTTAGCACTCTTATCCAATGAGTGCTAATTGGTTTTCATTATTATTCCCTTTGAAAATAACGGGATTTTGTTTGAAGAAAGTGTATATTACCAGATTTTACAAACTTGTCAAGTATTTTTTTGAAGTTTTTTGAAGTTTTTCTTGAAGCTGCGGAAATATCAAGTTATTAAACTGCTTGCAACACAAAGTTGTTCGCTAATTTCCACTTTCTATTTCTTTTCCTTGCATGATCCTAATCCCTTTCATCAAAAATGCGAACAAGGGAATCTTCCCATCCAAAACAATATTCTTTCCCGCAAAGCAGTTCAAAGGCGTCAATGCATACCGTATCAATTCTCGCGAACTCTTCAAGCAAGGCCACCAATTCACCTGCCAATCCTCCTACAATACCGTTGGAATCATCCACTCCACCGACTATTAACTTTCTTTCTAAGCGTAAAAGCAGCTTGACCAAAAGATCAGCTGTTTGCCTGTTAACCGGTAAATCAGAAACAATTTCTGATAGCCTATTGCATCCTTCACGCAAAGAGTCTTGATTAGCAAACCAGGTACGTGATGGCCCGCGATAAGGCTTTATGTATCGCATAGACTCAGTGATGTTTCTCTTAACCGCTGTTAATTCCTCTTTATTCAGCGCCTCGCGTCGTCTACTGCACTCAACTTGATGGCAAAGCTCTTTATCCCCATCGTCTAATGGCCTTCCATCCATAACCGCATAGAGCGCTAAAGCAACCATATGCTTACAAAGCGTATCCCTTTCTCCAAGGTAACAAGTGCAATGACCATGTTTATAGTTGCGTGCTGATACGGAAACATGGTACGGTTTCGTTCCCAGAACAACAGCAGAATAATAACCTCCCAGCTGATCTACTTCTGTCACTTTACCGCTCTCGTATAAACCAACCGCACGCTTAAACGTAGCCTCATCAGTAGCAAATTTAATTTTATTAAGGTCATATGATAGAATCATAATTTTTCATTTAATATATACACCATAATTCCTAAATTTTCAAGCTTTTCCCTTAAGCAGAAAGAGACTGCTTCCAAACTATTTCTAGAGATAAGCTCTCTCTGCATCATTTCTCATTAAAACACTGCTTAACGGCATTTAACATTACGTCTTTATTTAATAATTTTATTTCTGACTTATCTTCCAGAAATCTTCCAACATCTTTTTGTACAGCTTGAAAATCTATATCTGTTAATCGTTGCGATATAAATTCCCCGATATTCTCTTTGGTTATTAACAAATCTTGTCCCTGTGTCTGCTTAATAGCGTTATTCAATAAACTAAGATTAGGCATTACCCCTTTTCCTAAGTACCAAAGAAAATCATAAAAGTCCCTACCCTTAATAAATCCTCTGAAAAAACACGCGTGGAGCTTACCCGCGAACAAAGATGGCAAGGTATAATGCGTAATATTTAATAGATACGATTTATTAACTACGCTATTTTCCAGATCTGCTCCTTTTGGCGGATTTGAATCAACCTCGAATTTAATTGAAAGTTTCTGATTATCAAGATTTGCCACACCGATCGCTTTTAACAGTCCTGGAAATCTCAACATGCTCGACTGGACAGTTTTTTGAGTTTTAGTTTTTAATTCTAATGTTAAGCCATTCAGTTTAATCTCATATTCCATAGCTTGGATGATATTATTAAAGTTATAATTAGCTTTATCGACACTAGAAAAATCCAAATCTTCAGAAAATCGTCTCATATCGTAAATAACCCTGAGCGCGGTACCACCAACAAAGGCTAACTGTGAAAAATAACCTCTATCATTTATTATTTTTAAACATAATAGTTGGAGCTCTTCTCGCAACTTATTGATCTTAGCTTCCTGCATCTGCTCAGATGCAACCTGCTGCTTGAGATATTCAATCATTTTACATTTTCCTCCTCAATCCATATTAATAATGCTTGACTAATTTCCCGCATCTTCCTGTTATCAAATAACTCAACAAGCATCTTGAGCCTCTCAGGCCTAAGAATATCAATATTCTGAAACCTGTATGAGATCTCAAGTACTTTTCTATAAGGCTGTCTAAATTTTTTCATATTGAAATAAATGAAATCCAGAATAGCTTTTTCAGGCGTTGCCATAAGATAGCTAAAACCACTCTCATCTTTAAATACCTCAAATCCTCTATATGCTTTTGGTTTAAGATGAGAATAGGCAAAGTCGGCAAGGCTGTTCTGAATACTCATAGTTTTTTTTGTTGTTACAGATGTAACATCATAAACGCGTTCTGGAATAAGGCCGTAATGGCCTAAGACATATTCGAGACTAATGTATGAAGGTCCGTACAATTGATTAGCAATATAAGCTTTAGATACAGGAATCTTTCTATCGGCTTCATTTAAGATATAAATGCCACGCCTTAGCTTGATCAGCAGTCCTCTTGATGACCAGCGGGTCAATTGATTGCGAATTGCCTGCTTATTATTACTATGCAATAGTACGTCTCTGCTAAAGATTATTGGTACTTTCATCGCATAATTTTTGAATTCTAAGTAATTCATGCAATACCTATTTTATGTTTCTATATATAATCAAAAATGGTTATTTTCCGAAATAACTATACACCAGAAAACAATGAATGTCAATAGCTTTAAATTGATTTCATAAGATTTGACAGGAGTACCTGCTTGTGCTTAAAAACTGTTCTTAAGTTATTTCTGCATGGTTGGGGGCTGGGTAGTTACCTGCGTAGCAGGTGTATTAAAACGTGAAATCGATGGAGCAACAAAACCTGTTGCTCTGATAGATGTAAGTATGCCTAATGCCATAAATGATACCCAGAATAGTGAGGATAAAAAATAAAAAAGCGTGCTCCTTAAAAGAGTCCTTTTGCCTTCTAAGTTCTTCAGTGAATTAAGTAGGCCTATTAATGCCACGATAAAGATCAATAGCATAACAAGATGCGAAAGCTTTATTGCGCCAAAAACCGAAAAACTATCCGCTCTTAGGAATTCATTAAAGAACCTCATTAAGGAGTATAATGCTATTACACAGAAAAAAGTAGCGCCTTTATATTGTCTTAATTTTTTGTATTGGATAAACATTGTGATAAATATGGCAAGCGCTGCTATCGCGGCATAAATCTGAGTGGGATGCCTGAATCCAGGTTTTGAATAGATGCTAACAGCCCATGGCATATTACATCGAATCCCAAAACAGCATCCATTCAACAGACATCCGATGCGTCCAATAGCCCGGCTAAGCATAAGAAAAGGCGCTATGTAATCAGCGTTCTTTAAAAAAGATGTCATTGTTATAGCTGAAAAGATCCATAGGCCTATAAATCCAAATAACGGGACACCTAAATACGCCATGCCGGCTCTACTCATTACGATGCGTAATGGCGCGGCAGGATGACTGATATAGTTTACCAATATGCCAAATACTCTTGCCCCGAAAAAGCCAAATGCCGCAAATATTACACCAGCAGCCAATAACTGCAAACGAGACAGAGCAAAATCCTTAGGCCTGTAATAAACCCCCAACGCGATTGCCGCTACATAGCTCACGTTAAGGCAGAGCGTCCAGGCATGTATACTAATATTGCCTATTGAGATGTATGGATACATATCTCTTATTTGCCTGATTCATTAGATAAAACACGCATCTCCGAGAACTGCTTCCTTACCTTTGCCCGAGTAAAGAACAGTAGTACCAACAAAAGATAAAGTATTGAACTTATCCTTACAATAAGAGCTGTCTGATATAGCTTCTTAAATACTAATACAGTGTACTCTTCTTCTGTAACATCATTATCCAGCCTCAAATTCTCAGGGATAGCTGTATAACCGGCCCATACCCTCTCTTGCGTATCTGGCGAGCTCCTCATAAACTCTATTGATCTATTGCTTAATGGGATAGATATTATAAGCATATAAAGTAACTGCAATGCTGTAAGAATCAAAATAAGCTTTCTTGCCCATTCTCTTAGTCTGAATACATTTACCGCTCCGATTATATATAATATATTGCTTATTAATGAATATATAATAATAAGAATAAGGCCTACTCGCGGCAATATCTGAGAAAAACCTGCTGAAATACTACCAGTGCCTAAAAGTCTGAATATGCTTATAATAATTATTGATACCGCAAAGGCTATAACGCCGGCGGATCTTCTCTTGCATCCTACTTTTAATTCTTCATTATTCATATGTCCCCCTGTTGTTTTTTGTTGACAACTTTAACGTATTTTAAAGTTTTAAAGTTGTCAACAACTTGTTAACAAAAGAGTGGAAAAGGTTGCGCCTACTCTCTGGTTAGAATACGTTTACTTTTTTATGGACTCCTTATATAGAGGTGCATTCTTGAACAGCGACATTTTATACATAAATCTACTCATCTGGTAAAGCCATTCCATCTTCTTTTTTGAGGAAATATGCATATACTCACGTATACGGTCTTTATCTGTTGGCCATTTAGTTATCATTTTTCAGGCCTTATTTTTTTTATTGTCCGAAGCACCTCTAAATCAATTTTGTCAAGCGGCCTGTTTGATGCCAATTTCATCTTCATCAAATTATCTACAGATATAACAGGTATGGTTATCTTTCCGCATTTAAAATGTTTGCATGTCTTTACAGCCTTTTCAAATGTCACAGGCGAATCAATGATTATATCCAGCTCATTCAAAGAATTCTTCTTATAAAAATTAAACGCTTTCATATGTTTATCCTTAATCCACTCTTGCCTTGTTTTTTTATCGGCCAGAGACATCGGGTCAACGGGGTGTTTTACACAGTACCCCTTTGATTTAAGTATAACGACTATTTTTCTTAAGTTTGCATCAGTCATCTCCGCTAAGATATCAATATCAGCTGTACTGCGTAACGAACCGAGTAGATTAACCGCAATACCCCCAACTACCACATACCTAACTTTCTGCTTCTGGAATTCCTTCAATATGTCTTCATATATAATCATGATTACCTATATCTCAATTAAAACGATCTTTCAAGGTCAATATGTTCTATGCTACGTTTATAAAATTATAATATATTGATAAGGCATATTCAAGTCTTTTGTTAAATAACTAACTATTTTCAATTCTAACGCAGCTCATTCGCTACCCTATTAATAAGATTCTTGTCCTCTTTTTTTATCTTTTCAAACTGTGTTGCTATAAAACTTATCTTTGAATATGAGCTTTCACGTGACCTTCTATTGCTAATTATCCTACCAATACATCTTATTGCATGCGCGGAAAAGGGAAAAATAATTTTAAAATTAACCAGAGTGCCTTCTGCTATAGCATCATCATAACTAAATAACATGCCGCCGGCACTAAGATTTCGCACAGTTACCATATCCCACTTACTGAAACATCTCCCGATCATAACAAAACTTACAGTCCTAAACCATGACATTAAGCTTCTCTCTATCCTCCTATGTTTTCTTTTCTCTTCCATGGCATGCCCCCCCTCAGTTGAATAACGTAGTTAGCCTTTGTCATAGCATTACGCGTTCTGAGCAACTAGGTCTAATATGTGTTTTTGGTCATCCTTGTCTCCGGTAAGCTTTTTAATCCTTATACCGTTTGCATTAGGTTCAAACATTCCATAAAGCGCCTCTTTGTCAGAATCTGATATATTCTCTATTGCAAAAATATCCTTGTACCTGAATATAGCCGTTAAGAGCGCTATGACTGGCACATGAATATCATCTACTGTAATATAGCGAATATTATCTCCTGATAACGACTTTGGCCTCAAGTTATGTTCAAGTACTGTAAAGCGCCTCACATCAGTTGGTTCAGCATCCTTAGGCAGCACTGCTAAACCTAAACTCTTTAATTTAACTGTTGCATCGCCAACACCATCATTGCCATATACTCCAAATACTGTACTTGGCATACGGTTCTTAATCTGATTTAAAGTCTCCACTATGGTACTTGATTCATTAATAATATCTGCCTGGATGTAAACATAGTCAATGCCTGCTGACGCACTCTTTGAATCCGTCACAGGCTCTGGGCCAGTCTGCGTAATCGAGCTATGACTGGCGCCATATGTCACTGTGCTTTCTTCAGCAACCTGCAAACCAGGCATTTCTGTTTTTAACGCCTGAACGGGGAAGGCACTTGATATAGCGCCACCCATGATAGGTGAGACGCCTAACTCTTGCACCTTAGCATCATTAGGAATGCCAGCTGAAGACTGCTTTAATAGATCGTGCGCCCGTTCTGACTGAGCATCAGTTGCTGTTGATGATACGGGCTCTTCTCCGGCACCTGTGACAGTTTGTCCAGAATATTTAAGCAAGCTATTTAAATCGGCTGTAGCTGAGGCCCGTGCCTCATTAAGCACGTCAGGATTTGCGTTTTCCTGGAATTTCTTTATATTTGTTAATAAAATATTTATTGTCTTCTTCTGAATATTTTCGTCTTTTTCCATCTTTTCTAACAGCGGGAGATAATAGCTCTTCGCCGCTTCATTTGATCTTTCTATGTATCCTCTTCTATCCGTAATCATCGGGCCAAGAATCGCCTGCAAGATATCCTCATCCGATTTCATTGCTCTATTACCTTCTTTATCAAGCTCTGTAAAGTCATCTCGATACGATCTCTTGGTACTATATCTCTTATATTCTCCATGTTTCTTGAATATCTTATCGATATTTTCTCTCAACTCAGGATATAGCTCATATATCATTCTTACAAGTATACCGTCTGTAAGGAATCTATTAAACATCTCCTCTACCATCAACTCTATTGTCTCAACTTTATCACTCGTATGAGTCTTTTCATGAACAGGCTGCTCTTGACCTAAGAACTCTGCATCTGTTTCCCCTTTGATCCTATCCATAAAATCTAACCAGCTTCTGCCAAGCTCAACTGTAGTCAGATTTCTGGTAGCTTGCGTTCCATTCTCAAGTATAACATCGACCTTTAGTTTGTTAGATTTTGATCTTGCTGCTATAGCTGTACCTGCTGAGAAATTTACATTTAGCATGACAACGCCTTCTCCTGAGCCTGCCTCTAAAAGAGCTTTAAGCTGTGGTATATACCCATTACTGTCTAGCATCTCATTCTCTTTTCCATACTTCCTGACTAATTTCTCATAGTATTCAATCTCATCAGGAGGATTCATATCAATTTTACTTATCTCAGCTATCCTTGTATATAACAAAAGAGGTTTTATCTGTTCGGGTGTAGGGGCATCATTAGGTTGAATATTATATGCCTTTCGTACCGCATCGAATACCTGATCAACATCTTTTAATTCCCCTTTATCCTGCAACCTTGCTATATCAGTTACCATTGGTATCACAACTGCATCATCGCCATACCCATTAGTAGCAGCCCAGTCTTTCACAAACTCAGCTCTCGCGCTATCGAGTTTTGTATACAGAATGCCGCCATTTTTAGTTTTAACAAAATCTGCCTCAAATTGTTTTACAGCAAGAGCAGGATCCTCATAACTTCCTTTTTTAAGTTGATTTGCAACATATTCTTTCTGGGATTTGTTGAATGCTGATTTTGAATTCTCATATATTATGCCTATTCCTATAAAATCTTCTAAGTTTTTTGGTATCGCCGCTTCCCCATTATTAATGCCTTCGATAAGCCTATTGATATCTACATAGCAGTAACCTGTTTTGGGATTTTTGACCAGCTTTAGCAAGGCAGCTAATGAAACATTGCGCTGTTCATCTGATTGAGCTTTTAGCGCCGTTAATAGTCTATGTTTATGGAATGGCGCATCTGTAAGGATTTTAGACAGCAGCTCCTGCATTTTGATCTTGTCTTCATCAGATATATCCAAACCCTTAGTAACGCTTTCTATCGCAGGTACCAGCTCTTCAGATTGCAACTCCTTGGCTTTAAGAGCACGTTTTTCTCTCTTCTCACAATACCACATATTAAGCTTTAACCAAGTTCTGGCAAGGCCTGTGTCAGCAAAATCTCTGTCTTCAAGTAATTCATTCTGCCTTCTAAAATATCCTGCAGCATTATCAAAAGCTTTCAATGTCGGCATAATGGATTTTATTACAGGCGTAGTTGATTTTGCCTTACTCAATAGATCTTGCAGCAATGAGCCTGATTCCATATACCTTAAGCGAACTTCATAACTATCATTACCTTCAGCAGCTAGAGGCACTTCAATCCTACTCATGAACACATTGAAGTCATTGCTAGAAACAGGTATATTAGTTCCGGTAATCTTAGATGCTAAGTAATACGGCATAGCGAAACCTATTACATCATAAAAATCACTTAAAGATTCAATGCGTGGGTTAGCCTCTTGTAGCGCCTCTGAGACATAAGATACTGTATCTGTATATTCAATTGCTAAATCAAGTGATATCCCCGGCACAATAGCAGAGATAAGTTTCTGCTTGTCTATCTTATCTAAGCCACTATTTACTATAACCCCTAACACGTTATTCATAACCTGATAATTATGCGATACCCCTACATTAGAAGAGATGTCTATAATGGTGCTTAATAATCCAACAAATTTAGTATCTGCAAAATCTAAAGCCACTATCGCGAATTTAGATATAGCTCCGACAATATCCTCGCCATACCTTATCGTAACTGCCTCTCGCAGTAATTGCTCATTTACCGGAGTCGTGTTACCCTTGCCGCGCAAGCTTTCTATAGAATGTGCGCTTTTTGCTATCTGTGCCCGCATATCCACAGAAGCGCTGGCAGAGCGCGATCCTCCGGGCCTGCTCATAGGAAGAATAAGTTCGGACAGTGACTTGGCTGCAGCTATTACTTCCACCATTGACTTAGAACCCATGAATGTTCCTTCATAAAATATATTGATCTCATCAAATTTCATATTCCTAGTATTCCTGATCTCCTTCAGATGAGCTTTTGCGAATTTTTTGCCAATTCCTACACTCAACTGTTTGCTTAATTTGCTAAATACCTCTATAGCTTCCTTATAAGTACTATTCAAAATCTTCTTAAACACAGCATCTGGATTCTCTGCGCTATGCTTCAGCAATTGGATATCCGCGCCTGTTGGATCTTGATTAAGGATCCTTGACATCTCTTTCTCAACAGCCTTCCTATCCACAGCGTTTAATGCCTTTGATTCCAGCAACTGCCTTAATGGCTTTAATACCATAGCATCCTGAAGAACATCACGGATAATAAATCGCGTAGAACTGTTTATCTCATAAAGTTGTTGAATCTTTGAAGAGAGCTGAATAAGATCTTTTTGCTGTCCTGTTGTCAACTCTCCAAATTTACCCTTACTATTAACTAGCTTGCTTGCCTTGCTCAAAAGTTCCAATGCTGTAGAATCGGCAAGGAAGCTCATCTCTTCACCGGTTTTTTCACTCCATAGCCTCTTCGCGTGTTTAATTAGCTGTGGTTTTGAAAGAAAATCCCCTACTAATGATTTTAAGGCTACTTCATTCACCATAAGTATCCTATCAGCATTCCAACCCGGACGGCCAACCCTCTTTAATAGTTGTGCCATATCAGACTCAGACATAAGATGTGTGTCTTTGGCAATAAGCCTAAAATTCCCTTGATAATCCACGCCTGTCATACCTTGTTCATTCACAAGAAAGATTCTCTTTTTTGGGTTTTCTTTTGTACCAGAATCTTTAGCCAATTTATTGATATCCCCCTCAAAGCTCTCCCATACCTTTCTATCGTGGTTATATCTCATCGGCGTCTCTTTGTTGGCAAATTCATAAATAGAATACTCCTTTAGCGCACCCTTCTTCGCGAGTTCTATAACAATTTTACGGAATTCCGCTATACTTACTTCCGCCTTTGCCGCGAGTATAAGACTATCATATTCACCCATATTCTCTATTAGTAATTTAATCTCTTCTGATTTTATCTCCATCCTAAACGATTTAGGATCAACCCTTTCAGAACTTATATCATAGGTCCTGCTGCCTATTCGATTCAGCATAAGCTGTTGAAGCCCTAGTACAGTACCTGACATACCTGACATCTTAGCGTGGGCATTTCCATATATAGCTGAAAGTGATGTCTGTATTGTTGTCTCACTGACTTCAACCCATTTATTCACATTATCTGTAAGCTCTTTACCTATTGACCTTTCTACTGTCTCTGGCCTATAAGCTTTTTCCCAGCTTCCGGTCTTGAAAGCAAATCCTAATTGCAGATTCACATCCCTGAGTATCATATCCAGCTCTGGCTCTCCTTTAGTATTCATCGGTTTGACACGATACTTGCCGTTTACCTCTGCCAGCTTAAGACCTCCTGACACTACCTCAGTAACCATGCCTCTTAGCAGAGAAGCTATCTCATGAGGCTGATATTTTCCTCTTGTTTTCATTAAGGTTTTTATCGCGGAATCTGAAAGATAAAAACTCTTTTTTACGCCATTTGCGTTGCGATATTCAAGCATAACTTTCTGGCCTTCATTGATCTCTTTACGCACTTTTTCATATTCACTCTCTGATTTAACTCTCTTATATTCAAATTTAATATTATTAAACGTAACTGTATTATTCTTTCCACCTAATACAGCTTCCTCCAATGCCTCATAGAGCCTCTGCATCCTCTCTATGTTTGACCTTCCATACGGGCTGCCGCCATCTCCTATTACTGTGGACATCTCAGCTAATAACCACTTGTGTATCTCATCAACAACTACCCTGCTTGTCCTATCAAGAGCTTTAGTTAATCTTCCTTCTTGACTCGCAACTGCCATAGTCCGTAGATGGCCGCGCGTTGTAGGATCCAGAACCTTTACGAGATCTGGATTATTATAAGCTTTTACTATCCCTGACACCTTACCAGACTTGTAGTGTTTTGCTACATCATAGAATTCCATTCCTACCCATTTAAGGAGTTTTTCCGCTTCTGGGTTGCCAGTATAATTTTCTATATTACCAGAGGCATCCAATATCTCCAGGCAGGCTTTTTCGCGGCCCTGCAGTATTCTATGGATAATCATATCAGCTGTACCGGCAATACTCTTTCCAGCTCCCATAGCTAGGCCTATGCTTTCGCCGCGCAACATAGCGCTTATCATCTCAACCTGTGCAGGTCGCAAGGCAGACCCATCCAATACGCCCGATGAAATCACAGCCTGTTCAATCAATACGCGCAAAAACTCCCGTCTAATCTCAGTAATTGTTATCTGTTCAGCTGGTTTCAGATTTTTATTAATATCAGCAAGAAACTTACCTATCTCTCCTCCTTCTCCTATAAATTCCTCCATCGCATTCATTCTGCTCTTACCATCTGCGCCTTTTTTAACGATTTTGCCTATCTCTGTTATGTATTTAGCGTAACGTATGTTGAAATTCGCTATTCTTTTCAAGTTACTATTCACAATCTCACACCGATCAGCAAACTCTTTTAAACGATCGGTCTCACGTATCCCGACATCATCTCTGAATTTTTGATTTGTCTTGTATCTTTCTTTTGCTTGCTTTATATCTATTAACTTATCTGATTTGTGCAATCCTTCACTTTTTAAGAACTCGTATAGACTTGTAGCTTCAAATATCTCCATCCTAACACCTTTTTCAAACTTATTAAGTTCCTCTTTATATGTTGTCCTTTTTGCCGATAGGAGGAATTTTGGCTTGCCTATCAACTTGACCTGATCCTGCTCTAATAATTTACCATATTGTGAATTAAGCAGCAGTAATGGATTAAGAATCCCTTTTCTGGTCTCAATACGTATTATACCCTTTAAGTATTCAATTGCCTCCTTAGCAGTCCGATACTCCATGTCCACCTGAGTATTCTTTAATAAATCACTAAGAACCTTTTTAGATTCAGCAGTACCTATATCTTTCAATTCTTTTCCTTTATATTTTACCTTTAAAACATCTAATTGTTCTTTTATGCTCTTATAAGCATAAGCCTTTTCACACGCCGCTTTCAGTATAGGATCGATAAATTTATTAAACCTTGGATTATCCACAATCTCGGTATTGTCTAGGCTAGTGAGCTTGTACTTATCTAATTTTAGTGTTGACCCATTCTTCAAGGTCATTTCAATTGATATCTCTCCTGTTTTAAGATCTATATTATCAACAGAATGTATCCTTGCATCTTGAGAATAGAGATAAGACAGCGTCAAACCTTTTTCCGCAAGATTTGACATGGTAGAGAGATTCTTAAGAGTAGGCTTCATTAAATATGTCTCAATAGATTCAAGCAGAGACTCTTTATAGGTTAATTTTGCATCTGCTGCCTTATCTTTTAACTGTTTACTTAATTCCTCTTTTTTGCTATTTAAATCAGTAAGTAGCTCTTTTGTTGTCTGCTGTTTCAATTGGATATCTATTTTTTCTAATCCCTCTGATAATTTATCAAGCGCGGTGCTTGCTCTCTCTCTTAACACGATCGTTACTTTGATATTCTTGCCATTTAATTTGACGCTATCTCCTATTTTAACTTTATTGCTTGCCACCGCTCGTAATGATTCCAGGCTAATCTTTCCACGGCCAAATCCTCCGATACCAGGCTCTCTTAAATTCTTAAAGAGCAGATCATCTGCCCTGCTTATTATTCTCTCTAAACCAATATCACCTCGCGCTATCAAGGTATCTGTTATCTGCTTTACACCATCACGAATAAACTCATTGTTTATAGTAATTCGCGTTTTTTTGCCATCAATCCTAATGTCTCTGGTTATATCCGCGTCTTTTATTAAGACATCTACATATTCACCACGGCTTACTTGTGAACTTAGATAATTTCTTGCCGCGCTGCGAATTTCAACTGGAGTTAAAAATTCTATATCTTTTCCCATCTTAACCTGTTGTGCTTTATCTGCCACGTACTTCTTTATTTCAGGCAGATTGCTCGGCTCCTTAGCCAGCTCTAGAACCTGTTGCAGATTCATGCTTTTTATCTCTGTTGCAGCATGCAATATCCTGGCCTCTGCTCTTATGCTACCTAATTCAACCATTTTTACATTGCTAAAAATAGTATCCTTAAGTGAGCTTAACACATCACCTACCTTCTGCTCTGGCCTGCTCTTTGCTATGCTGCTTATATCTGCAGGGTTATTAATAAACAGGGCACGCTTAAGCTCACTAATAGTAGTTCTTTCATAACCCTTAAACTTTGACATTGCTTGTTTAGATAATATCTGCTGAAGCTCCATGCTGTTGTTTACAGAATCCAAGAGAGCATTGCGAGCATCCTTGATAGTATTCCATTGAATATCTTTCACATTTGACATAGCTTTATCTATCTCAATGGCTTTTTGCTGTGTTAGCGGCGCCTTATAAGGAGAAGGCAAGAAGAACAGAGCAATAAACGCGATCTGCCCAGCTATCTTTCTTGCAGTACCGTTATCTCCAGGATCCATGCCTAAGACTTTTGTCATAAATGTAAATGATGACTCCTCGACGAGTGTAAGAATACTGGTAATAAACATCGCGCTATCCATTTTTCCTATAAATGAAGAGCCGTGGAGTATCCCTCTTGAAACCCCAGCACCCATAGAAATCTCCATTCGTAGCGCACTTGCCAATGTCTTGGGGTCTTTTGTAAATAGGCCGCGCAAGAATCCTGTAACAGTATGCTTGGTAAACATCGCCTCTATTCTGTACCCTAAATTCGCACTTAACTTATCCGCTAAGCCTTTGATTGTATCAATAGGCATCTGCAATATTCCGATTACAGGACCAAGCCATAAACCTGTCTTCATCATCTCTGCTGCCTGCCCTATCCATTCACCCAATCTAGGTAATTCATATTTGAATTCAGCTCCATCGAAAATTGTCTTAAATAACGGCGTTATAAAGCTACCTGCCAATGTAAATAGAGGGCTGATATACAAGAAGTTTATAGCGGATTTTAGCGCTGTTTTCGCAAATAGAGCTGGATCCTTAGAATAATCAACAAGGCCTTTAATAATCTTATTACCCCATACTGAGTTGAGGTTCCTTGTTACTGTAAATCCTTTGGCAAGCAGAACCTTGCCAATATATATAGCGCCTAAATGGAGTAACCCCATTGTAATAGCGCCTTCTACCATCAGGCTTATTGTATCTCCAATACCAAGCCATTCCCCATTCACTGGTAGGAATCTCGCGCTTATCTGTCCTGCTGCACCATATAGACCTGCACCCAGAGTCATGCTCTTAACAACTGGATGGGTAGTAAAGATCTTGCTTACAGGGGCAGCCATGCGGCTCATCCCATATGATATGCCTTTAACCAATCCACTCTCTCCTATTTGCGTAGTTATCGGTTGAATCAATGCCTTGCTGGTATTAAATATACCTTGTATTCGGCTACCTACTTTTGTTTTGCCTAACCAATTCATTGCCTTAGAAGCAAAACCAAAGATACTCTTTGTGGCATTAGAGAGCATTACAGCAGCGCCACGCGTGGCACCACCAGCAATACCGCAGGTAAGAACAGTAAATATAGCCTCTGCAGCAGAGAATAGAGCATGTTGAAGAGAGACTTCTGAGGATTGCTGATAATTGGTACCTCGCATTGTATTTATGCCTTCAAGATACATATGTTCAGCAAAACTGCCTTCGTATTGCCTCTGGTCTGTAAGAACATCAAAACCCATCCAGCCACCTATATACGAAATGGCAGGAAGTAATATGGCAGCGCCCCCACTTATAAATAAATCCGCTGCTGGCACTATCAATCGTTCGTATAGCTGAGTAACAATCTTACCTGATACTGTATCCTGCACTATCTCTACACCCGTGTTAGACATATCTAATGTAAAATCTAATGCCCTATAATCACCTGTTAATGCGGCATATGGAGCTGCTAGCATTGATAAAAAGCTTCCTGACATAGACCAGTATATACCTGTAAATAATGCGCCTGCTTCATCAACTAAACCATCACTTAGTTTTCCAATGGCTTTTCCTGCTTCATCTACTCCGTCACCAATTGCATCAATAGCTTTGCCTGCATCTGTCTCCTGCATCTTCGCATTCCAGTATTTTGTTGCTGTCTCATTGCCGGTCAAAATCAGCCATACAGCACCTACGCCACGACCAAGAGAGCTTTGAACTCCATCAACAAAATCAGCTGCCGCAGGTAATGCCCTATCACCAAGCTTGTCAATAGCTTTGCCTGTTACTGACTCCTGCATCTTCGCATTCCAGTATTTTGTTGCTGTCGCGTCACCTGTCAAAAGCTGCCATGTTGCACCTACGCTACGACCAAGAGAGCTTTGGACCCCCTCAACAAAATCAGCTGCTGCAGGAACAATCCCTTTAATAGAACTATCTATGACTTTGCCCGCATCTGTCTCCTTCATCTTCTTGTACCAGTACTTTCTTGCTGTTGCACCACCACCCAAAAGCTCATTTAGGGCGCCTATGCTCCAACCAAGAGAACTCATAGCCCCGCTAACAACATCGCCTGCAGTTTCAATAAAGCTCTTTTCTTGTACGACATATGCTTTTGACTCATCAAGTTTTATGCCATCTACTGTTATATTGAATGTGGCGGTATTAACTTCCATTCCGAATGCCTCTATATATTTCCCATTATCAAGAGCAAAACTTATAATTGAGCCTGCGCCATAATATTCCTGGCCATTTATAATGCTTATTGTGCCTGTACGATAATATTCCCCGGCTATCTGTTTTATGGTTACATCTGTTGCACCCATGGCTTTTTGCGGAGTCTTGCTATCATTGCCTTCACCGTCTAACTTAACTATACCTTTTAACTGGGCATTAGTTAATGTCCCCTCAAGTACTATAAAGTTGCTGTCTTTATCAACAGCAAGCTTATCGATATGCAGGGTATAATGCTCATTGCCCTGTTCGTAATCCATTGTTATATCCACTGAGCCGTCAGGATTAACCTTGTAGTCCTTGTCAGCTATTATAGTATGTGTCTTACCTGTTGAATCTGTCCATGCAAGAGCTGTGCCTTTTTCAATAGAGGTGATTGCCAGTTCCTGATTAGTAAGCTTAAAGCCTATGATATTATTCTCTTCAACTACTGTGTAGGTTAATCTTAATAGTCCTTCTACTTTAGTTAATGTCGCGCCAAGATGTGATTTGTTAAGATCAAGTTTCGCAGTCGCTTCTTTGGCACCAGCTGCTTTCTCAATATAGTTGTAGGCAATAATCTTGGAGCCATCTTTTGCAGTAAGCTCAACCTTCTCTCTTATGCTATAGTGTGACTCATCAAGTTTTATGCCATCTACTGTTATATTGAATGTGGCGGTATTAACTTCCATTCCGAATGCCTCTATATATTTCCCATTATCAAGAGCAAAACTTATAATTGAGCCTGCGCCATAATAT
>Ga0207996_1001257_pt1 | contig 18152 bp, 9 predicted proteins | sample AntAceMetag02UKG_FD_184773 | JGI IMG/M metagenome (GOLD analysis project Ga0207996, IMG submission 184773) | Saline lake microbial communities from Ace Lake, Antarctica - Antarctic Ace Lake Metagenome 02UKG (SPAdes) (version 2) | ecosystem: Environmental > Aquatic > Non-marine Saline and Alkaline... | reverse complement strand
CGTCTCGTCTGCATCCCAGGTCCAGGTCTTGCTCTGGGTGGGTACAAGGTCATCAGAGAGCCCGGTGATAGTCGGCGCAGCCGTGTCAACGGACCATGAGGCGGTTGTAGGGTTGGTTTCCGATTGCCAGTTACCTGCTTCATCCCTGCCGATTACATAGACCGTATGGTTGCCGTCAGTCAGTCCGGCTAAAATTATCGGATCTGCAACGGATGTTTCGCTGCCATAGGCGCCATCATCAAGCTTGTATTTATAGTGTGTAACGCCCTCTCCACCAATGGTCAGGCTCGCGCTCGTATGATTCGTGGGATTTGAAGGTGTTCCTGATATTATGGCTGTGGGAGCTTGGGTACGCACCGTCCAGGTTGCCGTTGTCGCCTCAATCTGCCAATCTCCCGCGGCATCTCTACCGAGTACGTAGACCATGTGATCACCAACGGTAAGATCGGTTAAAACAATTTGATTGGTGACGAGGGTTTCATTAGCGTATTCTCCATCGTCAAGCTTGTATTTGTAGGAAATAATGGAATCACCCCCTACGGTGAGGGTCGCATCTGTTTGATTGGTTGGGCTGTTTGGTACCCCTGAAATAGTGGCTGTTGGTTGGATTGTTGATGCAATGGTGAATAGGCTCTGTGTTGTTGCCTTTGTTGGATCATCCAAAGGTTCAATTTTAAGAACGCAATTACACGATACTGGCCCAGTGACGGGCCAGTCGTATATTCCATCATTTTCCGTGCTTTCAGCAATTGTTTCAAAGCTGCCCTCCTTGCCACCTTGCCGGGAAATCGATATTTCCACATTCCCTGGAATATCCTGTGGTTGCCATGTAATAGGGATAGAGCTACCAATATCCCACCTTGAGCCTTGTGCTGGGATTAGAATCACTAAATGACCCGATATTCGATTCTGTCCGCCGCGTACGGCACGCACATAATAATAGCTACTTGACTTACAGCCATTGCTGCTACTCCCGTAGAGGAAATACATGTGCCAGGCAGTGCTGCTATTGCCGGCGTACGTAGTAGACGACCAGTAAGAGGACGACACTGTGTCGGGGAAAATATCTGCATCTATGGCGGGGTTGGATTTCTCATATTCTACAATCGAACGTAGTTCTGTCCGGTTTGGTAGTCGCCAGCCGTCATATCCGGCAAGTGAAAGGCCCTCACAATAAGAAAAAGCCGTTTCCCAAGTCATGATACTTGCCGTAGTATGCTGCCACATTAGCCCTGTGGACGTGTCCGTGACTGTGCCTTCACCGTTAATGACCAAATGATCTAACGATACAGTCTGTCCGCCACGCACGGCACGGACAAAATACCTGTTCGGCTTGCTGTAGGGGTACTTGCGGCCGCTGTAGAACTTCATTTCCCAGGCATTACTACTTGCGCCGACGTACGTAGTAGACGACCAGTAAGAGGACGACAACGTCTTAGGAAAATAGTTGGTGTCTATCGCAGGGTCACTGCGACCCAGATTTACGACAGAGGCCAATTCTTTGATCGTTGGAAGCCGCCAGTCGGAAAACCCTCCGAAATTGGCAGCGTTAAGTGCATTGATAAAATCTTCAGTATCTGTTCCGTCTCCCGGTGTACCTGGGTCCCCACCATTTGTCTCTGGGTTGCTGTCGTACCATGTATAGGTATTATCTTTATCATGAATAGACCCATCATCTGTCTTCACTTCCCAGATCAGCCCTGTCACATTATCTCGAATCATGACCCAAGAGATAACGGAATCCGGCAAATCGTTCCCGTTGCCATCCAACTTGGTGAAAGAGGGCGGGTTGATCAGGTAATCTGAATCTTCACCAAATGTGCCGGTATAGGATTGGGTCTGTCCTCCATCAGGAAGTCGACCGGTTTCCTGTGAGTATACAGCCAATATTTCAGGTATTTGACCAGGAACAACGGTAACCGTTTTCATGCGAGGTGGAATCCAGCCATCTATATCCTTGAAACGGAGAGAGTGCTGACCAACCGTCAAGCCCGAAACCGTCGCGCCGCTGTCCTGCCAGGCCCCTCCGTCAACCTGCCATCTGGCCCCGGCATCAATAGCGTTTTGGGGTTTCAGGATGACTGTCAAAGACCCCACAGCCGCATATACCGTAATATAATCGATCTTCGTCTCGGTGTCGGACCCACCAGGACCTGTTACAGTGAGAGCCACAGTATATGTTCCCGGATCATTGTAAATATGAGATGGATTTTGTTCAGTGCTGGTCGCATTATCATCCCCGAAAGCCCATTCCCATGAGGTGATGGACCCGGTGGATTGATCAGTGAAATTTACCGTTAAAGGAACTGGACCGCTCATGGGATGCGCGGTGAAATTGGCTGTTGGAGCCACAGTTCCCTGGTACTCATAGGCCCCCATATCCACAGCTTCGTCAACAATACGGGGATTGCCATCCCTGTCTGTGTTTGGCAAGTCCTGGGCATCATTGCTGCCTGTGTTGATGCAGGACGATTCGGCGGTCAGATGGAGGTCGCCGCTGCCGACAAAAAGAGGATCTATGTTATTGAGATTGCTCGAGTCTATTGTGAACGGGACTGCAATATAGGTGCCATTTGCACTCTGATCAAGATCATTGTTGAATAGCTTTACCGGCACCGGTATGAAGGGGTTACTTCCCCTGTTGACGACATAGAGGTCCGCGCCCTCGGAGGCGTCATTGTTCCAGATGATGTTGTTGTAAACGACACAGGTGTAGTTGTTGTTATTGAGGGTCAGATATGCGCCACCACCATCTTCCTCGGCACTGTTTCCGGTCAACGTGTTGTTGATCAGGGTAACATTGCCGGAATTACCATAAACATATGCACCGCCGCCATGGTATCGGTCGGCAGTATTCCCGGCGAAGGTGTTGCTGGTCAGGGTAACATCACTATCATCACCATAAACATATGCCCCACCGCCGGAATTTTCGGCGCTATTCCCGGTTAGTGTGTTGTTAATCAGGATAACATCACCATGAGAGCCACGAACGTATGCCCCGCCGCCGGAACTGTCGGCAGTATTCCTGGTTAGCGTGTTGTTGGTCAGGGTAACATCGCCATAATAGTCACCATAAACATATGCCCCACCGCCGGAATTTTCAGCGCTATTCTCGGTTAGCGTGTTGTTGGTCAGTGTAACATCACCGTATGAACCGGCATCAACATATGCCCCGCCCCCGTTAGCGTCGCATCTATTCTCGGTGAACGCGTTGTCGGTCAGGGTAACATGACCGTATGAACCAGTATCAACATATGCACCACCGCCCGAGGATTCTGCTCTATTCCCGGTGAAGCTGTTGCTGTCCAAATTCACGTCCCCTTGGGTTTTGGCATACAAACCGCCACCATGCAGTGCGGTTCCGGCCGATCCGTTTTGAAGGGTCAGCCCCTCAACGGAGAAGTTGGCTTTGTCTTCGCTGGCAAGGGCCAGAACAGTGTCTAACCCCATACCATCCAGGATGGTGTTGGCCGGGTCAACCTCCCTTGTGGAGCAATCCGCGGTGTAACCCCCTTTGACTGTCAGGTTGCGTGCCTCGAGCGAAGCATAGACAAAATTCCCCTCATAGGTCCCCTGAACAATCTGAATTGCATCGTCCTCGCCATTACCGGCCGCGGTCGTCAGGGCACTTTGAAGCTCCGCTTCGTCACTGACGCAAAAGGTGGCTCCACGAGCCATTGTCGCTGATAAAACCGATATTGCGAAAATGAAAAATATGCTCCTCTTTAAAAACCTCTTGATTTTCATGGCACCCTCCATTCAGTGAACTGTTAACTTTGGTTTATTTGAACCTAATTCGCTTAACAAAACCATAATATAAACAAACACAAAAAGACTAACATAGGCGATCAGGACGACTGTATTGACAAGCAGCTTACCCATTGTCTTGATTATGCTTAGCATTGTTTGACCCCCATCCTGTTCTGATCCGAATTCAAAAAACTTTCTTTTAATCCTTAAGACGTACGGCAATTGAGATTCTTACAAATATTTTTTGCGCTTGAGAGTTTTTGTGAATTTGGACAGTAGATACAGGTCTCGCGCAAAGACGCAAAGCCGCAAAGGGTTACAGAGATTTTTCGGATATTTTGGAATATAGAGGGAAGTAAGCGTGTGGAATTAGAGTGTGAACTGAAAGGGTTGTTGCTGTGGCATATGAAAAGCCGGGGATTGCTCAGCTCTTGACAATCCTTTATTCATGTTTGAAGCTAAAAGATTGGATCTTTATTCCTGGAAATACAGTGACAATCTTATCAATTCCTGATTTTTTCAATTGATCTAATTTTTGGTCAATGTCTCCGATGGGATTTACTGAGGCCAGAAGATAGATTTTCTCTACGCCTTTATTATCATCTAACTGAAACCAGCCATCATCCTGGGGCACAAAATAGGTCACACCGGGCTCAGCCTTGAACACAGACGAGGTGGCTTTTTCGGGGAATATTTTGGCTAAATCTCCCTGGCTGTTCAAGGCCAGCAGACAGACATAGGCACCTTCCTGGAGTTCGAACTTTGTCCTGAACCTGTCTCCTGAACGGAGTACGCTGCCTTCCTGGAGTTCAGCATCTTTGTAAATTGGCGTCGTACCCCTGGTTACCCCCCCTGATGGCACTCTGGCGATTATGGCAAAAGTAATAAGGCCGGGTTTCGTCCCGTTCCGGCCGCTGGGTGTATATAGACTATATATGGAAAAAATGAGCACCAGCAGGACACCAGAAGCTGTGGCGAATGCTGGAAGTGGTCTGAAAGCAGACAACCACTCAGAAATCCTCTCCCACAAAGAAGGGTTTGGTAAAGGCGGCTGTATCAGATCTTTGGCCCTCTGTACCATTTCTCTTGTTGCGTGAGATTGTTTGTCAGAACTGTAGGAACCTTTTACCTCTGATAACAGGCTAATATTTTCAGTGCATCTTTCACAGAGAATTAGATGCGCTTCAACCTTCTCCGTCTCTTCCCTGGTCAGCCTGCCTTCATAGTAAGCGGCCAACAATTGGTCATCAGGACAAGATCCGGGTTCTGGGTTCAGATTCTTCATCTTTTGAAATACCTGTTTTATTACAACATCCAGACGATCTCCGTTTTCACTCATAACAATCCCTACTCTTTAAGACGTTTTTTTCCTTGAATCCTTACAATAATTCGCATGCTATTTTCTTCATTTTTTCCCTGACCCTGCTCTTGATTTGATAGACGTTATTTTGAGTGGTATTCAATATCGCTGCGATTCTGGTCGTGGAAAGCTCACGGCTGAAACAGAGTTCTACAAAAAGCCGCTCTTTCGAAGTAAGTTCTTTTTTGATCTGCTGGAAAACCCTTTTTTCATCCTTCAGTTCAATTACACGGTCGGGTAATGGGTTCCCGTCGGCTATGCCCTCCTTTAGAGATGTCTCGGCGGTTGTCTCCCCATTCAAGGATAGGTGCTCTGATTGCTTTCTCAAATAATCTATTGTAACCCGAACGGCAATCAGGTGCAGCCAGGTCGAAAGACTGCATTTCCACTGGAATTGCCTCAGCTTTTTGTAATTATCTTCAATAATTGATAGAAATACCGTATGAAAAAGGTCTGGAACGACTTGATTTGCCGGATCAAAAAAATATTTCTTCAGGGTTTGAAGGATGGCATTCGAAATGAGGTGTTTATATCTTTCGACAAAGGCGTCCCAGGCCTTCTTATCTCTTGACAGGCATCCTTCAAGGAGTTTCTTTTCTTCTGGAAATCCGAACTCAGTCACAATATCGTCCATAGCATCCAAAGCCGGATAAACCGGAATCAAACAGGTCTCGCGCAAAGACGCAAAGCCGCAAAGAAAACCTACAGTCTATTGGCAACAAACCAGATCCCAACCTTCTGTGAATGTGATACGGCGCATCAACAACAGTTCAAAAAGAAGTTAGCCACAGACAGACACAGACAAAGAAAGATAAAGATGTATATGAAAAAGTGTAAACTACTCTCTTAAAAAGATCTATTTTTTGACTTTTTACGAGACCATTACTTTTACGTTCTTATAAACGGTGCCGCAATATGGCTGTAGGCGGCAGGTAAGCAGGATTGGGGATTGGACTCCTGCTATACGCCTCCACCACCGCCTCCACCGCCGCCTCCACCGCCACCGCCATGGTCCTGCTCTTGCGCTGGCCAGAGTTCGACATCGAGTGTAACGGTCTGACCAGGAGAGAGATCGAGGGTTGTGGTATATTCTTCGTAATCTTCTTTGAATACCCTGATCTCATGCTCACCCGGCTCCAGACTTTCCATTCTAAAGGGAATGGCGCCTCTGTAGATCCAGGCTTCATCGGGTGAGGACCAAAATGAGACTTCCTTTCTGTCAATAAAGACTCGTGCGCTGTCTACATCGCAGTTTATGACCAGAGCCGACATGTTTTCCTGAGGTCCGGCCTTTGGAACATGCAGAGAGGCTTTGGTCTTTCTCATGAGATCCTCATCCCGGGTCTTGTCCTTTTCCAAAGACGTAATATTGGTCTGCAGCTCTTCTTTTCCGGTCTCGGTTCCCCTCTCTTTTGTTTCCCTCTTCTGCTTAACCTTGAGCCCCCTAAAACCGGCAATATCGCCGGAAGGTTCAGCCGCTTCTTTCTCAGGACGTTCCCCTTTCATTCTAACCGCTTGGGCCTCCGGCGGCATGAATATGAAATCTCCCCGGTCCAATTCCGGATTGTTAATCTTGCCGTATTGAGGATGCTGCCTCCGGTGCGTATAGTTGACGACTTTGTCCGCAAGGTACATCCCCATTTCAGAACCGGTTATATAACCATCCCCTGTCAAGTCCGCATCGCCTTCCAAACCGATCAAAAAACAACGCTTAAACATGCTGTCATCTATGACTTCCTCATCCTCCCTCCCTGCCGTGATATACTGCCTCACCGGCTTAAGGCTTTTTTCCGTGATATCTTGAGGGACTGCTCTTATGAGGGTGAATATAGCGCCGGAAAAACACGAGTCAAACATCATCAAAACGTGCTTGGATTTGATTCTCAGAGAGGTTGCTTCGATCTCCTTCATGCTAATGGCGTGGGCACCAAAACCGAGGGGATCTTTCCCCAAAACGGGGCAATCTTTCGGGATAATAAATCCCAGTTTGGTCTTGTCGGCTAACGTTTCTGTCCCGCCATGGCCGGCATAGTAGAATAAGATAGCTCGATTTCTCTCCCTTCCTGTTTTGTAAGCCAGGGCGGTCAACTCTGCTTTCAATTCGCGAGACGTGGGATTCAAAACCAGCCTGACTTGAAAACCCATCTCTTTCAGCCGGGCGGCCACCTCTTTTGCATCATTCACAGCATTCGGGAGCTTTGCCCACAAGTCATAATCGCTGATCCCCACCACCAGGGCGTAGTAATCTTTATAGAGATATACACTTTTACCATGGTTGATTACAGCACTAAAGCCACGAGTCGTAGCAGGATAAGCAGAAGAAATGAGTAGGGCTATCGCCAAGAAGGGGAGCGTAATGAAAAGGCCAATTTTCTTCATTTTTAACCTCCACATGATCATATTTGAGTTTGAGTCCATTAGCCTTTTTTAAAATATCACAGATTCATTTTGTGTGCAAGAGTAGCTAAAAAACGCAACTTCGGACACAACCCCGGCCTGACTGACTCGAAAATATCAAAGCGAATAAAAAAAGGGTCACACCTTCTCAAGCGCTTCTACAGCTGCCATTCCTTAGTGTCCATCCAGAAATGAGATAGTTTTCGCAAGATCAAGGAAGATGAGGATTTTAACCAGAGGAATACATTGAAGTATTTCGAGGGTTAAAACCCGAATCTGACGCAGAGATTGCGGCCTCCGGCTCGTAGACCCTACGGCTCGGAGAGAAAATAGCCATTTATGAATGGTCACTCGTTAGAAAAACGGTGACGGATCCCTTGTTTGTACCGCATTATAGAAAGAAGACAACTGACAAATGTCAGACTTAAACTTACCATAATAAAACTTATTTCTCATCAAGGTAATTACGCGCTCCGAAACTTTAAAATCTCTTATGCTAAGACTAAATAACAGTACCTTTCTTGCTTGCAAAAAGTTTTTCAGATCATCAAATCGTGAAACGGGCTCCGTTTTGTAGGTCTCTTCCGGTGTAGAAACAGATCCCTTTTTGATAAAAACAACCGCGACTTTGCCGTAGTAAGCAACCTGCCAATCAGGAGATGCAATAAGGTTTCTAACAGCGTTTCGATACTTAAACCTCATTATAGCAACATCAAAACCGTATTTATCTATAAACTGTTTGAAAGTCCTGCCCACTTCAAATTTTCTGTAGTCTTCATAAACGCCGGTTTTGACGAAAGGGCCATAGCGGGGATCTAAAAAGATCTTGATGCTTGGATAGAATCTCCAGTTCAGGTATCCTCCAATTCCGTAATCATTTAAAATTCTTTTGTCAGAAAAATGCTTTTCAATATAGTTTGCTTCTTCAACCGGACACATGTATCCGTAGCCAAATCCGAACCAGGTCGATAGGCCTATGGGATAGTATATGCTTCTAAATATCGTTAATACGCTTAAAACTATGAAGGAAATGGCAAAAACGCTTCCCAAGAAAGCCTTTCCCTTTATTCTTTCAGGTATTCTACCCCCGTATATTCTGTAAAGGAGGTAAACGATCGTGGCATACCATATGGGTGGCCATAAGTAGGTGCTTCTCAGATACATTACATAAATGAGGGAAAAAAGAATGTTCAGCAATATCACACTGAAATCCAGTTCTCTTTTTTTGACGAAAAGGTAGGTTAACAGGCCTATGGCCATAGGGGTCATCACAAACAAATAGTATGGATACCATGTGCCGGATTTAAATATAGGTATGTAAGCGGATTGGCTCTCAATTCCGTTTGGATCTCTTGCCGCCTCAGCTATTTGCGATACCGTCATAATAATATGATTATAGCCGTGCGGATTTATGACAATGACGCATAAGGCTGCAACAGAAGAGATGACAAGGATTTTGTATGATGCCTTAGTAAGCGCAGATCTTTGCGAAAACAGGAAATTAATGGTTTCCCCAATTAGAATCGATGCCATAAATAAAAGGCCAAAAACAGATCCCCCGTGGGTATTTACCCAGATAAGCATCAGGATCGGAAACAGATAAAAAAGTTTCGTTCTATTAAATGCCTTAGCGAAATAAAAAATTACAACAGAAATTGTTATAAAAACCAAAGAAAATATCTCAGGCTTTAGATAAACACCCGAATAAATTCCTACCATGGTCAGCATCAGTATAAAAAGATTGAATTGCACCGGAACGGCTTTGGTCTTAATGGAAAAGATACTTAAACACGCGAGAACAATCAAAAGACACGCATATTTAAAGATAAACAGGAGGGTTAGGCCCCCAAGGCTATATAAGACATAGAGAAACACCTCTCCTATCCATGCTACATAGACCCACTCCTTATCAACTGGTGTCCATGAGTATAGAGCATGGTCTGGTCTAAGAGTATGGTTTTCAACGATGTACTTTCCGTAATTCATCTGCCAAAATAAATCTGTATCCCTTGTCGGCTCCGCATATCTAATAAATACGGTTGCCAGCAGAAGAACAATTAGGAATGAAACGATTAGCTTGTTCTCAAGGATGGAAGAAACATAAAAGTAGGCTGGACGATTTTCACTCAACGATGCTAAACAGCCCCTGCGCTGCCCTTTTTGAAGGATCAATTATTGGCTCGATTATCAGCATGCAATTTACAGTCAGAGAACCACTCACGGTCCAGGTGTAAAAACCATCATTTTCTGTGCTAAGCGCAATAGTCTCAAAAGTACCTTCCCTGCCACCTTGACGGGAGACGGAAATCTTCACATTCCCCGCAATGTCCCGTGTGTCCCATTTTATGGACATTGGACTTCCTACTCTCCATGTCGATGCCTGAGCGGGCACGTAAATGACCAGATTATCCGGCAATTCATCCTGACCGCCACGTACGGCACGCACATAATAATAATCTGTCTTGGTGATGGTATCGTTAGAGCTTGGATAAACGTAGTCGTCTCCATCGGTGAATCCGATATACAAAGCTGCCTGACTCTGGTGGCCTCTGGTTGTAGACGACCAGTAAACGGAAGACACTGTATCAGGAAAATAGGCGGCGTCTATAGCCGGAGCATAGGCGCCGTAATCAACCAGTGACCTGAGCTCTTTGATGTTAGGGGGCCGCCAGTCCGTGTATCCGGCAAGCACCAGGCCCTCGCAATACAAAAGGGCCTCCTCCCAGGTTTTGGTTGTACTATCCGTGGCCTGCTCCCACATAAGTCCTGTAGCATCATCTGTCACTGTGCCATCTCCATTATCAATAAATGATGCAATGCACGGTGAAGAATAGAGCACAAGAACAAAACCAAGGATTATCAGTTTATACATGGTATAATCTCCTTATAATTCACTTCTGGCCCCCACGCACAGCGCGTACATAATATTCGATGGCCTTGTTGGTATTGAAGTCGTCCCCATAAAGGAAGTAGATACCCCAGGCACCGAAGGTAGTTTCGGCATAGGTAGTCGATGACCAGTAATTGGACGACACTGTATTTGGGAAAAAAGTGATATCTATTGCGGGGCTGTTTGTTCCGATGTCCACGAGTGAAGCCAGCTCCATTAATGTGGGCATGCGCCAGTTTGTATAGCCACCGAAACTGGAAGCATTTAACGATGCAACAAACACATCCTGAGCATCCTGCCATGTATAGGTGTTGTCCTTATCATGGATGGACCCGTCATCAATTTTGGTCTCCCATATTAGGCCTGTCACGTTATCCCGCACCATGGTCCATGAGGGGGCGGAGTCAGGGAGGGCATTGCCATTGGCATCCAGCTTGGCGTAGGAAAGGACATTTATTGTGTAATTCCCGTCCTGGCCGTAGAAATCCTCGCCAATTTGGGGGCAGGATATTTGACTGCTGTTATTGTAGCAATTTGTCTGTCCTGTGTCGGGGGGCATTTCCGAACTTCGGGTGCCTGTGGTAAATGACTGTTCGAGGCCATAGCTCATACCCATGGTATTGCCGGCTACAAGCCGATAATGATAAGTGGTGTCACAGCTAAGTTCATGTACGGAAGAGTTCACTGACACAGCACTGGCCCCTGATCCTGCATTCGTGCTAATTGTTGTTGATCCATAACTTGGTGTTGTTCCATATTCAAAGTAATATGCAGTGGTTGACCCATGCGGATTCACCGTGCCGTTCAGGGTAACCGTGGTGGATGTTACGAAAGTGGCAGAATCGGTCGTGGCTGTAGGTATTGCTATATCCGTCGTGAACGTCTCGTCAGCACCGTTATTGGTCCCTGCGCTGTTGGTCGCTTGCACACGAAAATGGTACGTGTTGCCGGGTACGAGACCTGTAAGATCCGCGGTCACTGACTGATCCGTTGTCCCTGAAACCGGACTCTGGGTTGCCGTAGCCTCAGAGCCGTAACCGTTGGTAAGACCGTACTCAAAGGCTACCGTTGTGGAACCACCATTCGGATTCACTGTGCCGTTCAGGGTAACCGTGGTGGATGTTACGGAAGTGGCTGCATCGGTCGTGGCTGTAGGTATTACTATGTCCGTCGTGAACGTCTCGTCAGCACCGTTATTGGTCCCTGCGCTGTTGGTCGCTTTCACACGAAAATGGTACGTAGCACCGGGCACGAGACCTGTAAGATCCGCGTTCACTGACTGATTCGTTGTCCCTGAAACCGGACTCTGGGTTGCCGTAGCCTCAGAGCCGTAACCGTCGGTAAGACCGTACTCAAAGGCTACCGTTGTGGAACCGCCATTCGGATTCACTGTGCCGTTCAGGGTAACAGTGGTAGATGTTACGGAAGTGGCTGCATAGGTTGTGGTTGCGGGTATTGCTATATCCGTCGTGAACGTCTGGTCATCACCGTTATTGGTCCCTGCGCTGTTGGTCGCTTTTACACGAAAATGGTACGTAGCACCGGGCACGAGACCTGTAAGATCCGCGCTCACTGACTGATTCGTTGTCCCTGAAACCGGACTCTGGGTTGCTGTCGCTTCAGAGCCGTAACCCGCTGTAAGACCGTACTCAAAAACTACCGTTGTGGAATCACCATTTGGATTCACTGTGCCATTCAGGGTAACAGAGTTAGATGTTACGGAGGTGGCTGCATAGGTTGTGGTTGCGGGTATTGCTATGTCCGTCGTGAACGTCTGGTCATCACCGTTATTGGTCCCTGCGCTGTTTGTCGCCTTCACACGAAAATGGTACGTGGTGCCGGGCACGAGACCTGTAAGCTCTGCGTTCACTGACTGATCCGTTGTCCCTGAAACCGGACTCTGGGTTGCTGTCGCTTCAGAGCCGTAACCCGCTGTAAGACCGTACTCAAAAACTACCGTTGTGGAATCACCATTTGGATTCACTGTGCCGTTCAGGGTAACCGTGGTGGGTGACACGGAGGTGGCTGAATCGGTTGTGGCTGCAGGTACTGCAATGTCCGTTATGAACGTCCGGTCATCACCGCTACTGTCCCCTGCGCTGTTTGTTCCTTTCACACGAAAATGGTACGTGTTGCCGGGCACGAGACCTGTAAGATCTGCGTTCACTGACTGATTCGTTGTCCCTGAAAGTGGACTCTGGGTTGCCGTAGCTTCAGATCCATAACCCGTGGTAAGACCGTACTCAAAAACTACCGTTGTGGAATCACCATTTGGATTCACTGTGCCATTCAGGGTAACAGAGTTAGATGTTACGGAGGTGGCTGAGCCGGTTGTGACTGCGGGTATTGCTATGTCCGTCGTGAAGGTCCGGTCATCACCGTTATTGGTTCCTGCGCTGTTTGTTCCTTTCACACGAAAATGGTACGTGTTGCTGGGTAGAAGACCTGTAAGATCTGCGCTCACGGACTGTTCTGTTGAGCCCAAAAGCGGACTCTGGCCGGCTGTTATGTCAGTGCCGTAACCTGTGGTAAGACCGTATTCAAAAACCACGGTTGTGGAGCCGCCATTTGGATTCACTGTGCCGTTCAGGGTAACCGTGGTGGGTGACACGGAGGTGGCTGAATCGGTTGTGGCTGCAGGTACTGTAATGTCCGTTATGAACGTCCGGTCATCACCGCTACTGTCCCCTGCGCTGTTGGTCCCCTTTACACGAAAATGGTATGTGGTGCCGGGCACGAGACCTGTAAGCTCTGCGTTCACTGACTGATCCGTTGTCCCCGAAAGTGGACTCTGGGTTGCTGTCGCTTCAGAGCCGTAACCCGCTGTAAGACCGTACTCAAAAACTACCGTTGTGGAGCCACCATTCGGATTCACCGTGCCGTTCAGGGTAACAGAGTTAGATGTTACGGAGGTGGCTGAGCCGGTTGTGGTTGCGGGTATTGCTATGTCCGTTGTGAAGGTCCGGTCATCACCGTTATTCGTTCCTGCGCTGTTTGTTCCCTTAACGCGAAAATGATACGTGTTGCCTGGCACGAGACCTGTAAGATCTGCGCTCACAGGCTGATCCGTTGTCCCTGAGAGCGGACTCTGGGCTGCCGTTAGCTCAGAGCCGTAACCCGTGGTAAGACCGTATTCAAAAACTACCATGGTGAAACCGCCATTTGGATTCACCGTGCCGTTCAGGGTGGCAGAGTTAGAGGTCACGGAGGTGGCTGAATCGGTTGTGACTGCGGGTTCTGCAATGTCTGTTGTGAAGGTCCGGTCATTACCGCTACTGGTTCCTGCGCTGTTTGTCGCCTTCACACGAAAATGGTACGTGGTGCCGGGTAGAAGACCTGTAAGATCTGCGTTCACTGACTGATTCGTTGTCCCCGAAAGTGGACTCTGGGTTGCCGTAACCTCAGAACCGTAATCCGTGGTAAGACCGTACTCAAAAACCACCGTTGTGGAACCGCCATTTGGATTCACTGTGCCGTTCAGGGTAACCGTGGTCGATGTTACGGAAGTGGCTGCATCGGTTGTGGTTGCAGGTATTGCTATGTCTGTCGCGAACGTCTGGTCATCACCGCTACTGTCCCCTGCGCTGTTGATCCCCTTTACACGAAAATGGTACGTGGTGCCGGGCAGAAGAGCTGTAAGACATGCGCTCACTGACTGATCAGTTGTCCCCGAAACCGGGCTCTGGTCGGCCGTCACCTCAGAGCCGTAACCCGTGGTAAGACCGTATTCAAAAACTACCATTGTGAAACCACCATTTGGATTCACCGTGCCGTTCAGGCAAACCGTGGTGGAGGTTATGGATGTGGCAGAATCAGTTGTGGCTGCAGGTATTGCTATGTCCGTTGTGAACGTTTCGTCATCACCGCTATTGCTCCCTGCGCTGCTGGTGGCCTTCACACGAAAATGGTATTTCGAACCGGGAGCAAGACCTGTAATATCTGCGCTCACTGACTGATCCGTTGTCCCCGAAATCGGACTCTGGGTTGCCATCACCTCAGAGCCGTAACCTGTGGTAAGACCGTACTCAAAAACTACCGTTGTGGAACTGCTGTTTGGATTTACCGTACCGTTCAGGGTAGCAGAGTTAGAGGTTACGGAAGTGGCTGAACCGGTTGTGGTTGTAGGCGCTGGGGGAGGCGGGGGCGGGGATATAACCAAGTTTCGAATATACACCGTTCCTTTCTGCAATGCCAGCAAATTTATGGTTGAGGAGGATGATTGAGCCGAGAATGTTGAATTCCACCCACCTTCAAGGATGAGAAGTTTCGGCTCATCCACAACAACATCTTCCTCATAGTCTCCCTCAACTATCCTTATGGTGGCCCAGAAGCTTGCCGAATCGATTGCCTCCTGTATAGTGGGATAGCAGGGAGTTTTGCCATTACATACACCGAGAACCTCTACATAAATAATGGTCGTGCTAAATGATCTGTCATCCCCATAGGAACGCCCCGCGTTGTTTTCAGCAACCAACCGATAATGATAGATTTTGTCGGGCGTAAGCCCGGATATGGCAGCGCTTGCCGGAATAAAAGCCTTCCCATCTCCAATGTCGGTTGATGATGTGGTGTACCCGTAAGAAGCCGTAAAACCGTACTCAAACCACACGGTTGTTAAACCACCATTTGGGTTTGCCTTGCCGTTGAGGGTCGCGGAAGTAGGGGTAAGGGATGTGGGTGATCCGGTTGTGGCCGTGGGAGGTAGGTATGGGGAATGGAGTAGCTCATATGTGATGTTATTGCGAACAAATTTCACCCAACCGATGTCTTTGGCCACCCAGTATTGGGAATCGGAAGTTCCTTTCGATCCCGATGAATTGGTCCATTTATCTTCAATGTCGAGCTTGAACGTGGTGAACGTGCCGGCAGGCACCGATATATCTTCAGGGCCGGTCACAGTAATGGTTACATCATCACTTCCCATTCCGAGGTAATTGCCGAAAGAGTTATACTCCTGTCTCTGCCAATAAGTGTGATAGGTCTTCCCTGATTCCATGATGGCGGGAAACAATGTCGCCGGAGAAGGGGTAACTACAAAATATCCGTTAGCTCCCCAATTGTATCCATATTGCAACAAGTTTCCGGAAACATCATATTTTTGTAGCGGCCCATACGTGCCATTATAATCGACATGGAATACCTTTTCAGTAATGTGCGGCCAGAAATCATCGTAAACGTCAATATAGAGTGAGTTTGTAAATTCTCCATGATACCCATCCGTTAAGATCCAGTAGTCCTTGGTTTCAAAAGCGGTCCCAGCACTACAGAAAACGCTTCCGAGCATCAAGGCGGTGCCTAATATCATAAAGTAAAAAAGGAATTTCCTGAATCCCATTTTGAGTGTCCCCATGCATCTTTTTTGGCAGCATTGCAACAGAATAATCTCAAATAAGTGGATCAAGATCTTGTCTGTGTTGAAATCTTATCGGATTTTTCCGCCATCAGGTTATGATACCCCCTCCTCCACAGCCGTCTTCTCCTACTTTCCTTTCCCTGTGCCGCCTCTCTGCCGCCACCATGGACATTTCCGGCGTCTGTTTTCGGCTCACCATGTCGCTGGAGAAGGTTTCTCGCATTTGTTTGCGGGGATATCAGTCAAAATTTAGCAAAATATTGGAAGATTTGCAAAATAATTCCTCGCAAACCCAAAATGTCCTTTTCAGGAAGCCGACCAAGGTATGCTTGACACAGGCTCATTTCAATAAGACGGTCATATAGAGAAAATCTTACAGATTTTTTTAACCATCATAGATCTTTTGAGCTATTTACCGATCCTTAAACATGTTTCATAACCGAGGGATGGAAGTTGATTGCATAAACTTCAATCGAATCCTACCTCATTCTGTAGAAGACTACCAGACCAATTGGTGAAAATGGGCAGAGACGAATATGGACCCCAAGCCAGGGTCTAACTCCCAAAACTGCCATTTCAATCCAAACCCATACCTACCTATGGGATCGACGAAAAACCCTGAGTGGAGCCAGAATATAAGAGTTACTACCTATAAAATAAAAAACCACTATGATGTCAAAAAAAATCGACTTTCATGGATCTATATAAAATGGAGAATTTTGGATTTGATGAATGAAAGGAAATGTTTAAAATTTACTGATCGTTGTCAGACCTACAATGCCAGGGGCGAGTAGACTGTTGGAACATGGCCTGCAGTCCCTCACAGCCGAGTTGAAGAATAGATGTGTTAATCTGGAAAGTTCTATGGCATTGAAAATGCTGGGTTTCGTGCACAATGCATATCAGGGACCAATCTGAACGGCTTTCTTGAACATCTCCCGGACCCGGACATTATTTTTTTAGTAAAGCTATGGAAATACTCTAAGCCCCTCAAGAAGTAGTCATATGCATCCGTGTTACAGGTGTATTGGCATTTGCAGGCACGGCGTGTCTTTTCATCCTCTGTCAGCTTTACCGCCAGCACAGAGACAATCTCTTGGGTAACTTCATCCTGCAATGCGAAAATGTCTTCAAGTTGTCGGTCATAACGTTCTGTCCAAAGATGCCCTCCTGTGGTGGCATCCACTAATTGGGCCGTAATTCGGCCTCTATCTATCGCCTTCCTGACACTCCCCTCAAGAATATAACGGACTCCCAGCTCTTCACCCACTTCCTCTACCTTTACAGCCTTACCCCTCTGGGAGCCGTTTTTCTTTATTTGGAACGTTGACACATTCCCCGTGATGGTATATGCCTCCGAACCATGAAACTCATTCGAATTATTTTTCCAATAGGAGCCGTCAAGCAGGGGATTTCCTTATCCCTCCTGACGTTCGAGCAGATCATAAATGAGGCGGGATACAAGGGCCTTTTCAAGATTCTTCTGGGGTTGATTCTGTTCTGGCACCTGTATGTTCCGGTTCACGAATTCCTTCACGTGGCCGGTTGTCTTCTGGGCGGGGGCGAAGTTGTGTCCCTTGCCTTGAAAGCCCAATACGGCGGACTGATTCTGCAAAACCTATTTCCGTTTGTGATTCCGGAATCGGAGTACGCCGGCCAATTGACCGGATTCAAAACACCCAATTCATGGGCGTATGCCATGGTTGATTTTTTTCCCTATAGCATAAGTCTGTTCGGCATCCCGCTCATAGCGTATTGTCGAAGGAAAAGGGCTGCAGTTCTTTTGGGTCTCGGCATCATCCTGGCCTTTGTTCCTTTTATGTCCATACCGGGAGACTACTATGAGGCAGTTTCCCTGGCGACCACGCAGGTTGCAAAGGCCATCAACCCCGGCTTGCAGGAGGGAGTGCTTGTCAGCGACGATGTTTTTCGTTCCATTAAACAACTTCGGGAAGCGGGAAACCTAGATTGGACCGTTGCGATGTTAATTTTTTTTGGCGTTGTGTTGGCCGCTTACCTGGCCTTTCTGACCCTCGCCCTTCAAGTCTGGATATCAAATCTTTTCTTCAGGCTGCAGCACGAAACGAATGCCAAAGCACGTCATTGATTGTCGACGTTGATCAATCATGCTATAACGCCCATCTTCTGATGGCATAAACACATTACAGAAGTCACATTGAAATGGAGAGAAGAAAAAGAAAATTAAATGGTTAAAAATGAATAAAAAGGATTTAAATCTTTTTAGAAGTACTTTCGGAATTTTTAATGAACCGGATCAAATATCGACCGCCTCTCTGAAGCCGAAACGTATGCTGTTATCCAGATAGTAGATAAGCGTGGGTTTGAATTTGTAAAGCCTGACGTGAAAGCGTTTTGCAAAAGCATCGAGATCCAGGGCCTGG
>Ga0207996_1001256_pt1 | contig 18152 bp, 18 predicted proteins | sample AntAceMetag02UKG_FD_184773 | JGI IMG/M metagenome (GOLD analysis project Ga0207996, IMG submission 184773) | Saline lake microbial communities from Ace Lake, Antarctica - Antarctic Ace Lake Metagenome 02UKG (SPAdes) (version 2) | ecosystem: Environmental > Aquatic > Non-marine Saline and... | reverse complement strand
AAGCATTAACCTCCTATTGGTATCATCGGGAAATTCGACAAATTTTGAGTCGACTTGATCTATAAAAATTGGGCTAAATGCAATAATGAGTTCTTCTTTCTTTTCTCGAGTTTCAAGATCACCGCTATCTATTAGAGCTTTTTCTTCAGCGTTAAGACTTGGAAAGAAATATAAAAGACGTATAAGAGCCTGAAATTCTTCTATGCGGTCAGTTCTTTTTTCGATATTATTTCCTACTTTTACTCTTCTTGTACGGTCGTATTTTATGAGGAATTTTTTTTCGGCAAATTGGATTAGAAGGTTGTCTATATACTCGGCATCAGCACCTGAATAATCTTTTTTGCATAAATAGGCTCGATAAAGGTCAGCTCTTTTGCAGCGTATAATAGGAGTTTTTTGTTCTTTATCGCCATATAATGCGATAGCGCTCTCTTCATTTCCGGTATAAAAATCTTTATTTCTTGAGTTTTTGTTTTGACTGTTATCTCGAAGTAGTTTTGTTAGCGCATGTTCTAATTTCATCTCAGGTTCAGTTAATCTTATTCCTTCAGCTGTTCGTTCGAACGTAAGGTCTATCTGGTTGATATCTTTGGGGTATTTTAATTTTTGTTCAACAAGATGACTTGATTGGCGGTATTTTTGAGGTTTTTGGTGTTCTTTGCGGATTTCCTTTATAAAAGTAGCTATTTCTTTGCGCGTTAAAGGTCTTGTAGATCCTATCTTTGATATAAATTCTTTAAGGCTTTCATACCTTTATTGTCTTTGACATTAAGGTTAGCACCAGCTTCAATAAGGCTTTCGGCAGTCCAAACATATTCTGCTTTAGTAGAAGCCCACATTAAGGCTGTAAAACCTGTATTGTCCTTAGCATTAATGTTAGCACCAGCTTTAATAAGAATTTTAATAATATCATTTTTATCAAACACGGTAGCAAGCATCAAAGCTGTTATACCTTTATTGTTTTTGGCATTAACGTCAGCACCAGCTTTGATAAGTTTTCTGACTTCTGATTCATCTCCTCCAGAACCAGAAGCCAACATCAAGTTTGTATAACCAGGTGTCACGCAATTACTCCAAAGTTATGATTGAATCGGCACAGTGAATCATCTAGCATTTTCGATTTTGCGTCTCTGAGATGCCTGAGAGCCTTTTCTACATTAGGAAGATTTTCTTCTGATTTCACATATTGAGCAAACGTATATGCATGAAAAACTCCAAAGATATGTCCCATATGTGATGCTTTTTTGCGAGCAGAGCAATCTTTTAACCCAAGCGATTGTTTCATTGTTCGAAACATTTTTTCGATTTCCCAACGCAAGCCATATAGCTTGATATACTCTTTGGGTGCCTTTCTTACAGTACTAATGTAATACACGAAATTATATTCATTGTTCTTGTTTTTTCGTTTGTGCGAAGTGCAAAAGAGCGTCATTCCATGCCAAAGAATTTTTATTGTTTTTGATCGTTGATTGCGTTGTAGCTTTAAGCCTGGATGATGCTTTATTTGCGCCGATATTCCATCTGCTGAAATAATTTTTCTATTGGACGAAAACTTTGCTACTAAAGGAATTTCCTTCTGCTTACAAAAATTTAGGAGCGTTTGTGTTGAAAAGTGACCATCGCCTAAAAGGCCTTTGCTTGGGACTTTAAACCACCATTTCTTTAATAATTCAATAGCCAGTTCTGATTTTGTCTTGTATTGATCGCATGAGTGTTTTGGATACCAAAATAGAAAATCAAGGGGAATAGTGATCGATCCATTTGTCCAGACAAGCACCAAAATATTAAATTGCTTTTGTTCTTTGCCCACAAGCACATTATACATCCAAACAACACCTTGTATTAACTTAGAATAAACCTTTGTAATAGCCGTATCGTCGATAACAAGCCATCCAGAAAACTCTTTTGCATACTCTTTGATTATCTGTAAACTAAGTTCTTGAACAAAAGAAATATTGCATGATATAAACATCATCGAGCGATAAATTTTATCGTGGCTTAGGCAAAGAAAGTTTCCCATTTCTTCACAACTTTTTTTGCCCATAGTTAATACAATGCCTTTTGCGTAACGATTTAAATGCATCGTTGCTTTTTTCAAAGAATTTTCTAGACTTAACTTCATATGAGTTCCTTTTTTGTGGATAGAGTCTTTTTAATGCAAAATTGGAACTCATTTTGTTTGAAATGTCAAGTCTAATCGTAACTTTCAGTTAATGCGTAACTCCTGTATAACCTTTGTTATCCGTAAAAACCTTTGCGCTATTAGTAAATAGCGAAGAGTTCCAGAAGTATACACAGCCAGTTAAAGCGACTATGATCGTTATAACTATAAAAAATAGATTTCTAAAAAAAGTCATCCTGTTTATCCCCATTAAAATATTAAACTTTTACTGTCCTTATTGGGCCTGCATAAGAGTTATATCTAGACAATGTGACAGTTTTTACGGTATCAATCTGCATGACAAACTCTTCTAAGAATTTTGATTGAAAATCGGGAAGAAAAACCTCTACTTCAGACCAACATCCAGGGTTTAACTGTCCAATAATGTCAAAAGAGCTTTCTTTGCTTTTAAATGCTTTGACACCTTCAGGAAACCATCTGATTGTTATTTTTGGATTTAAATATGTCGCGAAAGAAGGATTTCCAATCGAAAAAATAATTTTAAAGCCATCTAAATATGGTTGAACTTCCTTAACCGAGACAAAAAAACTTCCATAGGCTGTTTTAATTATGGAAAAACCCTGATGCTCTTTCGCATTGAATTTACCAACAGTATTTTTATGTACATCTATATATAGGCTAGTCTCAATCGAAGAAGTCGCATTTTGCAGCACTTCAAGATCTTCTATTTCAGACTGAAGATTAATAACTATAGATAAAAGTTTAGAAATATTTTCTTTTAGCAAAGCTATATCTGAAGCATCAAAAGAGCTTTTTTCCTTAAAGCATCCTGGTAAAAGAACTGTTAATAGACCTATTGAAGCAAGAAATATACTTTTTGATATGATTTTGTTCATAAATTTCCCCATTTATCTTTTTATTAACTATAACTTAATGTTACATCTTTAGTTTAGCAAGTCAAAAGCCCTATCAATAAGTCTTTCTACTGGTGCCTCTTTGCTTGAGGGAGCTTTTGGGCTTTAATAGCCCTTTAACTCCTTTTTTAGTGCTGAAACACCCTCTTTGTGGTATGCTATATACGAGCACCAGATCGTCCAATAGAGTGGTTTTTTAGTAGGTTTAAAATGGCAATAATAAAGCTCCGTGATTATCAAAAAGAGGCTCTTAAGGCGATTGAGGATAATTTTCAGTCTAAAACCTCTCGACAACTTATCGTTTTGCCTTGTGGAACGGGTAAAACGATCTTAATGGCTGCTATTGCTAAGACTTACAATAAGAAGACGCTCATCTTAGCTCATAGAAACGAGCTTCTCATCCAGACTGATAAGAAGATTCATCTCTTTTGGCCAAAAGCCTCCGTTGGTATCTGTAAGGCTCAGCAGAACGACATTAGTAAGCAGATAGTGGTTGCCTCGGTACAAACATGTTGTAGAGAAAAGCGTTTGTCTCAGTTGATAAAACAGGGGTTTGAAGTCCTTCTTGTCGATGAGGCCCATCACGCAGCAGCTGACACCTACAAGAAAATTATAAAGACTCTTGGCTTCGACACAGATAAGACCAAGCTACTTATAGGGTTTACTGCTACCCCAGAGCGCAACGATAAGAATAAGCTTGGGGATGTGTTTGATGAAGTGACTTTCATGCGCTCTATCTCGACTATGATAAAGGCTGGTTATCTTAGCCCAGTGTTTGGCCGTAAGATTTTGACGACGACCTCACTAGATCATGTGCGCACGCATATGGGTGATTTTATGCCAGGAGAACTTTCTACTGTTGTTAATACTCCTGAAAGAAATGCTTTCATCGTGCAAAAGTTTTTGACCTATGCTGCTTCTCGTAAAGGCGTTGCCTTCTGTGTTGATGTTCAGCATTGCCAAGACTTAGCAGCTGAGTTCAAAGCTCAGGGCATTAAAGCCGCTGCCATTTGGGGCACTATGCCGGGAGAAGCACGAAAGAGAGTTCTCAGAAATCTTAAGAGTGGCAAGATACAAGTTGCTGTCTCTTGTGGTGTTCTTACTGAGGGTTTTGATGAGCCATCTATTAATGCTGTAGTTATGGCAAGACCAACGAAATCACGTGGTTTGTATATCCAGTGCATTGGCAGAGGACTACGCCCTTCTATGGGCAAATCTGACTGTCTTGTACTTGATTTTGCTGATAACGGCCACAACTTAAATTCTGTTATGTCTTTGGGTAAAACAATTCCTGAAGCAATTGAAATACTTGAACAAAAAGAGCGTCAAGAGCAAGACTTTGAGAAAGTAAACGCTCCTGTAGTAGAGCTTTGTGATAAAGAGTTTGATTTGCTTGGTCAAACACGCTTTGCATGGATTGACATTGGAGATGAGGAATATTCTCTTTCAGATGATGAACGCAGCGAAATTATTATTCGTCCGCAAGACGATGGTTACGTTTCTGAACTTTATTTTAATAACAAATGCGAAGGTGAAATGAGAGAGGTTCTTCCTCTTGATTATTGCCAAGGAGTGTGTGAAGACTATGCCCGCATGCATCTCAAGATGAGCTATGCCGATACTAAGGGGAAGTGGCTATACAGTGCACAACGAGTAGATGCAACGTTCAATCAAATTAAGTTTCTTAATAAAAATAAAGTTAACTGCAATTTTTTATTATACCAAAACACGCTAAATAATCAATTAAGCGCTTAAGTAAGGCGTTTTTCTGTTAAAAGCTGAAGGGGCTCTCTCGACTATCAATTATTAAACCAGCACATGTATGTTTTTTAGTGACTTTTTTTGCAAAAAATGGTATAATTTATACGACAAATATGCTGACTCAATCGATCATTTGGATGCATTATGATTATGAAATTACGTGAGTATCAAGAAGAAGCTGTTAGGTCTTCGCTTAATGAGTTTAAAAATGGAATATCTCGGCAATTAATTGTTCTTCCGACAGGCAGTGGCAAAACCGTCTTTTTTGCAGCGTTAGCAAAAAGTCTTAACGTTAAAACCCTCGTGCTAGCACACCGTCATGAATTAATTGCGCAAGCAAAAGCTCTCTTTAATCTTTGCTGGGAAAATGTAGATATTGGAATCTGCAAGGCTGAACTAAATGAACTTAATCACCAGGTTGTGCTTGGTTCTGTACAATCATCTGTGCGCAGAATACCCCAGCTCAAAAAAGAAGGTTTTCAACTGCTAATTATCGATGAAGCACATCACGCGGCAGCAGCATCTTACATAAAAATTATCAAAGAGCTTGGCTTCCTTGACGTCAAAACGAAGTTATTAGTGGGAGTTACTGCTACGCCAGATCGTGCTGACAACCTTGGACTTGGCGATGTATTTGAGAAGACTGTTTTTTCACGAAGCATATCAACAATGATTAAAGCGGGATTTCTTTCGCCTGTTCACGGAAGAAAAATCTTAACTAAAATTGTTCTAAAGGGCGTGCAAGTTCAAAACGGTGACTTTATTACTACTCAGTTGTCAAAAGCTGTAAATGTTCCATCTAGGAATAGCTTTATCGCGAATAAATATGCTCACTATGCAAAGAAACGTAAGGGGATTATCTTTTGTGCTAGCGTTCAACATTGTTTCGACATAGCGGAAGAATTTAACAATGTTGGCATCAAGACAAAAGCAGTGTGGGGAAAAATGCCAGCAAAAGATCGTGAGAATGTTTTAAAAGACTTTAAAAATAATAAAATCCAAGCGGTAGCAAGCTGCGGCGTTCTCACTGAAGGTTTTGATGAACCTCAAGTTAACTGCATCGTCATGGCTCGTCCGACAAAAAGTAAAACTCTGTATACGCAATCCGTTGGCCGCGGCCTTCGTATATTTCCAACAAAAGAAGATTGTTTAGTCTTAGATTTTGCAGATGATTACCACGATCTTAATAGCATTATGTCTTTGAAAAAGTCTGTGCCACAAGCAACCGTCCACGAACAAAAAAACGTTTCAACTCAAAAAGAAAGCAAACCTCTTGCAGGAACAATTGTACATGAATATTGTGATGAATGCTTCGACATTCTTGGACAAACAAAATTCTCTTGGGTTTTGCTTGGTGATAATGAGTTCTCTCTAACAGATAATTTCAACAACGAAATACTTATAGAGCCAAAAATGAATGGCTACATTGCACAATTGCATACCAGAGATGAAATTATAGACATTGTAAAAGATCCACTGCCATTAGATTACTGCACAGGCATCTGTGAGGACTATGCCAGACATTTTCTGGAACTTTCTTACGCGAATTTAAATGGTACGTGGTTAAAGAACTCTCGCCATGATGTCGCCACAGCAAAACAGCTCTTGTTTTTAAAAAATCATGGAATAAAATTTAAAAACCTGTCGAAGGCATCGGCCTCATTAAAAATAAGAAGGATAATTGCACTAAAACGTAAAGAATATCGAGTTAATTCTTGCAGTGTGAGACCATGAATAATCAAATCGATAAAAAACTAGCGCTGAAAACTTTTACGCAATCACAAAAGAAGTAAGGATGCTATGAAGATGTCTCACGAGAAGTTTCACGAAAATCTTAGAAACTACTGTGAAAATCCTCAGTCTTACAGCATTAAGCCTTTTATGAATAAAAACTCTGGCGTTGAAACTCTCATTAAAATAGACAAAGCCTATACCGAGAGCATTATCGAAAGCTGCCAATTCCAGTGTTTTTTTAATGTTGTCACTACGTGGGCAAACGGAAAGATGAGCTCTCTTGAAGCAATAGTTTTCATTAACGAAAACTCTCAAGAATTTCGAGACTATTTTACTCACGTAAAAAAATTTGAAGTGATTGAAAGCGAAGAGCAAGCCAAAAGCGTCATCAACCGCTTCGTGTCCCTTGATGTTATGTTTAAAGCTCTCTCAAGAAAGTGTGAAAATCATAAGGGCTACAATGCTAAGAATTTTATTGAGGAAGAGACCGGTTTCGACTATGAAAAGATTTTAGCGAGAGGGCTGATCAGCAAAGATTGGGGAATTGTAATTACTATCGTTCACAGTCACTGCCTCTGTAATGTGGATCGCGCCTTACTTCATGGAACTCTTAAAAAAACAGGCGAACTTTCTGAAAAAAAAACCAGTGAGTACTTTGCTGAAGATATTCGCTGGGAGAGAATTAAAGAAAAAAAAGAGCAGCCAAAAACCTGCAAGGAGACACTTTTTATGGATAACATTACCAGCACCAGCCTAACTGGAAAAGTAACGATTAAGGATGAATTTCCGCTTTCTGAAGCAAATAAAAAACTTATCGCTAAATATCAAGATCGGCTTTTGAAAGCAAATGACGGTTTCGAATTTTCTGAAAAAAAAACTGAAGATGGAAAAGTTGTTCTTAAATTCAAATTCAACGAAAGACTTACTAAGGATCTTATAGCCGCAACGTATTTTGGGATTTCTGGATCTACACAAAAGACATACATCGACAACGTTTTAGGACGCGTTGCATCAACGTTTTTTTCAGATAAAAGACGTGAAAACGCAACATCTGAAAACGTGAATTCAATTATTGGCGCTCTTTTAGATATGGCCCCAGTAGATGTTACTGACGGCATACTTTGCCGAAGAATTCTGACCCTTGAAAATCAGTCTAACGAATACTTTGGAAGAGCGGCTAATTCAGAACATCTCGATGTGATTGACAGGAATATAAATAACGCCACAAAGCTAAGTCGCTTGCTGAACGAAACAATAGAAGCGCGAGCTAGGTACCTTAAAAAAGGCGAACAAAAATACACTGTTACGCATCAACATGTCGAAGTCCATGGAGGCCAAACCGTGATTGGAGACGTAAGCAAGCGGAGGAGGGCCAGTGAAAAATGAAGCATCGGTAGCTCTTGCGAAGCATTTTTTGAGTGCGCCTCGTTGTGGAGCACGAACAAAGAGGAACAATGGCGAGCCTTGCAAAGGTCCCGCCATGAAAAATGGAAGATGTCGACTGCACGGTGGCAAATCAACTGGCCCAAAAACAATTGAAGGTAAGTTAAGGGCCTCAGTTGGGCATATAAAACATGGTTTAAGAACAAAAAAGGCTCGAGTTGAGCAAGCTCAAATGCGTGAGTTTATGCTTTGGCGCAACGACCTTAAAAAAATAGCAGGGTAGGCAGAATAGTAATCAGCGTTTTTAGAAAGATTTGCTCAAGAAAAACCGAAATAAAAATGCTTCATTATAAGAACAAATTTATCAAACCAGCAAAAGCGTTGCACTCTAAAGAGCGTATTTGGCTAAGCCAAAAAGAATTGCTTATGAGATTGGTTTTTTCTTGCATTTTTACAACTTAAAACACAACACCACTTTCAGCAGCTGCCGCAAGCATCCAAATCTTCAGCAAGTGCCCCAAATTTGACCGAAACGCGAAAGAGTGACACTGGATGGTGACAGTCATCAACAAGTGCAAAACTTTTCGCTGTGGCGCTTCTTTGTTGTTGTGTGTTTTTAAATACTTACTAGCTCAAAGAAAAAGTGAGTTCAATGTTATTTTTCTTTTGAGAAGTTTTTTTCTAACAAGAGTGGGAATTTTAATTCCACATCTCGAAGTTAGATATTAATATCTTTATCTCTTAATATCTTTATGGAAAAGCGACCTGCAAAAAAGTGTTTATGCTAGCATGTTTTTTTTAAAGCGGCGTAAAGGTTTGCCCTAAGTACTTTTAATTACTTAAGACTTGGCTTTTACCCTTACTCTCTTTGTTTTTAATTATTTGAGAACTTGGAGTTACCCAAATCTGACTTGGTGTTTCTTTCCAATTATCTAAGATTCCTCTTTCTACGAGCCTATTCAATTTGTTCCTGATGTCTTTTTTTGCCATACAGGAATTAGAACTATGTGTTTTTAACGATTTACTAGCTCAAAGAAAAAATGAGTTCAATGATTGCTTTCTTTTTGAGTCAGCAATCTTCTTTAGAGGCTAGCCCCGTAACTAAAAGTGAAGGGGGCGAAGCCGACTTAAAACAAACGTTATGTAGTAACGATATATATCGTTACCAATACCGTTGAAATTTTTTCTCCCAGAATCCTTTATTTAAAGCATTTGTGTATGTAGATGGGGGAACCACCTCTTGTAGATGGGGGAACCACCTCTTGTAGATGGGGGAACCACCTCTGGAAACATCGACTGTATCAGCCTTTTCTGAATTTACACGTACTTGTGTTGTATCCCTTTTTTTGAGCTGATTTCTTGCCAGCCTTAGAAGCTCTTATTCGAATTTTGCCTTGTTCTGTAAAAAAACTTAAGGCTTTGTCTTCATTTTTAAGGGTGTAGGTGTCTTTACCTACTGCTTCGAGATATCCCTTAGGGCCTGTTATGCTGTTGCGGATTTTTAAGTGTAATCCATTTCTACCGTTTGGAATTCCTAAATCGTGAAACCATTCATTCCATTGCTCTTCTAATATATGAATACACTTATTGCTTGCAAGGTCTGAGGATTTATTGGAGAATAAGTTTGTTATTTTAAATTGAAGAGTGTGCAGTCGCGCATGGTACTTTGAGTGTCCTACTAATGGTGGATTTTTTAACAAAGGTATAATAAAAGAGCCTTTATCATTAAAAATATGATAAGGCCTTAGTGGTGGTTGTGTTGTTATTATTATGCCTCCTTTATGAGAGTATTTGGATCCAGGTCTACACTCTGATATGTTGATTAATCGGGATCTTATTCCTGGTAAATTAAACTTTATAGTATCAAAGAGCCATAGTAGTTTACTTATATGGGGTATATATTTTTTACTTTTTAGGCCCATTTCTTTTGCTATTTGTTTGTACCCTCCAGGGAATTTATGGTCATACCAATGATCATGATTTTTTGTAAATTTATCATGTGTTAATTTAATAAAATAGCGCAACAATCGTACCGCGGTTATAGATTCTGTTTCGCTTAGTTCTTTGGAGGATAATTGTTCCATTATGTTTGCATCGATGGTGGCTATTAAATTATTTTTTCTATCATGGATTTGTGTGCAGTCTTCACATCTATTTGTTGTTTTTCCAGGTTCTAATATTTTAACTATGGCGTCTGAAACATTGCTTGTTGTTCCTGGTGGGTTTTTAGCTGCAAAATTAACCTTTTTTTCTATAATATCTTTATAAATACACAGCACTAGAGTTTGTAAGGCTTGTGCTATGTAAAAAGGGTCTTCTTGTGTTGGTGAATGTATGTTGAACCAGTGTACTAATATTACTTTTTTTTCTTTTTGGTATTTTTTTACAATTTTTTTTAATAAGTCAGCTACTTTAGTAGCGGACTGTTTGCCATATTCCCCTGTTCCTTTGATTGTTTCGATAAGAGCTTGATCCCATATGAAGGTTCCATCTTTTTCAAATTCTGATTCTAAGTTTAGTGAGGATGCAAATCTGTTTATTTTAAGAGATAATGGTTGTCTACCACTCTCTTTACTGAATGTTTCTATATTTTCTTTTTTGTTATTAATTAAGGTTTGTAGGTGACATGGTGTTTTTAATTTTGAGTGTAGTATTCTGACTCTTTTTATTAGTTCTCGTGAGGTTATATCAATAACAGAGTCATCATAGCTTATTTTGTTTTTTTTAAGGGCTGTAGTTATAAGATCACGATGAACTTTATTAGGGTGTTTTGTTATAAGGGAGTCTATATAGCCTTTTATTAGCTGAAATATAACGTGTGGTTCTTTAGAGTTATCAAATAATAGTTCTAATCTAATTTGATCAGGAACCATTATTGATTTTATTTCGTCTTCTCCAAGAGCCTTGATTAAGTAGTTTAATTTATGATAATTTGTACTGATTAAGATTGATACCTCTTTTTTATTTTTTTCCTTATTCATCAAGAGCCTTTTCGACATCGCTGAAAGCAGACTGGTTTTCAACAACAGGTTTTTTTTGGCCTGATGGGGGTGTTGGGTTGATTTTTTCTGCTATAAACGCCCACTCTCTTTCCCATTTAAATTCTTCAAATCGGTTTTCCCAGAAGTTGAATTTCACCAAGCAGTTGCCTTTTTGCATGCCATCACGCCCCTTAGATACAATGAGCCTGAATACTGAGATGCCTTTACTAGCGAATAAGTCGTTTACGTTCGCTTTGTCGCCGTCTCCAGGGATGCGATCTTCGACTTTTACATGCTCATTGAATCCTGCTATAAGTTCTTTGTTTGTTAAAGGGTCAAAGAGGCATATTGCGTCAGCTGTGTACCAAGCCCGTACAGAGCCTGAGACATCAGCGTTTTCGATGGTTTTTTTTGTTGCTTTTGGGTTAGAATTGCTTGACTTTCTCGTCTCTGCAATCACTAAGACAGGGTTATTATTGTTTGCATCACGTAGCTTCTTCATTTCTTTAATTCGCCATCTGTCTTGTTCTAGCTCGCTTCTTCTAGCAATCTTTTCATCAACCGGAAACACCTGAAGATAATCAATGACAAAAATAACGTTTTTGCAGTTGGACTTTTCTTTTAGTCTATCTGCATGGTCTTGAATAGTTTTTAGGTTTATTTCTTGACAGCTTTCTTCATCTAATATTGCTATTCTGTCATTGAGTTGCTCTAGTGTCTTCTTTGACTCGTCTAGTTTTTTTAAGTCTTCATCACTGTAATAGTGCTCTCCATCAGGGTGCTTTCTGCCAAAGAGAAAGTTGCGGTATGTCATTTTTGCTAAATTTATTCGCATTCTTTCGCTTATAATCATTGCACTCATCTCAAGAGATACAAAAACCAAACAAATATCATCGTTGTTTAGCAGGATATCAAGGGCAAGTTGTATCGTTAGGGCTGTTTTACCAGTGTTTGAGTCGGCTGCAAAAAGTATTGTGCCCCGAAGCCCCAGTAGCAATGAGTCTAGCGTTGGTAGAGTTTTTTGCGGAAAGCCAATCATGTCTTTCCCAAAATAAACCCCTCTTTTCTTTTCTTGTTTTTCTAAAAGATTTTTAATGCTAAGAATAGGCTTTTCATTAGAAATTGTTGTCACTTTTGCTGGCTTAGTTTTAACCTCTTGATGGCTTTCTTTTTGTTCAAGATCAGTAGGAACTTCGTGAATTGTAATTGTTTTTTCTAGTTGTTTTTGCACGTCTAAATCCTTCAAATTACACTGTGAAATAAGATCGTTAAAATCGGTCGGTTTCTTTTCTTCTTGATAAGAAAGGCCTTCAAAAGACGGGGTGCAATATTTGAGATTTGGATATTCTTGATCCAACTTATGAGCTTTTTTGAATGCGGCCGTGCCATAGTCCAAACATATAATTAATTCTGTTTCTGGATACTTAGTTTTTATCCTGCTTACGACTGTTGGTAGGTTGATTATTGACCCAAAAGAAATAACGGTAATTTCTTTGTTATAAGCTCTCCAAATTGTAAGAGCTGTTGCTATTCCTTCGGCCAACCAAACCTTCGGACTTGTTTCAAGTGAGCCTATTATAAAAAATGCTCCCTTTGATGGACCGTTAAAGAATTTACCGTTTTCGTGTACGAACTGTACTGCTTGGAGCTCTCCGCTTATATTTTTTAATGGCACAACAATTGAGTCATTTCGACGGTCATCTTTCCCTTGGAGTAATCCATCGCATGGATCAACCCTCTTTGCTGTTAGATATGGATGTGAGACTAATGGTTTTGATTCATTGATGACTTGTTGCGGTGTTCTTTTTTCGTTAGATACAGTTGTTTTTTGAGCCGGAAAGCAATGAGCAGAATCCGGCAGGTTTAGGTCTTGGCAAGAGTCTTTGAAGTTTCTTTCTGTTGATTTTTGGTAGAGATATATAAGGTCTCCTTTTTCACCACAAGAATGGCAAAAAAAGGTTTTCTTATCTTTATTTATTGTTAAAGAAAGTTGCTTATCTCCCTTATGAATTGGGCAGTAGTCGCGTATTTCATCCCCGGTGTCTATTGGTGAACTCTTTTCATAGTTTATAAGTTGTAATACCCGAAATGGATCTAGGGTGGCTTTGAGTGTATTTAGTTTTTCTTTAGTTTCGTCTGTGATCATTATTTGTTCCTGTTGAGCTGATTTTGTCTTTTGCGTTTGCGATCATATGTCAAACAGTTAAACGAGTATAAACTTTTTGGTGTAGTTGTTTTCACAACTGGTTTTATCATATGAGTAGATCATTTTGCTTGATGTGTGCCCTGTAACCTTCATGATTTCTGAATCCTGCACGCCTTGTTGCTTCACGAGAGTGACCCATGTTGCTCTAAGCATATGTGGCGTAACTTTTTTGATGTTTGCTTTCTTTGCCGCGCGATTAAATGAGTAATTGCAGCGCAGTCGAGTCACAAACCGTCCAGTTCGCGTAACAAATATATAAGGTGCTTCTTTTCGTATATTGGCTGTATCAGCAATATACTTTTTTAGCTCATCCATAAAATAACTTGGATAAGAAATTGGTATTTCTCGAATTGTGCCACCAGTTTTCTTTTGTCGATATCGGATAATATTTTTTTCCCAATCAATATTATTTAGCGTCGCCTCAAGCACTTCGGATACACGTTTAGCGCCCTGAAATATGCACCGAGCGATGAGAGAATCTCTGTAGTTTATGCTTGAGAGTGCTTCGATGAAACGGTGCCATTCGGGCAATTTTAATGTTTCTGTCGCGCACTTGTCTCTAACCTCAAAGAATGTTCGAGATGCCGATAATTTGGATGGCATTGCTCTACGAAACCATCCTTGTGATATGTGATTTAGATATGCTGTTAAAGATACGTAACAAGCGGCGTGTAGTTGCCGGGTTCCCTCGCACCAGTCTTGGACTTTTTTTATGTGATCTAATACCAATTCATGTGGCATATGATTAAAGTGGCCGACAGTAAAGATATTGTCCTTGGCATCAAAGGCGGGGACAATCTTGCGACGAATCATATCGCCCATATAATAGGCGTAATTTCTTCGTGTTTCTGGGGATAACGTTCTTAACCATTCTGAAATTGCTGCCTTTAATGGCGTATATTCCAGCTTTTCTATAAACTCAGTCTTCGTTCGTTTATATTCCATTATATCGGCAAATAATTCTAGGCTTTGATCTGTTTGTTTGAGTAATGGTCTTTTTTGTTCATCAAGACGGAGTTGTTTTACGATCTCACCAGAGTCCTCGAACTCTTTTTCGGTCATTGGTAAAATTACCGTATCTGGATTGTCGCGTTGAATTAAATCTAATTCACTTGGTGTCGGATTTCGGAATTTATCTTTTGTCACAAAGCTCCTTTTAGAATGTATGCTTTTGTACTCATTGTATATAACAGAATACAGGAAATAAAAATATATACAATAGAAAGTTATTGTATACGCGAATGAGATAAACTTATGCGTATTTCTTACGAAAAAACCTTTTTTCTTTACCCACTCGCCCATTTACTATACAATAATATTGAGAAATACGTAAGAGGATTTATGAAAAAAGAAAAAATTATTGTTAAAACCGATGGTCGAAACAGAATTACAATTCCAAAAGGCATGGCTAAAGGGTCTGGGGTCTTATACAGGATATACGAAGAAGACGGCAAAATAATTCTTGCACCTGTTCTTGAGGTTCCAAAAGAAGATATGTGGTTATTTGACCCTAAAAATAAAAAGATTGTTGATGAATTAAAAGAAGCTTTGCTGGAGAAGGCAGAGATAGACCTGGGTTCTTTTAAAAATCATCTAAAGAAAAAGTAGTTTAATGAAGTTACTCTTTTCAACCAAAGCTTCGAAGCACTTTGAACAGCTACAGAAGGATCCTTCAAAAAAAAAGATATTAAAGGCTGTTTTGAAAGCTTTGGCTTGCATGGAAACAAACTTAAGACATCCGGCATTAAATACTCATGAATATCATTCAATTAAAGGGCCTACGGGTGAAAAAGTATATGAAGCGTATGCTCAACAAAAAACCCCAGGTGCATACAGAATTTTTTGGTACTATGGCCCGGGTAAAGATATAATTTCCGTTATTGCGATAATCGCTCATCCTTAACAATTTCTTTTTGATTCTACATAATTCTGCTCTCGAACAACCCAAAAAAAGTTGGCCTAAGTGTCCTTTTCCAAAGGTGTGGTCTCGTTGTACTGAACGCCTTGGGTTAGTAAGACAACTGTGTGACACATTGTTGGCAATAAAAACATGTCGTTGATGTGTCGTGAATGTGTCGGTCGATGACAAACTAGTGACATATCAGTGACAATTTAGGTAAGCATGGTAAAGACAACGGGTCATTCAAAAATGACATAGGAGTTGAAGCTAATGATAATTACAGTCGGAAGTATCAAAGGTGGCGTCGGGAAGTCTCTCATTTCTACAAATTTAACCGTGATGAGAGCAATAAAAGGCGGCAAAGTCTTATTGGTTGACGGAGATGAACAAGGAACGTCGGGCGACTGGACAGATCATCGCATAGGACTTGGTTTAAATACACCGTGGACAACGGTCCGCCTTAAGGCAGCCGCGGTACGAACAGAAGTTTTAAAGATGTCGTGCGATTATGATGATATTTTTATTGATTGTGGTGGTCGAGATACGGCTAGCTTGAGGGCGGCTTTAACCGTTTCAGATATTTTCTTGGTTCCATTTCAACCAAAGAGTTTTGACATCTGGACCATCTCAAAAGTAAGCGAGCTTGTTGCAGATGCAAAAATATTAAATCCAAAACTTATTGCGTACTGTTTTATCAACTGTGGCGGAACAAGAGGACATGACAATGAAGATGCGATGACAATTCTTGGCAAAGCAGAGGGATTAACACTTCTTCCAATTTCCATTGCTTCAAGAAAAGCGTTTTCAAATGCGACGGCAGAAGGGATGGGGGTAGTAGAATTCGGAAAAGATCGCAAAGCAACAGCCGAGATAAGCAACTTGCATGACTCAATATACGGCACAAAGGTAACAGCTGCGCGACACAAAGCTGATGTAGATATGACTCAAGAAAAGCGTCATAATGACAACTTAGTGGCATAAAAGGGGCATTAAAATGGCATTAAAAGAACTAGTTAAATCCGTCAATAAACCTCAACCTGTAACAGCAAAAAAAGAAGAAGATAAAGTCCAAGAATTTATTTTGCAAGGCGGCTCACTTACTAGTGAATCAGTATCTTCAAATACCGAGAAGGGCGATCATCGCATGACGCTCAGAATTCCTCAATGGCTTATGGCAAAAGTTGATGAAAAAAGAAAAGAACGTATTGGCGCAATTTCCAGAAATTTATGGATTCTTGAGTTAATAGATAAAGCCTGTAAAAAATAAAGGCGACTCGTTATTATTGAGCCACCCAATTTTTTTCTAAATTAAGCAATTAATCGTTGTAGTAATAATAATCTCCAACGCTATAACGGTAAAAAACAATTAATAAGCCCAACACTAAGCACTGGAAACTAGGCATTAAATTCTTGCTAACTTAAGCCTGGCAAACTCTGAACGTCTGCCCCACCGATTTAAGAGGCTATCTACAAACTCAAGAACATAAGTTTCATAGTTATAACTTGATTCCATAAATGGAAAAACAATCAACAAAGGCCAGAAAACAAGGCCAGCAACAAAACAAACCACCATTTTCTTGTCATCGGCATTGTCGTCAAGTGTATAAAGAGAATATTCCCATAAATCAACAGTCTCGCCTTTATCGTTCTCCCTGGGACAACTAACAAATTCAGGAGACCCCATAATCCTTTTTACATCAGACTTATTCATGCCCTTGCAAAGCTTGTGCGTGACTTGTGTGCTTCTCTTGCAGCCCGCTAAAGGCAACAAGAAAACTAAAAACAATAATAATTTTAAAACTTTCATTTTGCGATTGCCCCCATTAAAAATTTTTATAACCTCTAGAACCAATGTTTTTTAGTCAAGCTGTAACCTAAATAGTTAGGTTAAGAGGGCTCTAAGATAGTCCAATAAGGCTGGGGAATTCTAACTAGACAAGGAAGCAAGACAAGTAAGACAAGTTCTGCTTGTTTAGCTGGCTAGACAAGTCGAGCAAGTATTACTTACTTTTTAACCCAAATAACACGTTTACCGCAAAGGTATGGCACGATGCTATAGTTTAAGAAAAGCTTTGTAGAACATACGGTTTTATAGAAGAAAGGGTACTTTGATGGAACAAGAACAAACACATCAGCAAACAAGAATTCTGGAAGCAAGGATTTTACCAAAAGCCTTTAACACGGACGAACAAAAAGACAGCTTTTTCGTAGAGCTCTTTCGTCGATGCAAAGAGACCCATACTTATAGCGCCAAAGAAACCATTCAAGCGATGGGCATTAAATATGAGAGAGTAGAAGCCTGGGCAGAAGAACAAAATGGATGGAAAGCCTATTTAGAGTTATGCAGAAGTATCTGCGCAGACCGAGCTGAAACAGATGGCCTTTGTTTTAAAATACCAACAGCCATGACATTCAAATACATGCTCGAAGGTGATGATGAATTTGCTGCTCTTTATCCAACATCAGAAGAACAAGAACAACTTTTAAGAGAAGCTGAAGAGGGTGATCGTAAAGAACAGAAGGATTTAAAATGAACTCTAAAGTAAAAAACCTTAATCCTAACACTCAAAGCAAGAGAAAGAGGAAAACTACGGCTCGAAAGCACGGTTCTTATAAGTATCTTGATCTTTATGATGACTTATCTAACTGTCGACAAGTTCCTGTACCAGAGGAGTTCTTGCTGCGACTTGGCGGTGATCTAATAAAATGGTCACGTGAAAGTAATGCTATCAAGCTCAGCACCTTTTTTATTGAAAAAGGAATCAGCAGAGGAACATATCAACATTGGGCAGAGAAACACCCTCTATTTAAAAAGCAGATTGAATTTGCTAAAGAGGTGATTGGTAATCGACGAGAAGAGTTAGCCTTTTTTCGTAAGGCAGATGCAGGTATTTTCTTGAAGTCGGCAGCGAACTATGACCCTGAATGGAAATCAGTTGAAGAATGGCGTACCAAGATAAATAAAGAAGGTGAAAAAGAAGATAAGGAAATCACCATACATATCGAAAAGTTCACTAGAGATACTAATGGTGACGTGGTGTTCGAGAAGAAACCTCAACAAGAAGAGTGACGCGCTCAAACTTCAACCACAAGAGACGATATAAGAGTACGTAAAGTCTTTGTGTGAATCAAAAAGCAGTACCGCTTATAA
>Ga0207996_1001253_pt1 | contig 18180 bp, 9 predicted proteins | sample AntAceMetag02UKG_FD_184773 | JGI IMG/M metagenome (GOLD analysis project Ga0207996, IMG submission 184773) | Saline lake microbial communities from Ace Lake, Antarctica - Antarctic Ace Lake Metagenome 02UKG (SPAdes) (version 2) | ecosystem: Environmental > Aquatic > Non-marine Saline and Alkaline... | reverse complement strand
AATTCTCCCAAATCTTCTAAAAGTGGTTCTAATGACAAAAATTTGATCTTTGCATCAATATTTCGTAGGCAATCAATTCGTGGTCTTGTGCGTTTACATTCAACAGTTACGCCAAGCCATACATTTTTAGGTATTACTTTATTTTTGAAATACTTTTCCATATTTTCTGCTCGTTTTGTTAAAAGCTGGTAAGTATGTTGTGGTGTTTTTTTAATAACTTCAAAAATTTGATCTAAAAATTCTTCAGGCATTTCTTCATGCCAGAGATCACTCATAGAATTTACAAAGAATTTTGTAGGCTTCTTCGTTTTAAATGGTAATTCAAGGCGATGAGGAAGTATTTTGAATTTAAATCCATCCTTGTAATCATCTACACCCATTGCCTGAAGTCGTTTCGCCATAACCTCTGCATAGCAATTTTGGCATCCCTCAGATACTTTTGTGCATCCAATTGAAGGATTCCATGTTGCCTCTGTCCATTCTATTTTTGAAGTTTTCATAAGTCTATTGGTTAAAACGAAAAATTATATTTTTTGTTATTTTTTCAGCAATATTCCATTGTGATTGCTTTGTTATATTATTTCCTAGTGCATCAAATACTGAAATTTTCTTTTTAGAATCAAGATCTTTTAAAATATCCTTTGCATATTTTGGTAGAAATTCCTCCATAATAGTAAATTTTACTATTTCTGAATTTGTCATTTCCTTTACTTCTTTCAATTTTTCAATCAACTTCTTAGAAAATATTTCGAATTTTGATGTTCCTTGTGTGCCAAATAACGAAGCTTGACCTGTATTTTTCGTATTCGCTCCTTTTCCATCTTCTGACATTTTTAAGGCAACTTTATTCATATATAACATTCCTTCTTGGTTTTTAGTTAAAAGAAAAAGGGCATTCTTACTTGAACCTCCATCAAGAAGAACTGGTCTCACAAAATCCAGACCAATTTCTTCTTTAAGCTTTTCTTTTACTGACTGCATAAATTCATCAATATTTTCATAATCTGCTATTCCTTTTTTTGTAAAAGCTTCCACAAAAACTCTTGTTTTGTGATTTTTTTTCATTTTTTCATCACTGGCAAATCTATAACTATGAAAAATTGGTATAAATAATAAGATTTCAGAATAAGGAAGCTCCATTAATAATCTAAGATGATCCATTCCAATATTTGAATATGTGAAAGGATCTAAAAAGAAAAACTTAGGTAATTTATTGTTTTTAAACTGTTTTAATATTTTGGAAGTAATATCAACAAAATCCTGATTTTGAGGTGGGAAAATATTAATAGATTCATCAATAAATCCCTCTAATTCTTGTTTTAGATTTTCAATATTTTTTGCCTCGTTATCATTAAACAAAATATATATTTGAGGATTTTTCTTTTTTAATATTTCGGAAGTTAAAATATATTGAGCTGTGTCTAGTAATACTAACGGACTTCCTTTTTCTTCTCCATTTTTTCCAGTCCCACAAAATAAGTCTGCAATAAAACATTTTCCAAAAGTCATTAATATCTTAGGTAGATATCCTTTAATATAGCCTTGATAAATATCAATTTTTGCAGAAGTTAAACTGGTTTGTTGATTATGGAAATTTGTCATATTTGGAAATTTAAATTTAAGAATTCAAAACCACCTCTCGTTCCTCCTCCGTCAACTCATAAAGCTCAAAAACAAATTCATCAATCTTTAATTCTAGTTCGGTGGTGTCGGCTTTGGGATTGTCTTTTTTTGTGGTGAGGATTTTGTCAGCGAGGGATTCGATTTGAGTAGCAATTTTCTTACGAGTTTCTGTATCTAAAGTTGGAATCATTATTTGCTCTACAAATATTTTTTTATATTCCATATATCCTCCTTCACGGCTATAAGCCAATTTTCTCATTGAGTAAGTAGCAAATTTTGAATTCAGTACAGCACATAAATATTTAATACTATCTGAATCAGATACTAATAGATTTGCAGGTGCTGAAGCATAAAGAGAATCACTATCAACAGAAAATTTGGCGGATGTAGATAGGTTACCCCAAATCACCTTCTCTTTTCCGAACATTGCAATATATTCATCTTTTGGATTGTTATCCAATTCTAGCCAGTGATGCTGACCTTCGTAGTCGGAATTTGCCCCATTTTTTCCTGCTCGGGAGTATTTGCATTGTCCGCGATCTTTGAGCTTGGTTTCATGTTTTTTGAGATGCTTATAAATTGCGGGGAAGTCGGCTTGTAAAGTTTTATAACTACCAAAATTTGTGATGATGATATATTGATCCGCCCACTTGTAGCTATACCGCTGAATATCTCGCCCCCGTAGAATCGGTTTTATAATTTCAATTGATTTCGGATCAGTTGTGATCAGTTCGTCTCGCTTGGCTTGGTCGATGATAAACGCTTCGTTGAAACCTGTTAAAATTCCACGATTTATTTTTACATCCCAATCTTTCAGTGGAGCCCCGATTTGTTCTATTTTCTTTTTAAGATCCAGTTCTGCTTGACTCCCGATAAACCAAGTACCCGAGCTAAGATTTTTTAGCTGGATCTTATTGGTTTTAAAGTAGTCACCGAGTTCAGCACCTCGTTTGTAGTCATTTTTGAAATGACATGCCGCGAGCTGATTTTGATTTTCGCTATTTTCAATGATAAGAATATTGGTGTCTACTGTCGCACTTTCAAAAACTTTAAATCCTCCAAAATCAAGAAGTTGCAATGTATTTTTATTTGCAAAATATCCTCGCAAAGCTTTACCATATCCTGACCTCATCCACTTATTACTTGTAATAAATGTAAGCAAACCTGAATGTTGTTTGGAAATTAAAAGACCTCGTTCGTAAAAAAGACAGTAAAGATCTCCACGAGCAGCAGCAGTTTTATAAATTTTCTTGTATTCTTCTTTATTCTCTTTAATTTTCTCAAGACTGACATACGGCGGATTCCCAATCACCACATCAAATCCCTTCACCCCAAACATAAACTCAGGATCAAAAAACTCCGCCACTATCTCCTCGTCAAATGGATGATAACTTTTTAATTGATTTTCTTTATCTGAAGCAAACATATTTTGTTGTCCACCTTCAATTAATTTCTCGAATTTCTTCTTTAAATTCTCCTTACTTTTTTTAGTTCGAGCATTATAATATTTATCTCTTACCTCCTGCATTTCCTCTTTCAATCCCTGCTTATCAAACAACCCTTCATCTTTTTTAAGAGGCAAGAGCGAATTAGCACACACAAATTTAAAATCAAGATTCGGTAAAGGTTCGATGTTTTCTTCATCAACCACAATACTTAACCATGCTCGAAGTCGGCTAATCTCCACCGCCATTGGTTCAATATCAACTCCAAAGAGATTATTTTTAATAATGTTCAATTTCTTTTTATATGGATCAAAAGTTGATTCCAATCGCTCATAAGATTCAAGTAACAAAGACAACATACCCATAGGAAATGCTCCCGACCCACAAGCAGGATCAATAATTGTCATATTATCAAGAGCCTTCAAAATATCGTATTTATATGGTTTTAAATCTCGACGATAATTTGTTTGTTGATCTCGCCAGTCATGTTCTTTACTGTCTAATAATTTATCAATTACCTCATACGATTTTCCTTCTTCTCCAAGTTGCCCTTTCAAATATTCTCTCAAACTTTCTCGACACATATAATCCACAATTTCTCGTGGTGTATAAAAAGCACCTTTGGCTTTTCTGGCTTGTTCCCCAGTTTCTGAAACTTGTTCTGCAAGAAGGTTTTCAAAAATACGACCGAGCATCTCGGGATCAATCGCCACTTGTTGAAAAGTGCTAGTGCTTTCATCCGTAGTAAAATTGTAATGTTTAAGAAATTTAAAGAACCGATCAAAATAATCTGCTGGAAATGTGAGAGAGGAGTCTCTAAATTTATCACCATCTTTTGGATCAAAAAGACCACCATTTAAAAACGGAGTTTTATTATCTATTCCTAATTCTCTATCTTCAATTGGGGTATTAAAAACTTTAAAAAACAATGTTTCCAATTTGTTTCTATAAAATTCATCGGCTTTCTGTTCTTCTGTATCAAAATATCCAATTTCAGGATTGATAATATTTTTCTTTTCCAAAAACCAACAGAAAACAACTCGCCCAATAAGACGATTCACAAAATAAGAAGCATGTTTATCATCAAATATATTTTCTTTTGTGAGATACCCCTTAAGTTCCACAAAAAATGAACTAATTTCTTTATAAAATCGCTTGTTAAGTGGTTCTATATCAAAACTCTGCCACAATGCCTCATGGATTTGTGCTTTGTTTGCAAAATCAAAATCAGACAACCATTTAGCAAAAATTTCTTGCTGTGTAATAGAGAGTTCACCAGAAAGTTCCAGTGTACGAATGACATAATTTTTACTCAAAATCACAATCACTCGATCTGCTTTTTCTGGAATGACAAAATCAATTCCCACACTCAAGTTTCCATAAAAGGGTTCATCTTCAAAATTCGGCGTTAGAGCAACAAGCCAGCTAATGACCGACTTACGAGTCTTTTTCATCCAAAAAGCCTTCAAATCAAGCCCCTGTGCGTTTCCTTCGGCAATTTTGTAAGAAGCACGCCTGTCTGCAAACCCGTCTGCCTCTTTAAACCATCCAGCATTTTGACGGATTTTCCCCTGCGAATCATTAAATAATTTCCATGTATTATCAGTTTCAATTCCCAGTAGACCTGAAACCATATTAATTACATTTTGAGCCTGCACAAAACCCTTCTCTTTTGTAAGAGATTTTATGGCTATATCTAGCTCCGATATTTTTGCAGGAAGTTTACTCATTATCTTTGACATAAAATAATATTTGGTTTGTATGGCTAATTTGCTCGATACCTTCAGAAGTATCAAGTGTTTTGTAAGACAAATCTACAAGCTCTTTTAATTCATTTAAAAATGCTTCATTTGTTTTCTTTCTCGTTACTATCTTTCGCACTAACTTTGTGATTACCTGCTGATCAATAATATTCTTTGTTTGAAAAGCGAGCCTTACTTGTTCTATATCCTCCTCCAAAGAATGATTTTCGTACATTATACGTAATAATGATGTTTGTGTTGGAAGTGGAGCCCCTACTTCATCTTCTTGCATACTTGAAGATATATTTTGTTTTGTTTTTTCATTAATAAATTGCTTATCAAGACTTATGTTGTCTAATTCTTGCTTTTCGTTTTTTAAATCGGTTCTTAGCCATTCTAGTGCTTGTAAATTTGTAATAATTTGAAACTTAGAGCCATCTTTTTGCATAGCGACAAAACTATGTCCGATAACTCCATCATCTTCATCACGTAAATTATTGAATGATAAGACTTCGGGGCGAGAATCTCCACGATGTAAAGACTTTGGCATTATTGCCCATTTTCCAAGAGGTATATTATAAATTTTCTTTTTATATTTTTCATCTAATTGTAGGTCATGATGGAACACTTTTAAATCCGTAACAAAAGCATCTTCTGCAAGTAAAAAATCAGCTTCTCGTTCTGCTTTTTCCATAGCTTCAATACGCTTTTGCATATCTTCGCTATAAATATCTTTAAGACTATCCGTAAATTCAATGGGATTTTCTTTTTCATCTAAAACAGGGGAATCTGTACCAATAGTACTTTTGATAAGATTAATTTTCCCTTCAAGCCTTTCTACTAATTGTAAATATTCTTCTAACTGTTTTTCAGGCGAAATGTTGTAAATATAAACTTTGTCATAACTGCTTCCTAAACGATTTACACGACCGTTTCTCTGTATCATTCGCACGGGATTCCAGTGCAAATCATAATTTATTAAAATACCGCAATCTTGAAGATTTTGACCTTCTGATAAAATATCTGTTGAAAACAAATAATCTAATTCCGATTCATCCTCTTTTATTTCGTAGTTTTTTGCAATTGGAGCAAATCTATTTGCCAAGTTTTCACTATCTGCTCTATTTTTTGAAGAAAGAAATGAAGAGTTTTCTTCTGTCAAACATTTTGCATATTGCGGCAAAGATTCTCGTAAATATTCAACTGTATCTGCATAAAAAGAGAAGACTAAAACTTTCTTTCCTGCTGGTTGAGTTTTATTTAATTTTTCTAACAATTCGCCAAAAGCTCTTATTTTTGAGTCATCTTCTCCAAGAAGTGTAAGTTGGGCATCTAAAATATCTATTAAATCTTTTTCTTTTTGAATATCTGATTTTATTGCCTCAAGATTGTATTTCTTATCATCAACTGTATCGAGTTCCATTTCTTCATCAAGAGTAATATCATCAGGATTAAAGTCTTCATCACCGATACCAAGAATTTCTTCAATATTGCTTAAATCTTTTAAACTTACAATTTTTCCAGCTTCTATTCCACGTTCAAATACTGCCAGTTTTCGCCTGTAAACATCTAAAGAGCTTCGAATGGCACTCACGGAAGATTCTAATCGTTTTAGAAACATTGTTCGAAGAATCCCATAAATACTCAGTTGCAAAAATAATGATTTACTATCTGAAGAATTTAATTTCATAGATTTTACCTCTCCTCTTGTTTTTCCATAATAACGTGTTTGATACATTTGCCACCTATATGGCACAAATCCTAGTAATAAAATTATTTGATATACAAATGCAATCGCTGAAAGATTGTTGAATTTATTATCATCAATATCAGTTTTAAGATCTTTAATTTGATTTAAGGGGTGTAGAAGTGATTTTGTATTGTTTACTATTTTTTCAGTAGGAAGACGATAAATCTTTGATAAATCAATATTGTCATTTTTTAAAGCTCTTACTTTATCTGCTACTTCTTTTTTAAAACCATATTTTGTTATTTCGGGAATTACTTTTGGAAAATGTCGTTCTTTCCCCGCAATCGTCAGTCCACCATATTCCTTTTCAATACCTTGCCTTGTTCTACGAACCACAAAAGCTCTAATAATAGGAGCCATAACCTGTTGAACATGATCTTGATCAAAACTTCCATCTCTTTTTAAATCCTGTTTTATTTTCTTCTGTAAATTCTCAATGGCTTGATGAAAAGTCATCTGAACGGTCTGTTTCAATCTCTTGTCTACTGATGTCACTTTCAAAGCATCTGCCATACCGCGTGTCCCAAGGAGTATTTGATTTACAATATCACTCAGTTGATTATTGATTGGAGTTGCTGTTAGAAGTAATACATGTGCTTTTGGATTATTACGAATCCACTCAATGATTTGATCAAAACGTTTTCCCGCACGATTTTTCAAATTATGTGATTCATCTATTACAAACAATGAAACACTCGCAATATTGTCTAAGTCTTTTCGCTCCTCGATCATACGAGGATTTTGCAATGTAATGGGATCACTAAAGTTTTGCATCCCTTGCACTGTCATTTCTTTTTTCCACTGTGCTTTTAGGGACTTAGGACAGATAATTTCAACTCTTTGTTGCCCTGATTCAGTATGTAAATACTGCTTAATAACCTCAATAGCTGTGTATGTTTTTCCAAGACCTACTGAATCAGCAAGCATAGCAACTTTGTATTTTTTCAATCTTCGCAAAAGAGCTTGCACATTTTTTCTTTGAAAATCTAAAAGCTCATGACTTCCCTTAATCGTTTCGACTAAATCTTCTTCCTCAAGTTCTTCACGATAAAGCTCATAAAGCGTTTTAATGTATGTTTCATATGGGCTAAAAAGGGTATCTCCAACGGGAGATGTTCCAAGTAGCTCAGTAAATTCACCATTCCATTTTTCAGTTTCAGGATCATTCCAAAATTTATCAAACCAAAACAAATGCCCCACTTCCTGTTTTTCGCTTTGTGGCTGAAAGGTAACAATACGATGATCGGATTCTAGTGCATTAAGTTCTGTATTGGCAGTAAGTCCATTTTTTGTAAAATTTGAAGACCCAATTACTCCAACACCATTTTCTGATTGATAATCACCAAAAATATAGCATTTTGCATGAAGAAAGTTCTTGCGATATACACGAACTTCTAAATTCCCTTTTTCTATCATTGCTTTAATAGATCTAACCAGCTCTTTTAATTCAGGAGTTGGTTGCATTCTCTCTAAATCGTAAAAAATATCTTGATCAGGATAATCAGGCTCAGGCTCAGATTGTTTATGTCTTGGGATAAGGGGTTCTCTGCCAATAAGTAATCGAATATTTTTATAATTCTTAATTTTATCAAAAACCATCTGCATACCTTTCAAATCCCAATATCCAGTCGCGATTGAAAGCGTGTCATATTCAGGCATTACTTGCTGAAAAACTTCTAGCAAGCTTTTGCGATCATTATCGATTATTTTGGGTAAATTATTCATAAGTTATTATTATTTTTGTCATCCTCTGGCGTAGATTGTAAATAGGCAATTACATCCTTTTTATGATATCGGCGTTGTTTGGTTGTACTTGGGCGAAATGCACTCAGTACTCCATCTGCATCCCATCGTCTAAGCGTCATAGTGGAGACATTAAGGATCTCTGCCACTTCACCAATAGTGAGTATTTCGGGTTTATTTTCGAGCATAGGTTGTAAATTAGTGAGAAAATCAAAGTTATACAAACCTTAACATTCTTAGTGTACCAATGAAGTGAGAAATTTCAACCTCAATTCGATTCACTTTCTACAAAATTCAGTCAGTGACAAATTGTCACCATCTGAACCATCTACATCACCCATTCATCCGTCTCATTCGCCAACCTCTCCTCCAATCTCAGATTCGGACAATACGCCCCTTTCTCAAAAGCGAAATAGCGAGCAATGGCTTCCAGTCTTTGGAGCCAGCACTAAAAACGTCTTTATCGTAGTTATAGAAAAGTTTTCTGCGGTTTTTAGAATGTTTTTTTATTGTGTTGACTTTTTTTGCAAATTGGTTTAATATACCATTGTTGTTTATATAAGAGAATGCCTAAAGAAGATAATTCCAAATTGCCAGATGTGTGTAACGGTTGCGACTTTCAAGTACGTGATAGGTGTGCCGCCATTGCTAATGATGTAACGATGTATCCGCGAAATACTCACGATGATTCTCGCCAACCCAAAATTGATGTCAATACTCCCTTGGAACTTGCCAAAAGAGTATCCGACATTGAGGAGGTCATGCTCTTTCAAGAATTCCTCTACGGTATTTTAGTAGAATTGAAAAAGCTAGAAAGTGACCACGCAATAGAAGAAGATGCTTTTGCAGATAACACACATGGGGCAAATCGCAGTGAAGTAATACAGGATTTTCAAGCCAAACTCCGAGAAAAAACGATGAGAATTGCAACCGAAAAACTTACCGATTTTTTTCAAGAGTTTTCTACTTGCGAAGTCACAAAGCCCATGATAGAAACTCTGCAAAAAGAATTGAAAGAATGCCGACATTCTCCTAATAATTTCTTCAACAAGCTTCAGTCAAGCATAAGAAGTCTCGGGCAAAACTATAAGGATTTAGTTTATTTAAAAATAGCAAAGTGTGTAAAAGAGGAGGAATAGTTTTCTGGCTTTTGGTTCTCTTTGCCTGTGGCTACACTCATGCCACTACGCGAACTTCGGCTCTAATAAGCCTCAACTCCTGCTCCCAGCTCGTATGATTTAGTAGTGGCACAACATAGTGTTTCTTGTTTTTCGTGTAAGTCAGTATGGTTCGGAGATAAGAAAATAGTCGAGACACTCACGCCACTACACAAACTTCGTTCTTTCAGAGGGATTTTTTTACACATCACCTTTCGATTCTTCTAACCACAACCATCTCTCGGTATTTTTGTTTTTTCTTTTGCTCTTCCTTCCCCCGTTCTTCATCTGTGATAAATTCTTCACTATCAACAAAATAGCCCTCTTTTTGGGGAAAGGAAATAGTGACATTTGAAATTGAATTTAATTCACGAGAAGACTCATCATCAGGTTTTATTACCATTTCATCACTTTTTTCGTCTACTCCTACTCGATCGTAATAAAGATGCTTCCAACGCTTCTGCTGTTCTTCCATATCTTTTAGCAATGGTGCTGTAATGTCCTCAATTCCTCTCGATTGCTGCTCTAAGCTATTCTGACTTATTGCATTCCCATTAAGTATAGACCACGTTATAGACTTTTTTTCTATATTCGATATTTTTTGTAGAACATATTCATTGAAACATTCTAGATATTTTGATAAGCCCTGATTCTGGTGCTGATGTGAAATTTTTATTGATCCCCCTTCTGCAATCAATTCTCCATTTCGTTCCTTGATATCCGTACTTCTGATTCCAACGGTCTTACTATCTGCGTCTGTCATAAATAATCTATAGTGATATCCTCCCTTCTCCTTCCAAAAAACAGTCTGTATCTCAATATCCAAATCATTCAGTTTCAAGGAGGGACCATTTTGTAGTTTTTTTTGTGAAGAACATTCCTCAATCGTATTATCTAGGGATTCATTAAATGCAGGAGACAGTATCGCACGTTCAATCTTTTTCTTTATAAACTCAATATATAGTTGGCTCATGGAGCTATTATTTTCTTGTTCCGCATCTTGTTTGATATTATCCAAAGACACGCTATCGACACTGAAATGAGTAATTAAATCTTTAAGAGAAGAAATTTTTTTTATTTCTTCGTCATCGAGCTGTGATAGTCCAAGCAACAAAGTCTGAAATGTTTTTTTAGAAAATATCTCTGCTAACTCCTCGGTGGAAATTTTCTCTGATAAATCTGAAGAAATAATATGTAATTCTGCCAATTTACCAAAAACAACACCCCTCTTTTTCTCTTCTATTTCATGTTCTGGACAGTTCTCTGAAAAAAGTTTATAAACGGGGAACATTTAGGATTTGTAATAGACGGGGTATTTTAACATAGAATATGTATTTTTTCAACCCCCTTTTGGTTCTCTTTGTACTTGGCTACACTCATAAAACCACGCGAACTTCGGCTCTAATAAGCCTCAACTCCCGCTCCCAGCTTGTGTGATTGGGTAGTGGTGTGACATAGTACTTCTTGTTTTTTGTGTAAGTCAGCATGGTTCGGAGATAAGAAAATAGTCGGGAGCCATCGAATTATCATAGCGATAGAGCCATTTTTTGGCTATTTAAAATCTCTTTTCCGTTCCTTGTCATTCTGAATTTATTTCAGAATCTTTTCAATATTTTTTCAAAATATCGCGAAAAATTATTCATTAGCTCGCTTTTCTCTCTTTTTTCAGGTATAATGTAGTGATTGATTCACAAAATAGACAAAATGAAAAATCTAATGAAATCGGTATCATGTGAAAATATCGCAAAATTTATCTGGCAAGAGCGTCTTGATGAAGAAGATGATGATGAAAAAATTCTAACATCCGAAGATGATTACAAACAAGACCTTGCTGAAGCAGTCGAAGAAGAGAAAAATTATTTTAAGGAAATTGAACCGCTTATAGATGAACTAGGTGAGGAGTATATTGATCTATTTGAGGATACACCATCCTTAAAGAGGCTTGGTGAAAAAGCATATGATAAAATTATTGCCTACTTAAAAATGCATTCTACAGCTAAAGATATGGAAGCAATTGCAACACATTGGAAAGAGGATAAAGATATAGATAAAAATAAAGATGTTCGTGAAAAAAATGTAACAGGAGAGTCTTTAATAGAGGCCTTTAAAAAATATTTGCGTGACAGTATAGACGAAGGTGAAGATGAAAACGGGGACCTTGGCGCACTTCAAGATGCCTTTTTAGTTCTTGAGGAAGCGATTGATGAGCAGGTAGAAAAACAATAACCTTCGGAAGTTCTGCCTTTAAGGCAAGTTTCGATTGGCGGATAACCATGATCTGGTTCTCTTTGTCTGTCGCTACACTCATGCCACCACGCAAACTTCGGCTCTAATAAGCCCCAACTCCTGTTTCCAACTCGTGTGATTTAGCAGTGGTACAACATAGTATTTCTTGTTTTTTGTGTAAGTCAGTATGGTTCGGAGGTAAGAAAATAATCGGGAGCCATCGAATTCCACACCTATATACAGCTAAATTCTGACCTTTTTGAGCCTTTTTTTTTATTACTTATCCTTAACGGGTTTTTTCTAACAAAGTATCCTCCGTTTTTCATTTTTTTTCATGAAACAGGAAACAAACAGAATAACTGAGAATTCTAACCCGGGTTAGAATTCCAAAACGAACTTATGTTCATTTTTTTTTGTTTTTTCTCTCTCTAAAATGATATTATGAAGACAATAAAAAGACCCCTCTCATGAAAAAATTAATCCTTTCGGTAACATTCGTTTCGCTTCTTTGTATTAGTGTTGCATGGAGTTATGGAACAAACCGTATTAATGCACTCGATGACAGCAGTCTTGGACTTTTTGATGATGATTCAAATGGACTTAAGATTGATTTTGGTGGTTCTGAATTAAGTTATTATTTCGATGATTGGGACGAAGAAGGCAATGAAACTTATATTCATATTGATGATAATGAAGAAACTATAATTTTAAATGGTAATGTTGAGTTACCATCGAACATGATATTAGAAAATGTTGATGGCAATCTTTTTTCTCCTTATTTTAAAAAGTAAATATCCCTGGGCTTACGCCACAGGGCATTTCAACTGAATTCAAGCGAAGCTTGTCCTAATTTTGTTTTGGATAACAAAACTTCATTAGGATTTTTTCCATCCCTCGCCCTGACGGGACGGGGAATTTCTAGCGGATTATTAAAAAAATGATTGATGAAAAAAAGAACACTAAATCTCCTCATTCTCCCGCTAAGCGGGAGAACCCAGTCGATGTAGGTTCCTTTTTTTCAACCCCCTTTTTCCGTCATTCCAAAATCTCGAAGAGATATTTGCAAAAAAAACCTACGCCAACATTGTCATCCTGGCTTGCCCAGGATCGGATGAGTAATTCGTTTGTCCCCAGAGTGAAACGAAAAACTATCATAGGTACCGCGCTAACGCTTTTAACCAGATTCCAAGTTTTTACCCGATTCCGGTCAAGCCGGAATGACCGAGTATTGTGGAAAATCTTTAGAGTATTGAACACATTTTTTGTTCAACGAAGACAGCAGACTCCAACACTGTCATCCTCGCTTGGCGGGGATCCTGTGGGGTTAGATCGTTCTTCAAAAGCGGTAGCGTCGTACCTACATAAGTTCTTCGCTTTGCTCTACTTAAACGCAACAAATACTCATCGGATCCCCGCCGTAGCAAGGATGACGGGGATCTTTTCTGGAATTGAAAAATTAAAAATCCGAAATCCGAAATCTACAATCCCCTTTATGAACAAGGGGTTTAAACCCCTTGTTCATAAAGTTCTTTTGTTCTTTGTTCTTTGTTTTATTCTTCATTCTTCATTACTCATTACTCATTGTAACGCCTCCCTCCTCCCGGGAAGCATCATGAAAGACATCTCCCGCGACACCGACAAAGGCGTCGTGGCCGAGTGGCCGATGTCATCCGCCACACTCAAAGCACCATCTGAAGGCGTGCTCGGGGGCATGTACACCTTTGATGGAGCGGATGATTATGTGGATACGGGAAGCGATTGGATTGGAACGAAAGCTATTACGGTGACGGGATGGATTAAGCCGAGTAGTTTGGGAGAAACTGCTGGAAGAATTATAGATAATGGAAAATTTTCATTTAGTCTCTTTTCATCTAATAATCAATTTTATATTACCTCAGATGGTGGAAGTTCTTATCCAGTATCAGCAGTAGGTTCAATTACGTTTAATCAATGGAATTTTGTTGCAGGAACAAGAGCTACTGATGGTACTGTAAATCTTTACATCGGAGATGTAAATACGCCTCCTACTCTCAGTAATTTAGCTGACCAAGCATCGGGAACACCCGTTGCTGGAACAACAAATGTCATTATTGGAAATAGAACAGCCACGGACAGAACCTTTGATGGTTCGATGTACGACCTCCAGATCCACGAAGGTGTCCTGACCACGACCCAGATCACCGATATTTATAATCACAAAAGTGTCTCCCCGCACACGCTTCTCGCTCATTATAAGATGGATGAAGGAGCGGGAACGACTGTCTTTGATTCCGCACCACAGGAACAATACGGACGAGAACTAATTGATGGTGGAGGATTTGTGGCTTCAGGGGAAGTGAGTAATTGGAATAATACTTCTACGACTCTCTCTCACGAAACAAGTGTCCCTATTAGCGGAAGTGGAAGTATGCGATGTAGTGAGACATCCGGAAATGGTCTCATTATAAATTATGGGACGGCTATTTTGGAAGCCAATAAAAACTACCGTATAAAATTTAAAATAAAAGTACTTTCGGCTAATAATTCTGATGCTGTTCTTGTTTACTATCGTTCTGATGGAGGTGGTTCTTCTGCGCAATCTTCAATTCATGGAGTTATTTCCACTGGAACAGTATATGAAGTCGATGAAATATTTGCTTCAGGAGCTGATAATATTGATCGCACCCGCTTTGCTATCCAATATTATTATGGAACGCCAGCTCTGGATACGTACGAAATCCTTATCGATGATGTTTCTATTCGAGAAGTTTTGAGTGATCCTTATAACGGCACTATCACCAATGCTACCCTCTCGACCTTTCACTCCACACAAGACGATTATAGCTTCTGGAATGATGTGGGGTATGGCACGACCAGCGGGAATAAACTGAGCAATGGGTCTTTTGAAGCCAATACAACTGGATGGGTGGGATATCAGAATACCACGGTTTCTCAGGAAGCTGACAGTCCACTAGAAGGCACTGGAAGTCTCAAAGCCTCGTATCCCGGAAGTGGGGGATACTTTGTGATGGGATATGATAATGCCTTTGAAACAGAAAAAACCTATCGGGTGAAATTTGATTTTAAAATAACAAACACCACCGATAATCGAAGCGTTCTTATTTATAGAGGAACCTTAGGATCGACAACTGATTCTATACAAACTTCTACCGATTATGCTGGATCGGTGTGGCATCATTATGACAAGACATTTACCACCACTGCCACCGATCCCACCAATGATTTCTTTGCCATAGAAATTACGGGAGCTACCAATGCCACCGATCTCCTCCTCGACAATGTCTCCATCGTGGAGACGGGGGATGATGTGCGGTATCCAGCACTCTCGGGAAGCACGAGTGAAGATCTCTGGGGAAATGATCTCCCTTACACACAAGGGACAACAACGATTGCACGGACGAGACCGAGTGTGCCATCGGCGACGTTTGATGGGACGGATGATATTATTTCATTACCTCCTGATTTATTGGGACTTGGAACGGGTACGGTATCTGCTTGGATTAAAAGCGATTCTAATCATCGAGGAGCTATACTTGGCTGGGGTGATAATGGAACAACAAATTGGGGATCCTTTGAAATTGGTCCCAGTACGGGAGCCTACGAGGATGAAATTATTACATATGTAAATAATGGTGGTAGTTCTCTACTTGTGATGACGGCTCATGATACGGAGACAAGTAATTCGTATTTACTATCCGATGATACATGGCACCATTTAGTTGCGGTTGTTGATGGCACTGAAAACACAATTTACTTAGATGGGATTAAACAAACGATATCCTATGCGACAGGTGATGCTTCAACTGATAATGCTTTTTTAAATACTGGAGGAGATACTGTATTTAGCATAGGTAATTCCACTTATAGCTCAGGACATATTCCATTTAACGGCTCTATCGCCGACATCCGCATCTACAACCGAGCCCTTTCTTCGGATGAAGTTTCCAGTCTCTATAATTCGGGAGACATCATTACCAATGGGCTCGTGGGACACTGGCCACTGAGTGAGGGAGCGGGGAGTGTGGTGTACGATACCACCACAGCTACAGACCCAAGTGAACTGGTGACAAACGGAAACTTTGATGCGTATACCAGCACCAGCCCCACGGTGGATTTCACTGATTGGACTGAAACAGAGGCAACGGGTGCTGCTGACTGGGCGTATGATGGAGGGGGAAAAGTTACGGTTACTACAAAAGCCACGAATGAATGGGAACTTCGATTTACAAGAACCATTCCTCTTATTGATGGAAAAAAGTACCGTTTGTCTCTGAAAATAAAAACAGACCAAGCTACCGCGGGTGTTATTCCCGTTGGAGTGCAAGAAACGGTTGGTTATACCAATCTTGAATCTGAAAACGTTTCTATTAGTTCTTCTGATGGATGGAAATCTGTATCTATGGATTTCACCAGTCAAGATGGTGGTTTTATATTTTTACACCCTGGAAAAGTGGATGCCTGGACAGCTCCGTACATTGTTTGGTTCAAAGACGTCTCTCTCGTGGAAATCGGCAACAACGGCACGATCGTCAACGCCGACCTCTCGACCTTCTGGGGCTCAACACAGGATGATGTCTCGACCAATTACAACTTCGTCCGGGGGACGGGAGAAGAAGAGGCTGAGGAAATCGTCCAGACCGCTGATCTGATAGGACGATGGGAACTGGATACCGCGAATCAGTCGTATGGGAGTGAAATGTATGATTCTGCTGCCTCAACCTTCGAAAGTGGAACGTATGCTTGGACCGCATGGGGTACAAATACATTAGCGAATGTCGGGAATGCCCTTACCATCACTTTTGTTGATACTGCGAATGGAGGCTATAATTATCTTCGTGATAGTTCTGATTTAAACACTGATTTAACTGTTGGGAAAAGATATCGAATAACGTTTGATGCCAAAACTGTCGGAGGAACTGCCGCTGCTTATGGTCATATAGATAATGATCCTCTAACAAACCCGACAACAGCTGTACTCACCACTACTTTGCAAACGTATACTTTAGATTTTGAGGCGAGTTCCACAGCGAGTGATTATTTCAGTATTCGAGGATTGAGTGCTGGAAATGTAATTACGGTAGACAATGTTACTCTCACCGAAATCCACGCCACCGACTCCTCCGTCAATTCCAACACAGGAACGTACTATGGCGATACGACACTCACCACGGGGCATAATGGGGAAACTGATGGCGCGTTGGTGTTTGATGGGACGGGAGATTATGTATTAATTCCTGATCAAAGCTTTAATGATTCTGCTCCCTGGACCCTCTCTGCATGGGTTTATCAAACGGGAACCAAATATTATGAGTTTGTTTTTGGAAATAGAAATGAGACAGAGAAAAGTATCAATATGGATAATACTTCTGGAAAAATTCAATTTCGAGCTACAGGTGGAACTTACTATGACTGGGATATCGGCTATGATTACACAAACGCATGGCATCATTTCACGTGGATTGGGAGTGGGGCGACGACTGTTGAACTCTTGGTCGATGGGGTGAGTCATGGAACCGTGGCTGCTGATTCTTCGTTTAGTCTCAATGGAATTGGAAGAGCCTATACTACAAATGATTGGGATTTTGCCGGAAAAATCGACGACGTCCGCATCTACGATCGAGCTCTCACGGGCGAGGAAGTCCAACAAATCTACGATGAAGGCACGGTCAATGTGCCGGCTTTAGCGGATGACAGTGGTTTTGATAGTCGTGGGACACCACTGGATCGAGTGGCAAATCTCAATCCTCCGACCGTTATTCCGCTTATTGATAGTACGATTTCAGATTCGCCGGCGGCGACGTTTGATGGGACGGCGGATTTTGTTAATTTGGGACAGGTCCTTTTTCAGGATGGAGACAAATTGACTATTGGAGCATGGATAAAACCAAGTGTTCTAAGTGGAACACAAACTATTCTCATGAAGAATGGACCATTTCTGTTCCGATTAATAAATGACAAACTTCACGGAAGTATATATCCACCATGGACATACATTACCGGAACAATTTCACTTTCAGTAGATGAATGGCAATACGTTATGATGATTTATGACGGTGTAAATATAAGTTTATACGTAAATGGTCAATTCGATGATTCAGTTCCCAAAACGGGTAATTTGGCTTCTAATGGTTGTCTTCAAATTGGACGACAGACAAGTGGGTCATGTAGCGGAGACCCTGATAATTACTTCAATGGCTCCATCGCCGATGTCCGCATCTGGGATCGTGCACTCGCTTCTGATGAAATCACAGATCTCGCCACAAACGGTTCCCCGATCAATGAAGGCCTCGTTGGCTGGTGGCCGTTAAGCGAAGGCGCGGGTGCTGATATTTATGATGTGGCCAACCCCGGAGTTGGAGATGATGTCGTGACCAATGGGGATTTTGAAACCGATAGCGGATGGACAAAAGGAACCGGATGGACGATTGCTAACGGTGTTGCGAGTTCTGATGGGACGCAATCGGCGGCGAGTGATCTCTCTCAAGACGGGAGTG
>Ga0207996_1001252_pt1 | contig 18186 bp, 10 predicted proteins | sample AntAceMetag02UKG_FD_184773 | JGI IMG/M metagenome (GOLD analysis project Ga0207996, IMG submission 184773) | Saline lake microbial communities from Ace Lake, Antarctica - Antarctic Ace Lake Metagenome 02UKG (SPAdes) (version 2) | ecosystem: Environmental > Aquatic > Non-marine Saline and... | reverse complement strand
ACTCCCATTCTCGCTGATATGGATAATAACGGCACTTTAGAAATAATTTTCGGTGATGATGACGGCTATCTTCATGCCATTGATATCACAGGAAATGAAACCGGAAATTTCCCGCTTTTCCTGGAAAACTCTTTAAAGGTCAGCCCAGCAATCGGATTCGCAGATAATGATGACGATATTGAAATTGCCATTCCTAACATGACCAGTTATAATCTGATAGATTTCAAAAGAGAAATAGGAGAAATCGGCTGGCAATGTTTCAAGAATAATCCTGCCAGAACCGGAAATATAAATTATACTCTGCCCGCAACAGAAGAAATTGTTCCAACTTTTGTTACATCTCTGGGAAATAATTATCCCAACCCATTCAATCCCCAAACAACCATCAATTTCAGCTTGAAAGAAAACAGCTTTGTTAAACTTGAAATCTTCAATATCAAAGGGCAATTGATTAAAACCCTCATTTCGGATAATTATGAAGCAGGAGTACATTTTACGAATTGGACAGGAATTGATAACAGCGGTAAATCCATTGGCAGTGGAATCTATTTTTATAAACTGGAAACCAACGATTATTCAGCTGCCAGAAAAATGCTGCTGCTGAAATAGAATTTCACTTTCAGCTAAGAAAAGCTCCACTTAGCTGGAGCTTTTCTCTTTTTTATTTTTGCCTACACACTTAGTAGACCTGTAAAAGAGTGTTTGACAAAAATATACCATCAAAAAATTGTACACAATCAAAAAATAAACGAAAAAAAATATTGGAGGAAACATGAAACATCTATTTTTGTTTTTAATTATCGTAGTTTTAGCTATTAGTTTATTTGCTGAAACTGCATCCTATGAAGACGCTCTGCAAGTCGCAAACCTGAAACTGCAAATCCAGGAAAAGGAAGATTATTCGATTTCTGCTGTTTTTGAAATGGAAAATCAAGCCGGCTTAACCTTAGCCTATGTTTTTCATCTGAGTCCGTCCGGTTTCATTGCTGTTTCAGCAGATACCGATCTTCCACCCGTTATTGGATATTCTTTTCTTAATAACTTCATGACGGAAAATATCTGGCAAAATATCGGTTTTCAATATCTACAAGAGGACATGCAATTAAGACTTGCTGCTATTTCCCTTACAGCTGAAAATGTAAAAGAGACAAACAGGACTTTGTGGAGAAATTATCTAACAGGAAATATCGCATCTCCTCAAAACAGGGATGGTATCTGGCCTCCGGAAGGATATAGCCCTACAGAAGGCTGGGTCGTAACCCAGTGGAATCAAAGTCCTACACCATATTGGACTTTCTGTCCTCTTGATCCGAGCACTATGGCACGTTGTGTAGTAGGATGTACAGCTACTGCCATGTCGCAAATAATGCACTATCACCGCTGGATCGGTGATGCCAGTTTTGATGATGCGGATGACTATTATTCCAACTACACAAACCCTCCTATTCATATTGATGATGATTATCTAACGCTTGATTTTCCTTCCTTTCCCCAGTTGAATCCCTACCTGGATGACTTGAAAATTGCCTATGCAAATTATGATAATCCTAGCAATGATATGATTTCCGCTCTCTCCTTTGCTACGGGTGTATCCATAGAAATGGATTACTCATCCAACGGTTCAGGAGCACCCATAAATGCTGTTTATTATGCTCTTCTAAATAAATATGATTACGACACAGCGTCCTATACCGACGCTATAAACAGTGTTTTTTATGATAATCTGCAGATAGATATGATGGAAGCTCGTCCCGCCGAGTTTGGGATTTCTTCCTCCGGTGCAGATGGGCATGCTATTATTTGTGATGGTTATAATAGTAATGACGGTAACTATCATCTAAATTTTGGCTGGGGAGGTTCTTCCAACGGCTGGTTCTCTCTTCCCACCGGAATGCCCAGCGGATATAACATCATTCATAACGCTGTCATTAATATCGAGGGAGGAACTGTTCCATTTCATGTTCAAGGCCAGGTTTATGTAACAGGAGCTGCAGCTGATGATGCTTATGTTACTATTGATGGACCCCTTTTCTTTGATTGTTATGTTGAAGATCAAAACGGATATTTTGATCTGCCTTATATCTATGAAGGAACCTACCAGGCAACAGCTGTAATCGAATTAGATGAAGGTGGTTATTTTTATGAAACACATGAAGTTGTATTGGATGAAAACAATAACATACTAATATTTGTTTTGGATAGTTACGAAACAATCACCGGCACTGTAACAGCTCCCATTAGTCCGGAAAACTGCCATATCAATCTTTATCAGGATAACCAGCTAATGACTTCCGGAGTGGTTGATGCTTCAGGCAATTATACAATGAGCGGTGTTCTTCCTGGAGAATATCTTGCCACAGCCAGTTTAGATGGAAATTATTATGATGAAATTGTATTTGAAATCACTGCCCAAAACCAGGTTATCGATTTTGACCTCGAGCATTATCCTTATGATAATATTATTTGTTTTGCCAGTGAGTCTGTTGGGCAATTTCAGCTTTTACAGGATCTGTCGGTTGCTATTCGTGTGGCAGAAGAAGATTTGACAAACATAGAAAATGATGCCTTTGCAAAAGTAGAGCTTATCGCTCCTTTTAATCCGACAGATGGTGAAATCTACGCCCAGATCTGGAAAGACGAACTGCTTATCTCGGAAAAACAGGTCTTTGCTTTCACAGACGGAGATTGGGTAGAAGTTGTGCTGGAAGATTTCGCACCGATAGACCTGGAAAGTGAATACTTTATTGGCTATAGAATACACTCTCTGGCTGGAGCAATACCGGCAGCATATCATGATGCCGGTCCCAGGGTGGAAGGAAAAGGAGCTTATTTAAAGATCTCCGGCTGGATTCCGCTCGCTCCTACTTTTGATTACAATTTCTGCATAAAAGCAATTGCGATTTCTCAAAATTCATCAGGTTCAAACGAAATTGAAGTTCCAACTTTTGTTACTTCGCTGGGAAATAATTATCCCAATCCATTCAATCCGCAAACAACCATCAGTTTTGGCTTACACGAAAACAACTTTGTCAAACTTGAAATCTTCAATATTCGTGGTCAGTTGGTAAAAACTCTCATTTCCGATAATTATGATGCCGGAGTACATTCAGCTATTTGGAACGGAATTGATAATAGGAATAATCCAGTTGGCAGTGGAATCTATCTTTATAAGCTGGAAACAGGAAATTATAGTTCAACCAAGAAGATGATCTTATTGAAATAATTTTCTGATAAAAATACTTATTGACCTGCCGAATTTAATAGTTCGGCAGGTTTTTTATTGACATTAAAAGTTTTCTTTAAATTTTCAAAACAAGTTAAGAAAAAATGGAACACGGATGACACAGATAATACGGATTTGCAGGGATTGGACTTGACTCGCAACGACTTGTCCGGGCGTAATAAAATGAAGACTGAAGTGTGAGTCGAGAACAATCATAAGTAATGAAAAAATGAATATGACTGAAAATAAAATGAAAGAAAGAATCGATAAATTAAGAATCCAGATTAATACTATTGCAGAGCGTGCTGGTATAAATCCTGAAAGTATTAAACTAATTGCTATAACCAAAACCCGCACTCCGGAAACTATCGATTCAGCTCTCAAATTCGGCATCGAATTTGTCGGGGAAAATAAAGTACAGGAAGCTGAGCAGAAACTTCCACTGCTCAAAGAAAAATATAAAGAGTTCCATTTCGTGGGTCATTTGCAATCCAATAAAATTCCTAAACTGATGAAATTAAATCCGGATTTGATACACTCGATCGATAAATTTTCAACCGCCGAAAAACTAAACGAATATCTATCCAAAAAAGATAAAAAACAAGATATTCTGATCCAGGTTAATACTTCGGAAGAGCAAAGCAAATTCGGTATAAAACCAAATGAAACTCTTGCTTTCATAAAAAAAATCAGTTCCCTTTCCAATCTTAAAATAAAGGGTTTGATGACGATCGGGATATTCTCTGATAATGAAGAAAAAATCCGCAAATGCTTTCAAATCCTGAGAAAAATTTTCGAGAAAATAAAAGCTGAAAAAATTCCTAATGTGGAGATGAAATATCTTTCCATGGGAATGACTAACGATTTTGAAATTGCCATCCAGGAAGGTGCGAACATCATCCGCATCGGAACAGCCATTTTCGGAATAAGAAATTTTTAAAAGGAAAAACTATGATTCCAATCTTAATTTTTGCCGGACTGCTGATTTTATCTTATTTAATCGGCTGCCATTCAGCAGCCAGACTCATTGCCAAGTACTTTAGAAGTTTGAATATTGACAAAGTGGGAACCGGTCATCCTGATACGGAAAATATTTTTCATAATGTCGGTAAATTTTTAGGAATTCTTACCGGCATTGTAGATTTTGGCAAAATCTATCTTTATCTTATTGTGCTGAATTTTTTCTTAAACTATTTTGCTATCACTCAATCAATTTCCTCACAAAATCATTTACTCGTTTTGGGCTTTATTATGGTTGTTGGTCACTGCATGCCGGTAACTCACCATTTTAAAGGCGGGAGAGGTCTTTTCACCTATATGGGATTGGTCACTTTTTTTGCTCCCTGGCCCATGATAATCGTGATTTTTCTGGCTATGATTTCCGTTTTCTTCTTCAAGCAGATACGCTTTGCTCAGTATATGATTGTACTGCTTCCTCCCTTCATTAATTTCTTTTTCCCCGGTGGAAAAGAATTTCTCGGGAAGATGTTCATCGCTGCTTTTTTAATGGGTATTATTAACTATTTTGTGTCCAAAAAATTAGGAGAAATATAATGCTAATTGTTCCGGTCTCAACTCAGAAAGAATTAAGAAAATTTATCAAATTACCCTTCCGGCTCTATAAAGATGACCCTTATTGGGTGGCTCCTCTTCTCATGGACCAGAAAAAGTTCTTCAATTCTAAAAGGAATCCCTATTTCAAACATTCCGAAGTACAGCTTTTTCTGGCTTTACAAAACGACAAAGTGGTTGGCAGGATCTCCGCTCATACCAATACTCTGCACAATAAAACTCACAAAGATAAAGTAGGATTTTTTGGTTTCTATGAATCTATCAATGAGCAGGAAGTAGCAAATGCTCTTTTTGATGTAGCCTTAACCTGGCTGAAAGAAAAAGGATTTGATACGATGCGCGGTCCTATGAACTTCTCTGTAAATGATGAATGTGCTCTGCTTATCGATCCCTTTGATTCTCCACCCATGGTTCTGATGACCTACAATTTTTCTTATTATAAATCTTTATTTGAAAAAGCCGGATTGAAAAAAGCAATGGATGTTTATGCCTATCACATCAAAGTACAAAAACCACCGGAACGCCTGGCAAGACTGGCTGCCAAAATTGAAAAGCGCGGAAATTTTACTATCCGCTGTTTGACCACCAAAAACAGGAAAAAACTTAAAGCTGATGTTGCCATGGTTTTTCATATTTACGAAGAAGCGTGGAAAAATAACTGGGGTTATGTTCCCACCACAGAAAAAGAATTTGATTTAGTGGTTGATAATATACTTCCTATCTTAAGACCTGAATTTGTCTTTATCGCAGAAATTGCTGGAAAAGCAATCGGTTTCTCTGTTACCCTGCCGGATTACAATTTCATTCTCAAAAAAATTAAGGGAAAGCTTTTTCCCCTGGGTTGGCTCAAATTCCTCAAATATAAAAATAAAATTCCCGGTCTGAGAGTTCCCATTATGGGTGTTCTGGATAAATATAAAAATCGCGGTATCGATGTTTCGTTTTATTATCATTCTTTCAAAACTGCTTATGAACATAAAAACCCATACACTGATGCTGAATTTTCCTGGGTTCTGGAAACCAATAAAATGATGAACAGAATTTCTAAAAGTTTGAATGCGTCCATTTATAAAACCTACAGGATCTTTGATAAGAAAATTTGATTTCATGACTAAAAATAGATTTCGACCCATCGATTTCATCTCTTTTGCGTATATTTTCATAAATTTGCTTTTTATCCTTTTTGGATGGAAACGCATTTTAAATCCGCAACTCCATTTTTTCGTCTTTCTCATGATCGGAATAGTGATTTTCTTACTGGTGCAATATTCTCACAAATCTAAAATTTTATCCTTTTTCAGGGACTGGTATCCTTTCTTAACATTTCTCTATTTTTTTGAGGTAACCTCTGCTCTGAATAAAGTTTTTTTCCCGGATTTCATTGATCCCTTTTTCCAGAAAATTGATTTGCTGATTTTCGGATATCAACCAGCCATCCAGTGGGGACTTAAATGCGATAATTTTTTCATCCACGAAATTATGGCTTTTTCCTATTTTTCTTATTATTTGATGTTCCCATGTCTGGGAATTTACCTCTATCTGAAAAACAGGAAGGTTTTTCATAAATTTGTTTTCACTCTCAGTTTTGTCTTTTATACTTGCTATCTCACCTACAATGTTTTACCTGTGACTGGCGGCAGATTTTGGGATTTAACTCTTGAACTTACCAAGATTTATCGATATGGTATTTTCAGCAGGATCATGACATTTATCTACAGTCATACAACTCATTATGGCGGGGCGTTTCCCAGCTCGCATGTAGCTTTATCGGTGGCTGTTACGATTTGTGCTCTGCGAAATCAAAAAGTACTCGGTTACATTTATCTTGTTCTCACGTTTCTGCTCAGCATTTCCACTGTTTATCTCCATTATCACTATTTTATTGATACGATTTTTGGTATTTTTTACGGAATCGGCTTCTATTTTGTAGCTCTTAAAATCCTAACAAAGCTTGAAGAAAAATGTTCAGTTTTTTAAATTCCGGAATTTTAATTCTTTCCTCTGCTATCGTCATACCGATCTTGATCTATCTTTTTGCCAAAAAGAAACCGCGTAAAATCATTTTCAGTACCATCAGGTTCATCAAAGAAAGCCAGAAAAAACAGAGAAGAAAGATCAATATTAAAAACCTGCTGCTGCTGATTCTGAGGATGTTGATTATTCTTTTCACAATTCTGGCAATCTCACGTCCGGCTTTAAAAGCTCCCTTTCTCGATAAAGGCAATCTGCATCCTCAAACTGCAATTGCCCTAATTATAGATAATTCCTATAGCATGGATTTTCTGATCGATACTCAAACCGAACTTGAAAAGGCAAAATCCATTACCTCTGAAATCAATGAAATTATCTCTAAAGATGATATTACTTTAATCCTGACATTAAATAAAGACTGGAACAATCTTAACGGAAACCTGATCTATGGAAAAATCCCTGAAGACCTGATTACCAATATTTCCATCACTCCCCAGGCTCATCCTTTAAAAGAGGTAATTGCTTTAGCTTCCGGGAAATTGAAAGAGAGCCATCTTCCCAACCAGGAAATCTATTTTATCACAGATTTTCAAGAACAAGAATTGCCGGAAAAAATTGATATTCCCACATTTTTCATTCCCACAACCGAGCTGGAAAACAAAAATAATATCAGTTGCCAGAATGTGCAGTTAACAGCAGAATTAACCAAAAGGACATTTCAGAAAATCCTCTCTTTCGAGGTTGTGAATCATGCTGATTTTTCCCAGCAGGATATTATTTGTCAGCTCTTTTTTGAAGGGCAAACCACTTCTGAAAAAGTTGTTGATCTCCAACCGTTTCAAAGAAAAAAGGAAACCTTTGCTATCAACCTGGAAAAGTCAGGCTGGCATTCCGGTTATGTTCAGGTTAAGAATGAAAGACTGCCTTTTGATAATCGCAATTACTTTAGTTTCTTTTACAATCTTTCTCCAGAAGTTGCTGTAATTTCAGATGCAAATGAGCTTCCCATTCCGCTACAGACGATCCTGGAAATTTATACAAATAATCCTGAAAACATTAGGATTTTCTCTACAGAAAACCTGAATTATGAAACTCTGAAAGATTTCGAAAATATTATTGTTTTTAAGAAGCAGAAACTCAGTACGAAACTTGAATTTATTTTGGACAAACTGCAAAAGAATAAAAAGGGAATCCTCTTTATTGCAGATAGAAATCTTTCTGAGGAATGGCAAAATTATCTGGGAAATTTATTCTCTGTTAAATTCGAGGAATTCCGCCATTTCGATAAAAACATGCAAGTTACCTTTATCAATAAATTTCATCCCATTACCAATCTTTTGGGATCATCCCGAAATATTACTTTTAATGATACCTGGAAAATATCATCATCTTCCGATGTGCTTTTGCAAGCTCTGGATTTTCCATTAGCTCTTGAAAAAGACAAAATCTGTCTTTGGCTGTTTGATATCGAAAGCTTGCAAAATCCATTTTTATTAGATTCCTCATTTCCGGTTTTTGCTTATAATTGCCTGCAATTTCTATGTTCCGAGATTAACCAGTATATCGCTCTTAAAGTTGGCAGCAAAATCAAATTGGATTCGCCTTTTATAGAGTTACCTTCAGGAAATACCATCCAAACCAATGAACAATATTTTATCTGCTCATCTGCTGGAATTTACAAACTTGATAATAGACTCGCAAGTATAAATTTAGATTACGCTGAAAGCGATTTTAAAAGGATTACAACTTCCACTAATAAACACATAAAATTTTTAGGTGCGGATTGGAAAAAACACATTCTGCAAACACGTTACGGCTTTGAAATCTGGAAAATTCTTTTAATTGTAGTTCTCCTGCTTTTCGCTCTGGAAATGCTGCTCATCAAAAAAGAAGAGGGCAAGTAATTGCTGGTAACCGATCCTGGTTAAATGAATAAGGATTTAACTGGACAAGTGAATCGGTTAAAAGTTACTATCTTCTTATTAACCAACAACTTAAGTTGGCGGTTAATAAAACAAAAAAAAGCATTAACCGTTTTAACGGTTTCTCGTTTTATTTAATCTGACTTTTTTTTAGAGCGGACTTATTTATTAATTGAAACTTTTTTTTCTGTGTCATTTGGTACACATTTTTTAACTAAAATGTCACACTTTATCAATAATGAAATATTTTAATATAGAACCAATTTATCAAGCTTTATTCAGTAATAATCATATTCTCTGCAACTTCTACCCACTTCTCCATACTAAATTACAATCAAAACTTTTCATAAATTAAATTATTTATTTCATAATGTTAAATTATTTTTTATTTGACACTTAAATTTAATTTTACCAATTTTGTATTGTTAATTTTAAAGTTAAATTTGTATTCATATTGAACGAAAACATTTGAACTCCTACGAAACTGGAAATATCTGATGAATAATATTGTATTAAAAAGGCTTGTAAACTCTCCCGAATGGGGAGTCTGCGTCCAGCACTTTATGGATTCGAGAACTTGAGTTCGGGGATACAATCGTTGAACATAACAGAGGTATACAAAAAGGAAAAAAAGTGGAGAAAAAAAAATGAAAAAAACTATTTTACTTTTTATATTTGTATTATTTACAAGCACATTGGTATTTGCCGACTATGCCATCACTCGAGGACCAGATATTGGTGAAATTTACTTCTTGGCTCCAACAGTAACTCAACCTGCAGCCATTTATCGTTCTATCGATTTTGGAGAAACCGCTACCTGTATGGATAGTACCTTAGATACAGGGATACTCTTAGAAAGAATATGTGCAGATCTTACTCCAGGTGTGGTTTATGGACATGATTACTTAAATTTATATATTTCTGATAATTATGGACAAGAAGGAAGTTGGATATTTAGATCTTCGGATATTACATATAAAATAAATAGCGGCGTTTCAGAAGGTTTTTTATATAACGGATTTTGGCAACATAGTGAGGATTATGGATTTAATTTTATTCAGCATTCCTATAATGGATATTTTGGTACTTCATCAACTTCAGAAATTGATATCAATCAAAATATTGGATATGTGAAGTCTTACAGTTATCCAGATATGGACTCGATTTACTTTTTTATTTCGTATGATAATTTTGAGAATTTAGAAGTTCAGAATGTTTTTAATTATAATAATACTCCTATTGGCTTATTAACACGGGGATTTGAATCTGGTGAAATTTTTACATTGGGAGGAATAAATAGTGAATTGCGTTTTAGCAATAATTTCGGACAATCCTGGGAATTAAAAAATTCTTTTAATTGTCCGAATTTGCCCATAAAGGGTATTGTTGGTGGCAGACAGCCAAGTGAGATGTTTATGATTGTTGAATATGTGCAATTACTTAGCTCAATCAAATATACATATATCTACCACAGTTTAGATTATGGTGAAACGTTTACAATCCATCCTGCATTAGAATTTGGTCCTGAACCATATTTTGCAAATTTTGAAGCAGAACCCTCTACCGGCACAGCTCCCTTAACTGTTCAATTTACAGATACATCCAGTGGAATAAATAACCAGATATGGGAATGGGATTTCGATGGAGACGGTGAAATAGACTCTTATGAGCAGAATCCTGAATTTACATATCAAGAACCTAATACATATACTGTCAGTTTAACAATTTTCTGGGTAGGTCAATTTGAAATGACAGCTTGGCAGGAAATAATCGTAACAGACGGAAGTTGGATAGATAATTACAAATATTCAATTACAAATTATGAGTTAAATAATTACCCCAACCCATTTAATCCAACTACTACGATTTCTTTTTATACAACAGAGTTCATTGAGGACACGGAGATAATAATTTATAATGTTAAAGGGCAAAAGGTTGATCAATTATCAATTACGAATTCCGAGTTCGGAGTTAATGAAGTCAGTTGGAACGCTGAAGAATTTACATCTGGTATTTATCTATATAAATTGAATATTAAAAATTCACTAATAAAAAAAATGATTCTTTTAAAATAGGAGGAAAGAAAAATGAAAAGAATTAGTTTAGTTGCAATTATTTTAGTTATTTTTGTGTTAACTGCTTCGGCAGAGGAATGGATCAATTTTAACGATCGTGGTGAATCCTCACCAATTTATGATGTAATACATTCTACAGATTCTTTTGTTAAATTTGAGGTTGAGATACCAGGTATGAATAGCAGAGATATTGATAATTATAATAGGTTATATATTCCAGAACATACTAAGATGGATTCTGTAGGATTCCCGGAAGTTCCTGTTGTTAGCTATTTGATAGCGATACCTGAATGTGATAATGTAAATTTGAATATTACGCTTTTAGATTCGATTGAAATTGAGAATATCAATATCTATCCGGCTCCTCAATGTGTTGAAGTTAATAATGGTGATATTGTTTATATGGAAGAACAATTTAATATCAATAATACCTTTTACAATACTGACGAATATTTTCCCGGCTATAATGGTGAATTGGTTGAAAAAGGAGCAGTCAGATCACAACATTGTATCCGCATCAAAATTTATCCTGTTCAGTTTAATCCTGTTGAGCAAAAGGTTATTGCTTATTCAAGCATGAATATTGAAATGACATTTGAGAATGCAACAGGTTCTGTTAATGAAGATGTAGGTATATTCAACGAAGTTTGCGGCAATGCAATGATCAATTATATTTCCAATGGATTAAGTGCATCTATAAATTGCGGTTCGAATAGAGACGGTAGCTGGCAGTGGATATATGAATTTCCGGGTGAATATATAATTCAGGATTGTGATTATTTAATAGTTACACATCAGAATTTTCACGATGACCCAAATGCTAAAGTACAAATTGAATTATTAGCGCAAAAGAGAGCGGATTATAACGGATTTGATATAGTTATAATTAAAATGGATGACATTATTGGTCAAATTTACAGTCAGGATCCAGATGATCATGCAGAAAAAATCAGAAATCTAATAAAAAATACTTATGAAAGCTATAATGCAAATCATACTTTTGATAACAGACTAGGTTACGTTTTATTATTTGGTGATTGTTATTTCGGAGCAAGCAATATCATCTGTGTTCCAAGCCATCCTATGCCAGACCCAAATGGAAATCCCGATCCTTGTAAAGGTTACGATGTTTATTTCAGTAAGTTAACAGAGATAAATGGTTATTATGATGTTTATCCGGATGTCTTAATAGGTCGTTTGCCTGCGGATGATGAAGACAATTTCTCTCAGGTCGAGAATGTTTGCCAGAAGATAATAGACTATGAGCCAATAGATGTAAGACTACCACCGCAAGGCGTATATGACGGCTGGAAGGATAGGATGACTTTTCTTGCTGGTGAACCTTTTGAAAGTGATATGCATGAGGGTTTAATGATTATCTCCCCCATAGTTGAAAGTTATGAGCCAGATATAACCACAACTCTCCTACATCATCCTGCTGATCCATTTGACGAAATATATTTTGATCATAGATTAGAACATGATCTTGTCAATGGATTACTATTTAAATATGCACAAGGTAACTTAATTTTGACTTATATGGGTCATGGCAATTCGAATGATTGGGCTTGGTCCGAATTTGACAATTATCCATATTGGTTTAACTTTTCAGATGACATTGGTGACCCAGAATGTGAAGAATATGATAATCGGTTACCTTTAATTTTTAGTATGGCATGTATAACAGGTGCATTTCATAACAATAATGATGATTGCATGGCAGAACAATTCTTAGTATATAATAGAATTAGAGGTTCGATTGGTTTTATTGGATCTTCTACAAATACTTATGGTTCATCTTTTAGTCAATTTGCTCCTAATTTATTTAAGGCTCCATTTCAATATACTCTAGGTATGTGTGGTGAACTTCTATTAGAAGCCAAACTTAACTCTTCGCTGGGTTACATTAATCAATACAACTTATTTGGAGATCCTGCTTTAAATATACTATTGGATACAGATAATATATATTATTGTGATCTTCATTGCAGTCACCAAGAGTTAAGAGTTGAAAATATGAACAATCAAACTTTGCGGATAAATGTTGGAGTAAAAAATTTGAGCTATGTTACAGCTAATAATGTTGAAGTTTTATGTGAATTAACAAATAATATGAACTACTCAGCATCATTAACTCAAACTATCCCGATAATTCAAGGAATGGAAACGATCGGATTAGATTTTGATTTTAATATAGCCGATGAATTGCCGGCAGAATTTAATTATCTTGTTGATATAGATCCTAATTTTTTAATTGATGAAAGAACTGATAACAATAACACAATTGAATCAAATTATATTTTTCTTCGTGAACAAAATGGATATCCTGTCCCAATTTATGAAGATCACACTATTTCCGGAACTCCTTTGTATGATGATCAATCTATTATTATAGGTGGTAAAAAACATTCATCCGATGGTTCTATGATTTGGGTTTGGGAACCCGAATTAGAAACATCTGGTTCTTCGATACCTGTTTTTAATGAAACGGAAAGTTGTTTTGATTATTTTATTCTCAATATAGATCGTAATCGTATTCATAGAATCAATGGCAATAATGGTTCAACTATGAGCTATTACTATTCAGGTGAGCATATAATTAATAGTTATTGTTTGGGTGATTTAAATAATGATGGAGAATTGGAATTAATTTGTTTTCTTTTTAAAATCGGCGCTATGAAAATAATGATTTTTGACTCTGAACTAAATATCCTTTTAGAACAGCCTGTAGATAATATTTTTTTCGATTTAGCTGTTGGCGATGGTAATAATGATGGAATAAATGAATTATATACTCTTTGTACTTTTTATAATAATAAAATAATTTCGTATTCATTTAACGGTCAGGCTCTAAATATTATCGCTGAACAGAATTTAAATCCAGGCTGTAGTAAGTTTTTTTTAGAAGACTTTGATAATAATGGAAGTTTGGATTGTGCAGTCTTTGCTCGAAATTCAGTACATTTTTTTAATTGTCCGGATTTAACTCCTTCAATGACTACTGTAACTTTAAACTCTGATTATAAAGCAGTTGCTTTAGGCGATATAGATAATGATAGTGTAACTGAGATAGTGTTATTTGAAGGAGATTATTATGTTACTAAAATTGACTTAGGACAACACACACCATTATTTTCAGTTGATGATCAATATTTTGGTGAGTCTCCTTATTATATGTTGTTATATGATATCGATTCTGATTTACAAATGGATGTAATAATTAACGATAACATGCAGACTTCTTTTTTTAATTCTAATGGAGATTATATTTTTACAACACCATTATATCCGGAACAAGATGGAATTACAACAAATATCATAATAGATATTGATAATGATAATGATATTGAGCTCGTATATGGTATGGATATTGTAACAAATTCTTATGCGAATTATCACGATAGTAAACTAATGGTTGTCGATTTAATGTATGAAACAAGTATTCACGGTAACATCTATCCAAAAATGAATAAATACAACAACAATCTATATTCACAACCTATATCAGGTCAACTTTCAGAGAATACGAACTATTATTTGTATGGTTCAATAACTCTACATGATGAAGTTATTTTACCTGCGACCAGTTCATTAACTATTCATCCCAGCACAATCATCAAAGCAAAAGAAAATAGTAAGCTTATTGTTTATGGTGATTTTGTTGTAAACGGTACAGAAAATGAACCTGTAAAATTTGAACCAATAATTCAAGGAGCTTCACAAGATTATTGGCAAGGTCTGGAATTCCCGGAAGGAAATGGAGATATTGAATTAAATCATGTATATATTCAAAATGCTAACCTTTATTCTGAAAGAGAGATAACGATAAACGGCGGTAGTTTTATAAACACCCCCTTATTACAGGACAGACAAAGTGTTTGGCTGACTGATGTCAATTTTGACAATTCTCCAATAACGGCTGAGTTGTATGGAATGATCCAAATAGAAATAGTTTCAATTAATAACTGTCATATCTATAATTCACTAACGGATGCAGGAATTGAAATTACAGGATATCCAAACATCGATATTTCCTATAATGTTATTGAAAACTGTGATTCGGGATTAAAAATATGGGAATCTGGTTCAGGTGCTATTAACTCGATTTCAAATAACATAATTCGCAATAATACTCAAAATTATGGTATTTCTATTTATCATTCTTATATAGATATAACGGATCATAATCGAATCGAAAACAATAGAAATGGTCTTTTCATATCAAGGGAAAGTAATTTTAACCTTATCGGTTCAGAAACTTATCCTCTTCAAATAATCAGGGATAACAATGAACATGAAGTCAGATTTACTTATGATAGCAGACCAGGTCAATTTTATCACAACAAGATATATGATGAAAATCATGAATACAGTTATGTAAAATGCGAACGAGTTCCTCCAATAGAAATAAGTCAGATAAATATTTCGAATAATAACTGGGGTTCTACTTTTAATCCGGAAACTGATCTATCTCCAACCGAACTTTTTATATATCTACCAATCTGGGATCCCGGTATTCCAAGAAATCCTGATATTGGTACAGATGAGGAAATGTATCTATTAGCGAAACAACAAGAAGAAGCTGAGGATTATTTTGAAGCTGAACAAACCTACAAACAAATAATTTCAATTTATCCTGCATCTGAGTATGCAAAAATTGCAGCAAAAGAACTTCTTGCTTTGAAGGTAAAATACGATCAGGATTTTGCTGGTTTAAAACTATATTACGAAACCGAACCCAATATGCAATATGATGAAGAAATGACGAGGTTATCGGAATTTCAAATAAATTGTTGTGATATAAAACTTGAAGAATTTCAACCTGCAATATCCTGGTTTGAAGAAATAATCCAGAATCCACCATCTATAGCTGATTCTGTTTTTGCTGTGATAGATGCAGGTTATACGTACTTATTGATGGAAAATAGTGGCAGATCGCAATATGTCGGTAAAATAAATGATTTAAAACCAGAATCGCGTATTGAATATGAAGAAAAAAGAGATAATCTGATGAATATGCTTTTTGGTGATTCGGAACCGGATAATGAAATCCCATCGATTATTAAATTGGCTTTGTTTCCCAATTATCCTAATCCCTTTAATCCAACTACAATAATTTCTTTCTCTATTCCTAAAGAAAGCAAAGTTGATATAACAATGTATAACATCAAGGGTCAAAAAGTAAAAACAATAGCAAAGGATGAATTTGAAAAGGGGTTCCATAAATTAATTTGGAATGGAAAAGATTCGTCCGGGAAAGAAGTCGGTTCCGGAATTTATTTCTATAAGCTAAAAGTGAATGGAAAAGATAAATCTGTGAGGAAATGTTTGTTGTTGAAATAGTGTCATAGGAACCAAACTTTAAGTAAAATTCCAGTAATAAGATTATTGAGATTGAAAAGCGACCATATTTATTTGTCGCTTTTCTTTTATTCAACAAAAATGAAAAAGGATTATCCTAATTCGTATTTCAACATTTTCAGGAACTTCAAAATTTTAATCTCATTTTTTTATTTGACAATATTTCGTAAATTTGAGTTTTCTATTTAGTGTAACAAATAAGCTGAAATGTAGGAAAAAAATGGCAAAAGTACTTGTAAAAAATGTTGATAAAATTTTTGATAATGGTTTCCACGCTGTTAAGGATGTAAGTTTTGAAGCTGAAGATAAAGAATTCGTAATTTTAGTGGGACCTTCCGGATGCGGCAAATCCACTACTCTTCGCATGATAGCCGGTCTGGAAGAGATAAACTCAGGTGAAATTCACATCGGAGACAGAATAGTAAACGATGTTCCTCCCAAAAACCGCGATATTGCCATGGTCTTCCAAAATTATGCTCTTTATCCACACATGACTGTCTATGATAATATGGCTTTTGCCTTGAAATTGAGAAAATTCAAAAAAGAGGAAATCGAGAAAACCGTTATTGAAACTGCTTCCCTTTTGGAAATCGAAGAGCTTCTGGACAGAAAACCAAAACAGCTTTCCGGAGGACAGAGACAGAGAGTTGCTTTGGGAAGAGCGATTGTGCGTCATCCCCAAGTTTTCCTTTTTGATGAACCGCTTTCCAACCTGGATGCAAAGCTGCGCGTGCAGATGCGGGCGGAAATAGTCAAACTCCATCAGAAGCTGGATACCACCATAATTTATGTAACTCACGATCAGGTGGAAGCAATGACTATGGCAAACAAAATCGTGGTGATGAAAGATGGAAAGGTTCATCAAATCGATTCCCCTCTCGAAATATATAACAAACCTGTAAATCTATTTGTAGCTGGTTTTCTGGGCAGCCCTTCCATAAATCAGTTCAAGGGAAAAATCGTTCAAGAAAAGGATAAAACCTTTTTTGATGAAGGCAGCTTTCGGGTAGAAATCCCTTCTGAAATGAAAAACAAACTTGAAAAATATAATGAAATAATTATGGGTTTACGTCCGGAAGATATTTATGATTCCAATTTTGATGTAATGGCGGAATTCCCTCAAAAAATTGAAGCTGTCTGCGAAGTTGTGGAACCAATGGGAAATGAATTCATTGTTTTCCTCAAAACAAAAAATTCCAATATCACAGCCAGGTTCGATCCTAAAAAGCTTCCCAAAATGAATGAAAAAATCGGAATTACATTTGATATGAAGAAAGTTCATTTCTTTGATATCAAAACAGAAAAAAGGATAAAAAAGTAGAAACAAGGAGGAGTTATGAAAAAAGTTGTTTTGTTAGGATTTTGTTTAGTTTTATTTTGGGGTGTCGTGGTAACCCTTTCTGCCCAGAATTGCGACCTGCTTTATTTCTGTGTAAGGTATGATTCCGAATACGGCGAGATTGATCAATCCGATCGATTCACCGCCGGAAATATTACTGTGATGGTATTATTGGAAAAGCCCATCGCTCTCTATGAAATTAAGATTGAACTGGATAAATTAAACCCTCGCAAGAATACATTCGAATATTACAATGATTATGAATTCGACGTTGGTTATGATATGGATTATATTTTCTTTAATGAAATCTATTTCGGTGATCCCGGAATTTACCGGGTTTTCCTGCTTGATCCCAAAGGAAATACTATTGTAAGTTCCTTAGTAGAGATTGTAAAATAATTCATCTTTTGGTGGGAAAAGTATTAGCTGAAATTACCCGGGGATTAAACTCATCCTGCCTGTCTGGGCGTAGCTTAGCGGAGACTGACTGTCCCTCTCTTAAAAAAAAGAGAAGGAACATAAGAAAAATTGGAAAAAAATATGAAAAAGAAAGAAAACAGCAATAAGTCATCCCTCTCTTATGATAAAGAGAGGGACTGAGAGTGAGTTAGAAAATATTGAAAAATTCAACTGGGAAATGTTAGGAAAGAATCATAATAATAAATCTAAAAAACTAGTATGATATTAGATTAAACAGAGTTTTTATGGGAGAAAAATGAAATT
>Ga0207996_1001246_pt1 | contig 18239 bp, 11 predicted proteins | sample AntAceMetag02UKG_FD_184773 | JGI IMG/M metagenome (GOLD analysis project Ga0207996, IMG submission 184773) | Saline lake microbial communities from Ace Lake, Antarctica - Antarctic Ace Lake Metagenome 02UKG (SPAdes) (version 2) | ecosystem: Environmental > Aquatic > Non-marine Saline and... | reverse complement strand
TTGATCTTGAAAAGGGGACTGTCTCAAATCCAAACATTCATATAGAACCTTTTTCGAAAGTACAACTTGATATTTATCGAGCTGGGAATTTGTTTACTTTTGGCAAAAAAATAATTGAGAAATAAAAAAAAACATAAAGAAAGGAGCAACAAAAGTGAAAGTTTGTAGTAAATTTGGACTATTGCTTTTAACATTCACGCTGTTACTTGTGAGCTCCGCATTTGGGAAAATGCTTCCCAATAATGAACCTGTTGAAGAGCTGAAAATTGAAGATGTTCCTCATGATGATGGTGGAGGGCTCATGTTGAGCTGGAAACCTCTTCCCAAAGAAAAGCGCATCATTGAATATCGTATTTACCGCGGCTATACTCCCGATAGTTTATTCTATATCGGGAAGATCCCGGTGGATGCCAAAACCGGTGTTGCAGCTGATACAATGAGATATGTAGATCAGGGCTGGACATTCTTCGTCGATGCAACCTCACGCGCTAAGCTGAAACATGAAAAAGGTCAGAAAAAAGGAACTAAAGGAGCAGAAGTGCTCTTTCGAACTGTTCCTCGTGATATAAAAGTATACGGTCCTATGATGGATCATTATCGTATGCTTGCCGTCATTCCGGATAAAGAATACGTGTATCACACCAAAATGAGAGAATTCACGGATGTTGATACAACTGAGGATGGTACTATTGATACGACATCTACGATACTTGCAGGCATGAAACTTGAGCAGGTAAAGTATATTCTTACCAAACTTACAGTAGGTAAAGATTATTATTATGCAATCCAAGCACTCAATATGAACCGTTCTGCGGCACCTCTTTCTGAAATTGCGAATGGGCAGACAACCGATGACCCTCCTGAAAAATTAAAAGAATTTTATGCTGTGGCTGTTACAGATAAAGAACAGATTCAGTTTGAATGGTCTCTTCCTGTCTTTACGGATGATCAAAAGCAATATAATATCTACTTATACGATGAGTTTGATGACCAACACTTGATATTTACCCGTCCTGATGCTTATCCCTATACATGCCAGACAAATGCCATCGTTCCTTTCGATTCCATTGCAGCACGTTTTGAAGCATTTAATCCTGCTAATTTGAAATGGTACAAATTCAATATTGGGGAACAGGACAGGCAAGATCAGGAGACACTCGCAAAAGATGAGCCGATTCCTACTGAGATCATTACTTCGACAATGTTGCCCAAATCCCCTGTACATTTTACAGTAAAAGACCAGCCAAATGATAAAGGTGATCAGCTTCAGGTTTTCTTCGGTTATCCGTATTATGGTCTCTCCAAATTAATCTATAATGACGAATTTACCAAACTGACAGTGACTTACTTCATCACAGAGAACTCCATGTACGAAGTGAATCGTCTTATCCTAACCATAAATGGTATAACAAAAACAGAATACGTGCTTGATAATAAACTCGATTTCGAAGTCACCTGGGATCATACTCAACCAATGGAAATTACTGGAAAATTTATATGCAAACATAAAGGACAGGTGCCTTTGCCGGAAGATTATACTGTTACTCATACCTTTGTATTCGATACAGAAATGCAGGTTGTTCTGATTGACACTCCTCCAAATGAGCAGATGAAAGAATTCCAGGAGTATTACTTCCAGGTCTATAAGATAAATCACACAAGCGAAGTGTACAGATATGCAAAGCAAATGTCGTTTAGAGAGCGGGAATATATTGATAAAGTTGCATACGAAACCGTACAATTTCGCGGAAGACCTCGTTTCTCTCTCGAAGAAAAACGTCTCTATTTCAGCACATATTTAAGCATTGTAAATTATAAAGATCAATACCCGTTCTATACTCAAGCAATTTATCTTGCTCAGATCAAACAGCAGGATGAAGAGATCAAAGAAGAAATTGTAAAACTTCAAGCAGAATTAGAAACAGAAACTGATAAAGAAGAGATTGAAAAAATTGAGAATCGTATTGATCGCATGGATGATTATCTTAATGACAAACCGATGATCGTCAAAGAAGCAAATCTTTTAACTACTGATAAAGATCGAATGAAATTGCTCTATACAACTCATTGTACGAGCAAACGTTCATTCAAATATTACATCAGGAAAACTGATGGACACGGGCATTTTATTGATACTCCTGTATATAACGCACCAAATGGTGAACAATATATCTTCCCGAAACAGAATTGGTTCAATACTGATGAGGTTATTACTTTTATCGCAGTGCTCTTATTTGCAGCGCTTGTTTATTTCATGATCAAAGCAGCACGAAAGGGTAAGAGATTATATATTAGACCCATTGCAGGTATACAAGAAATCGATAATGCAATCGGTCGTGCGACAGAAATGGGTCGACCGATCCTTTTTGTTCCCGGATTAAGCGGCATCAGTGATGTGGCAACACTGGCAGGATTGGCAATTCTCAGCAAAGTTGCAAAGAAAGCCGCCGAATATGACACAAAAATATTAGTCCCGTGCCGTGATTTCATCGTGCTTCCCATTGCTCAGGAAACTGTTAAAGAAGCCCATTATGAAGCAGGTCGTCCTGACACATATGATAAAAACAGCGTATTCTTTATTACTCAGGCGCAGTTCGCTTTTGTGGCTGGCGTAAACGGTATAATGATACGTGAAAAAACTGCAACGAACTTCTATATGGGAATGTTCTGGGCAGAGTCTCTTCTTATGACGGAAACGGGAAGTATGACAGGCGCAATTCAGATTGCCGGTACTGATGCCGTCAATCAGCTGCCCTTCTTCATCACAACTTGTGATTATACACTCATTGGTGAAGAACTCTATGCAGCGAGCGCCTATCTTTCCAACCAACCTCTCATTCTCGGTACTCTAAAAGCGCAAGACTATGTGAAACTTATTATTGTTATTACCGTGATTTTTGGAACTATTCTCTCAACTGTTCACCTTACGTTCTTTATGAACTGGTTCCCGACTAAATAGAAAGGAGTATCATAATGAAAAGACGAATACCTTTAATGATAGTTTTGATACTTGGTTTACTTTTCGTAGCTCACGTATTTATTCCAAGCAAACTCTCTTCAGACTACCTTGACTGGTTCATGAAATGGACGAAAGTCATTGGTCCTTTCGCAATTGTACTTGGTGTATTCAGTCTCGTACTCGTACACTACAATAAAATAAAACGGAAATCTCCAAACTGGGGATATAGCATTGTGACACTTCTTGCACTGGTAATAACCACAGCCGTTGGCTTCCTGTGGGGTATCCAGGAGGGTACTCCCTACATGTGGATATTTAAAAATTTCAATGTTCCCCTTGGTGCGACGATGTTCTCTCTCCTTGCATTCTACATTGCATCTGCGGCATATAAAGCATTCAGGGCTCGTTCTATCGAAGCGACCGTGCTTCTTGCTGCAGCTATCATTGTGATGCTTGGACGAGTTTCTATCGGTCAGGCAATTACTCATTGGATCCCGGACATCACAGAATGGATCCTTAATGTTCCTAATCTTGCAGCTAAGCGCGGTATTGCGCTCGGTGTAGGTCTTGGTATGACTGCGACATCCCTAAAGATAATGCTTGGGATAGAGCGTTCATATCTTGGCGGAAGGGATTAAGGAGGTATCATGAAATTTGCAGATAGTATTCAAAAAGTAGATAGAAGAATAATTTATGGAATCCTTGCACTCGCAGTCATTCTCCCACTCGTTTTCCGTCTTGGATTAAAGACCTATACCACCACGCCTGTGGAAGATCTTTACCGTCATATTGACGCTGCTGCAGGTAAAGATGACATGGCGATTCTTATGGATTTCACACACGATCCGGGTGTTCTTCCGGAATTATATCCTATGGATTTGGCAATCCTTAGACATTGTTTTCAAAGGAATATAAAAGTGTTCACAATTTCCTTCCTTCCACAAGGAGCAGCTATTATTCAACTGGCACTCTCTGAAGTGAAAGAGGATTATCCAAATATTAAAACAAATGTTGATTATTGTAACTTTGGTTTTAAACCATGGAGTTTGAAACTTCCCATTATGCTTGGTATGGGTGACGATATTGCAGAGGCAGTAGAAACAAACAGTGAAGGACTCTCACTTGAGAATCTTCCTATTATGCAGAACATTAAAAACTATGATAACATACAAGTTGTTGTAGAAATTTCAGGTTCTTCGATGGGGCAGTTCTGGGTGACTTATGCCAGAGCAAAATTTGGTGTCGATGTCGCAGTTGGTCTTACGGCTGTTATGGCTGCTGATGTGTATCCCTTCCTTCAGACTGGTCAATTTGTTGGCAGTCTCGGTGGACTTAAAGGCGCTGCCGAATATGAACAGCTTGTTGATATCTTTGCGATGAACGGTTTAGAGTTCAGTAAGAAAAATGCACGTAACATGGCATGGGTTGAAGCACAATATGAAGAGCTGCCGGAATTAGCAAAACTTTATAAGTACAATAAAGCCCGTATCGGTATGGATGCACAGGCAATTGTTCACGTTCTCATCATTCTCTTCATTATTCTTGGTAATATTGGTTACTTCCTCGATCAACGTGCACAGAAAAAAAACTTTGGTAAATAAGGAGTAAAAATGACTGAAACAATTGGAATCTGGATTGCTGCATTTTTAACACTCTGCATGTTCTCTTTCCTGTACAAGGACAATCCTTTTTACAAATTTGCAGAGCACCTCTTCGTAGGCGTTTCTATGGGTTATTATATTCCTTACACTTTCTATAATGCCTTTATCCCATACGCATACGAACCTTTGTTCCTTAAAAAGGAATATATTCTTATCATACCTTTCATCATTGGCATCATGTACTGGTTTAGATTTTCTTCAAAATACAGCTGGATAAGCCGCTATCCTATTGCGTATAGCATGGGTATGGTAGGTATGGGTGTTCCCATGGGTATGCACGCAAGTGTGCTGGTACAAATGAGAACTATGATGCTCCCACTCAATAGTATCAACATCATCTTGATTTTTGTAGGAACGATCAGCATTCTTTTATATTTCTTCTTCTCCAAAGCCCATAAGGGAGTGTACGGAAAGTTTACTTCTATTGGAATCTGGTTCATGATGGTTGGATTCGGTGCATCCTTCGGTTATACTGTGATGGCTCGTATTTCACTTCTTATTGGACGTGTACAATTCCTTCTTGGTGACTGGTTAGGACTGATAAAGTAAAATTTCAAAGTATATAAAAGCACAAAGATTATGATAAGATGTCATGGCTTTGTGCTTTTTCTTCGACCATGAAAAGAAAAATCATTCAAATAAGTTTTCTTATTATACTTCTCGGAGTTATTTATGTGAGAATATCACACGAGAAAAGCAGACCTCTCAAAGAAACAAGGTTTGCACTCGGTACTTTTGTTACCATTGATATTCAGGAAAGAAATAAGCACAATAGTGAAATTATTGATTCTGCATTTTTACTCATTCAAAACTCAGAAAAGAAATTCTCTCTCTCATATCCTGAAAGTGAAACCAATAAAATAAATGAGTGTAAAGATTCAATGCTTATCTCAGAAGACATGCATACTTTGCTTCAAATTTCCGAACAAGTAAGCAATGAAACAGAGGGTGCATTTGATGTGACGGTAGGGAAGATAATTTATATGTATGATTTTGTTGATGAAATCATGCCCTCAACTGAAAAGATAGATTCTCTTCTTGCTTATGTTGGACATGAGAAAATTAATTGCGAAGATGGCAAATTCTTAAAAGATGATCCCGAAATATTTATTGATCTCGGAGGAATTGCAAAAGGATATATCGTTGATAAAGTTGTTGAATACTTGCAAGAGAGAGGTATAGAAAATGCTGCAATAAATGCAGGTGGTGATCTCTTTGTGATGAGGAATCCTGAGACTGATATCTGGAAGATCGGCATTCAGCATCCTCGAAATCAATCAGCACTCTTTGGTTCGATCGAAGTAAAAGATCGAGCAGTAGTAACTTCAGGAGATTATGAACAATTCTTTATGCAAAACGGACAACGAATTCATCACATCATAAATCCAAAGACGGGACTGCCATCCTACAATTCTGTGAGTGTAACGGTCATATCGCCAAATGCTGCGATTGCAGATGCGTTATGTACTGCACTTTTTGTTATGGGACCGGAGCTAGGCATTAAACTTGTGGATCGGAAAGATGACATAGAAGCACTTATTATCTTTGAAGAAGATGGGAAACTTTGCTATGTTTTTTCACATAATTTTGACAAATATAACTTCACCCTATTAGACTCAACTGCACATATGATAAAGGATTTGTAATGAAACTGAATGATATTCAAAACCAAAAAGATACAAGGAAAATTCCGATCAATAAAGTTGGCGTCAAAGGACTCAAATATCCTGTAGTTCTTCAGGATAGATTAAATGGAACGCAGAATTCCGTTGCTGATATAAATATGTATGTGGAGCTTCCTCATGATTTCCGCGGCACTCATATGAGCAGATTTGTAGAGATCCTTCACCATTACCACAAGGAAACTATCATTGATAATCTTGAAAAACTACTTCAAGAGATGAAAAAAAGGTTGGATGCTGATGTCGCATATCTTGAAATGGAATTTCCTTATTTCATCAAAAAAGCTGCGCCTGTGACAAAAGAGGAATCTCTTTCTTCATATCAGTGTGGTTTCAAGGCAAGTCTAAGCAATGAGTTTATTTTTGAAATGTATGCAAAAGTTCCAGTGCTCTCCTTATGCCCATGTTCCAAGGAAATCAGTAAGCATGGCGCTCATAATCAGCGAGCATATGTGACGGTCAGTATTTTATACAAAGATTTCGTGTGGCTTGAAGAACTGATAGAGATCATCGAAAATTCTGCAAGCTGTGAGGTTTATTCACTGCTCAAAAGACCTGATGAGAAATATGTCACAGAGAAAAGTTATGATAACCCAAAATTTGTTGAAGACATAGCTCGTGATATCGCAATTGCCCTAAAGAATGATGTGAGAATATCAAAGTTTAATATAGAAGCCGAAAGTATTGAGTCGATACATAACCACAATGCATTTGCCATGATCACAAGCTCATAAAGGAATAATTGTATGATCAAGAGAGATAAGATAGTAAAATTTTGTGATGAGTATCTGAAGGTAGATACTTTTACAGATTATTGTTATAATGGACTTCAGATCGAAGGGAAAGAAGACATTTCAAAGATCGTGACCGGCGTGAGTCTTTCAAGGCAATTTATTGAAAAAGCAATAGACGAAAAAGCCGATATGATAATCGTACATCACGGTTTATTTAAGAACCAGCTTGGTGATCCTCCTCGAATAATTGGCATTTTCAAAGAGAGAATAAAACTCCTGATTGAACGAGACATTAATCTATGCGGATACCATCTCCCTCTTGATGCTCATCCCGAAATAGGTAATAATATAAGTCTGGCACGATTACTTGAGCTCACAAACCTTGAACATCTGATTTCTCCATATTATGGTGAGATAGGATATATTGGAGATTTGAATAAAGATATGAAGTTTATTGATTTTGTTGAATATGTTGATAAGACACTTCATACTAAATCTTTTATCATTGCTGTCGGTAATGAATGGGTGAAAAAAATCGGCATAATATCCGGCGGGAGTGCTATTGAATATTCAGAAGCATACATGCAAGGTGCTGACACATACATCACAGGAGAAATTAAAGAAAATGTTGTACGTGAAGTAGAGGAGACCGGAATGAATTTTATTAATGCGGGACACTATAATACGGAAAAACTCGGAGTACAAAATCTTGGTAAACTTTTATCAAAGAAGTTCAATGTCGAGATGAGATTTATTGATATTCCCTGCGAAATATAATTTTTGATACATTATTGACAGAAAAATTTTGTGTTTATAAATATTGATTATTCACATTAAGGAGACACAATGATTGGCGGTCCTTCAAAGAAAAAGGTCATGGAAGAGCTCGAACAGAAGAACAAGCGTATTCGAGAACTCGAAATTATGGAGAGTAAATATCAACAGACGCGTGAGAACCTGCTCCATATTGCTCGTAATCTTAACCAGAGAATCAGTGAAGTAAAATGCCTTTATAACATAACAAGTCTTGTAGAAAAGCCGAACATCACCATAGAAGGTGTTTTAAGTGGAACAATTGAACAAGTACCAAAAGCATGGCAATTTCCTGAAATCACATGTGCAAAAGTGACATGGGGTGAGAAGGAATTCCATACCGAGAATTACCACGCTCCGATTTCTTATCTGAAAAGCGAAATAAAAGTGTATGGGGAAACCGTTGCTACTATCGAGGTTGGCTATCTTGAAAAGAAACCGAATAGTTTTGAAGGTCCCTTTACAAAAGATGAGAGAGAATTGCTTAACTCTATTGCAAAACAACTTGGTCGGATTATCGAGCAGAAGCAGGCGGAACAGGGACTTATCCGATTGCAGAAAGCAATACAAACCATGCGCCTTGGTGTGACGATCACTGATCAGGAAAGAAATATTGTCTATACGAATCCAGCTGATGCAAAGATGCATGGATATACGGCAGATGAATTGATTGGAAAAGACGTACGTATTTTTTCTCCGAAAGAAAATATCTCTCCTGTAGATGAAATTGATAAATGGAAAGGAATGACAAGAGAAAGTGTAAATTTACGTAAAGATGGTTCATCTTTTCCAGTGAGGCTTATCTCTGATGTAGTCAAAGATAATGAAGGCGAGACGGTCGGATTTGTCACGATTTCGGAAGATCTTACTGAACGCATGAGTGCTGAACACGCAAAGAAAGCATTTGAAACAATGCGCCTGGGTGTGACGCTTACTGATACTGATCGAAGAATTATTTACACAAATCCCGCGGACGCGCATATACATGGATACGAGGTTGCCGAACTCCTCGGAAAGGACGTGCGCTTATTCTCACCGCCAGATCTTCATAAGTATACTACAAAAGGCGAAATCACTAAATGGAAGGGCAAAGTACGTGAGAGTATTAATATCCGTAAGGACGGCACATTATTCGCCGTTCGTCTTATTACAGATGTGGTGAAAAATATGCGGGGAGAAACCATTGCTTTTGTTACCATTTCTGAAGACATATCTGATAGAGTTACGATACATGAAGTTGATCCTGAAACTGAAAGTAAGGAAAAGATCGATTTTGGAGAAACAGGAAATCCTTTAAAAAGTTAAAATAATCCTATTTACATATTTAATGAACCTCTCGTCTTGGGAGGTTCTTTTTTATTCAATAATTTCTAAGAGGGATGCTTTGTATTGCAGATTCTCGTCACCAGACAACCATTTATCTAGACCATGATACAAGGCCTTTTGCCACGAGCCATGCAAAGGATTTGGCAATATGATGAATTTCCGACCCCACTCCGTTTGCAGTGAATCGGTAATGTCTTTTCTTTCCTGTATCGATTTGTTATAATATTCTCCCCTGAAATCCATGGAATTATCACCAATATAGAGAATTACCACATAATCTTCAGCTACTTTATCGCGTCTTCCCTGTTTTGAATGATCGGTTCCGCGCATGAGCAAGTGAGTGTTGTCAGCTTGAGGAAGCTCTAAATCAACAATCTGCTGAAGAGTAATATCAGCGCACTCGTCCCGGCGATTTGTTACATAAAATATTGCATATCCTTCTTTATCAATAAACTCTAAAAATTCATCTACTCCCGGAATGAGTGTGGCGTCACCGGAAGCGATCCATTCATAGAATTCCTTAGGATATTCTTGCTCTCTTATCACACCTGTAGCGTTATATTTTGCATTAAATAAGACCGTCTCATCGAGATCGATTATGACTGCACGTGGTTTGGGCCACTCTTTTATAAGATCCATATGAATTCTGTCATATGCAACATTGAATGCCTGATAGCACAGCGCTCTGTATTCCGATGATGTTTGCTGCCACAATGCAGCCGTCAGACTTTCTTTCTCATTAAAACCTTCATCAGCTGCAATTAAATATAAAGGGAATGAGCTTAATATCACAAAAGTTATAATTCCAAAAATTAAATATTTTTTCATGAGTATCCTTATTTTTTTTAAAACCATTTCCGTTTAATAAATATTATTACACCAACTAAAGCCAGCAATACCGACGCCACCATTAAGATCACAAATGCGTGTGCAGATCGCGCAAATGGGAGCGCAATATTCATTCCGTAAATGCTTGATATAAGAGTGGGGAGCATGAGTATGATTGTAACTGATGTGAGAAACTTCATCACTTTATTCAGATTATTCGAAATCATAGACGCAAAGGCATCCATTGTACTTCGCAGAATATTTGCATGGATCGAGGTCATTTCTATCGCCTGTTTGTTATCGATGATCATATCTTCAAGAAGATCTGCATCTTCTTCAAATTTGGTGAATGTCCCCACACGTGACAGCTTCTCCATCACAGATTCGTTTGACCTCAAGGAAGTGGCAAAATACACTAAACTTTTTTGCAAATCCAATAAATCCATGAGTCGTTCATTATTCATGGAATCTTCGAGTTGATCTTCGATACTATTGGAAATTCTGTTAATCCTTTTTAAATAGTTCAGATACACTGTTGCAGTTCGGGATAATATCTGAAGTATCAGACGATTTCTTTTCGCAGTGGAAAAATTTTTCACCCGTCCTTTTACGAAGTTCTGAAGTACATCATCATCTTTTGATGAAACTGTGATAATGCAATTTTCAGTGAGAATAATGCCCAGGGGCAGAGTAATAAATTTAATTACAGCTTCTTCATCATCCTGGAAGTAGGGGGGTTGGATAATGAGCAGTCTTTTGCCGTCTTCAAGCTCCATACGCGGACTCTCATTTTCATCGAGAGGGTCTTCGATAAAATCCTTCGGAATCTCAAACTTTGCAGTGATCAACTCGATTTCTTCCTGTGTAGGAGACACAAGATACACCCAGATATTTTCTTCGAGAAGATCGTATTGCTCTTTCTCGACAAATTTACCATTCGCAGTCTTAAATACTTTTATCATATAGACCTGCCTCATGTTAGGTTACGAAGAAATCAGAATGAGTTGATTTAGTTGTCAAGGAAATGAGATGTGGTGTGTTTTCTAACAGCCCCGATGTGGAGGGACGAAACAAGACTATTGTATTAATAATACCTTTTTTAATTCTTTTAACATGTTATTAACGGTAAGTTTAATAAAATAAACTCCTGAAGTATATCCCTGTACATTCCAGTGAAGGAGTGTTCTCCAGCTAACTTTTGTTCATGTAAAAGAGGTTCAATTAATTGTCCTTTTTATACTTTATTAGATTTGTGTTGATAGTGATTATTGGAGGTTTAGCATACAATCGAGACGATTGTATTACTTTACGAACGAATACTGAATAGATGATTTTTTATTTAACAATATTCATAGAAATACGCAAAATATTTCCACCTTCCCATTGCGGTTGTATTTCGTAACCAACATCAAAAAAGAGCAGCGAGTTTTGCCAGATTTTCAATTTTGTTCCCACTCCAAATCCGTATTTTCGGTTTTCACCTGTATAAAGTTCTTGTGAGAATCCGGTGCGGAGAGATAAGTATTTATTAAAAAGTGAATATTCAGCGCCTACATGAATAATGTCCTCCACATCTTTATAAAATGCTTTATCATAGTCCAAAGCGAAGGTGATGTTGTTTTGAGAAAAACTGTATCCACAAATCAATGTAGTTGGGATTCCTTCTTGATAATTTCCCTGAGCTGTTCCGGTGCCGTTACTGCTTTCCCAGGAGATATTATTTACAGTGTTTTTACATACAATCCCGACCCAGCTTTCTTCGGAAATTTCGTATTGCAATCCTACATCACATCCGAATCCGTGAGCAGAACCGGAAACCTGATGCTCCCCCTGTTCGTCGATATAAGAGCCATCCGAATTATTACCAAAGGAGGAACCAAAATATTTCAAGCTTAAACCAAAATTCAATCTTTTTAAGATGGTTTTGCCAAATATTGAGCCGTTTAGACCCAGCGAAAGTAATAAGGTTGATTCGGACATGGCTTCATCGCCGGAATATATAAATCCAGCTCCAAGTGAAATTTGGTCATTTAATTTTATTCCGTAACCAAGAAATGAGTAATTATATAGATCGAAAAATGTAACATTATCCATCGAGAGATTGTGTTTGGCGGTGATTCTGCATAAACCGGCGGGATTCCAGATAATACTGTTTGCGTTTTCAGTAAGAGAAATATACGCTCCACCCATAGACATTGGTTTTGCCCCATAGCCCACATACATAAATGCTGCGGGAATGTTGGATAAATTGTCACCAAATGAAATACTATTGATAAGAATAAATACTATTAGAATATATTTTTTTATGTTTGCTCCTTGATTTGGAATAAAATATCCGTGATATTTTTCATTTTATTTAATTAAAACAATTGTCTTAACGAGTTCTTCTCTATTTTCCGCATCTTCCGCGATCAATTGGATTACATATCTGCCATTTCGAGCCAATCTGCCATTGTCGGTTTTTCCATCCCAATGGAGAGAGTGTTGCTCACCAGCTTTATAGTTACCTTTCATCATAGGGGAGCTTTCAACAATAGTGCGAATAAGTGTTCCATTCAAATTATATATTTTTGCTGTAATTTTAGGATATCTGCTTATGTTTGATGATATTTTGAAAATTATCTGCAATCCCATATTGTTTACGATTTGGTCATAAGGTGTAAAGGGATTGGGAAGAAGTTGCAAGTCATAAATTCCAAGAGGTTTTGAGTTACCAACCACCCCATACTCATGCCAGTCCGGGATTTGTGTAAGGAATAATTGAAGGTCATTTCTCGGATTATTTTCCAGAGGATTTACCCATTCAAGCTGATTTTCGTCCCAGAATGCAATACACATATTATCCAAATTGGTGAGTTGTTCCAGAGTGAAGATAACTCCTGGCATGTGTTTGAAGTAGGAGGGCGACCGATTGGAATTTATCAAGAAAATGGAACTTTTCAATTCTGAAGAAGTGCTGACCAATTTCATAGGTGAAGCTAAAATGGGAGTTAAGTAGAGCTTTGCTGAGCCACTTGTGAGCATAGAATCAACTAAGGTAAGATCGCAATTTTGACCAGTGTGAAGAGTATCTGCTAAGTTTGCCACATTTAATTTTTCAAATACTTTTGCACTTTTACTCGAGCTAACAGTAAATCCGTAGTTTGGATCGGTTGCTGCTAAATGTAATGCGAGGGGTCCGATATATTCCGTATTTGGAGTGAATAATACACCGGAAATTTGCTGTTCGATTACACCGCAGTAAGCGGGGATCGAATCCCATTCGATGGGAACGGTCATCGCCCATCCGCTGTCACTAATTGCATTTACCGAGAAAAAATATGATTCATTATTATTTGCTTCTTCCACACCACTGATAGTGATCTTGTAAAGATACATATCGCGAACGTAAATGAAATCAGTAATAAGATTTATAGTCAAACCATTCAATGTTATTCGTGCTTTTAATTTTCCGGATATTGTTCCAATTATTGAGTCGGGTGTTGTAAGTTTGACCTTCCTCTTTTCTCCTGTAATTTGTTCAAGATTCCCAATAATAGAATCAGTAAGTGACCAGATAACAGTTCCGGAATTGTCCACTTCAGAGTTGAGTGAATTGTTCATATCATCAAAAACATTCACTTCAAAAAAAGTTTCTTGATTATAAGCAAGAGTAGCCTGTTTTGGGGTAATGGTTGAATTTTGTTGGGACAAAATACCTTCAGACGTTAATTCCCAATAGAGTGGTTGAGATTCGTTTGTGAAATTCAAACCAAGTGAATTTGACACCGAAGAGAACCAGAATTCAATCTCTCCCGATTGATTTTGAATAGGAATTCTATAAAGTAATAAAGTGTCATTCGCAACAGCCATAACTTCTTCAAAATAATTGTCAGTTACATCGTAATAATGTATAAATACCAAATCCGTATAACTGTTTGCTTTAAGTAGGTAAATTTCACAGGGTTCGGAAGCAGGAGTCGGTTCGATTTGAGATGGATCGAATTGCAATGGTAGTTGCTTTGGTTGTGAATAATGCGAAAGAGAATCGAGTGATAATTGATAGGGGAGAGGATTGATAAAATTAGCAAGGATTTCGGATTTTTCGATTTTTCTTGAATTTTGGGATGGTTTTGTGAGTTTGATAGAATATATTCCGGTATGTAAAGTTGAATCAGTTTCGCAAAAACCATTCTTGTCGGTAATAAGTAAAAAGTTTCGTTCATTTGCAATAATTTGAATATTGACGTCTGAAATTGGTTTGGTTCCATTTTCTGTGATCTGAAATTCTATACTACAAAGGATGTAATCGAATGAATAATCAACAAGCAGATCTTCACCTGTCCAACTAATATTCGGCACTTCACCTGTGAAAATTTCATTATCGTATTTGGCTGTTAGCAAGAGGGAATATTGATCTTCTAATAAATTATTGAACTGATAAAATCCATTTTGATTTGTATAAACCGTATCCGAAAAATTTACGGAAGCGTTTGTTAGAATTACTTCTGCATTTGCGATTGGTTCGGAACTTCTTGAGTTAACGTTCATGGTGATTGTTCCACTTAACGAAACCGCATCAGGAGAATATGTGTAGTTGAAGTCTTGGTTATAAGTTCCTTCTTTATCAATTTCGAAATTCTGTATCTGGGTTTGATATTGTTCATCGAGATAATATGCGAAACACTCAATCAAAAAGACATCGGGAATAAGCAAATTATTAAACTCATAAAGAGAATCCGGCTGGTTGAGATTGAATCGATTCTCTTCTCCACTTCCGCTGGTTAGAATAATTTGGGCAGAATCCGGTGTAAAAGCTTCACTTTGCTCAGTATCAAATACAGTTACTACTCCATTGATTGAAGCGTAGTGAGGGATCTCATAAAGCATAAAGTTGTGTTGTAGGGTGGTTTGCTCATAAGTCAATTCCACCTCAACCGAATCAGATGGATAATAATCGAATTTTGTTGTATGTAATGTGTAAACTCCGATCGTATCAACTTCGATCGAGTACGAACCGTCTGAAGTTGTGGTATCCATGTAGGTTCCGCTTTCACCGATTGCACAAACAATGGCATTTGATAAGGGAGTGGAATTTGTATCTTTCACGGTTCCATAGATAGTAAGGTCTTTGGGTTCCAATGAGAAATCTACAGTTGGTGGGTTTGATACACCACCCGACAGTGCAACGTCAATTGGATTAACTGGATAATATGCATTATGCGATGCATTTACTGTGTAGTTTCCATCGTGTAAATATAGAAAAGTAAAAGTGCCACTTGCTCCAGCGCATAGACTATCACTTATCTGAATACCGGTATTTGAGGTGCCATTAAGGACAATCTTAACATTTCCAATGCCGACAAAAGTGTTGCTATTTACGGCTGATCCCGAAATTGAATTGTTGATTCCGGTTAGGGTGAAATCTAAAGTGATGGTTTCTTCCTGTTGTAATTGAATTTGTGGCATTGGTTCATTTACGGTAAATCCTTCCAGTATCACATTGATATTATAAGTTCCATGCGGAAGTGGAATATCGTAAACACCAAACGAATTAGTTACTTTGGAAAAAATTCTTCCGCTAATAATATTAGAAGTATAGACAGATACTCCGGGTTTACACATTCCATTATGCGTTATTGTTCCAACGATGTGAGCAGCCAATTCAAGATCAATATTTACTAAAGCCGATTGCCCGATAGATAAATTTACAGATTGAGATGGACTGACCAAGGTAGTATCTGAATATAAAGCCCAGACATCGTAATATTCCGGTGAAACATTTGCGAATACAAAATCTCCGAATTCGTTTGTTTGGGTGGAAAACATATTTCCCGGTTGGTCTTTGATTTTTACAACTGCATCCTCAACTTCCGAATTCTCATATTTCACAGTTCCGAGAATTGCATTTGGAACCATTGTCAGTCCAACTGAAACATCAGTAGAGTCCGGTCCAATCAAGTTTGGATGAGTAAATAGTTGATAACCTGATTTGGTGCATTCGAGCGAATAAGAATGATCTGATGAAAAATTTTGGAGAGAGAATACTCCCATAAAAGATGTAGTATCGGTTGCAATTAGATTGTCATTTTCGTCGTATATTGTAATGATTGCATTTTTAAGCAAATCATCGGCTGTGTTTTTGACTGAGCCGGCAATTGTCCCTATATTTACAACAATTGAATTTGTGCTTGTATGATTCAAATAATCATCAGAAACTGTTAAACTTATGGTATAAACTCCAGTATCTTGATAAATATGAGTTACCGTATCGATCGGAGCAGTGTAAGTTGTATCCGTTCCATCATCAAAACTCCATTCCCAACTTGTTATTGAATGAGTTCCTTGAACTGAATTATCAATAAAACGGACGGTAACCGGTGCAAAACCGGTTTGTGGATTAACAGTAAAGGATGAGGTTGGTGCGGTAGGTTCATTTACAGTAATATTTTTCGTAGCAGGTGTATTTGTTGAAAAACCAAAAATGTCTGTAACCAACAAGCTCGACGTATAGTATCCTGTATCAACATAAGTATATTCAAAGGGTCCTTGTCCAGTTGAATCAATTTGTCCATTACCATTAAAATCCCATCCCCATTCTCCGATCGGATGTGTTCTTGGAATTGAATTGTCTGTGAAAGTAACAGTTGATGGACAGTAACAAATCATAGGATCTGCTGTAAAGGCGGGAGTTGGTGGAACTGGTTGATTTACAGTAATTGTTTTGCTAAGAGTATCATTCAATGTTCCATCACTCACAATAAGCGCGGTAGAATATAAACCAGAATCAGGATAAGTATGAATTGGATTTTGTTCGGTTGCTGTAGAACCATCCCCAAAATTCCAATTCCAAGTTAATATTGGATAAGTTCCGACTTCAGAGCTATCCGAGAATGTAACTTCTAAGGGTGCATACCCAATCTGTGGATTTGAAGTGAAATCTGCAGTTGGTGGAACTGCATTTACAGTAATGTAATCCTCTTTTGTCTCAGTATCACTTAATCTTCTTGTTCTAATATCACTCAAAGTGCCATCAGATACTGTAAGGCTCACGGTGTATGAACCCGAATCGACGTAGGTATGCGAAGGATTAATCTCTGCAGATGTATTACCATCCCCAAAATCCCACAGGTAGGATGTAATAGAATAAGTGCCGGGCGTAGATTGGTCAGTAAAATTACTGCTAAAAGGTGCATTACCAAAAACAGGATTTGCGATAAAATCTGCTATTGGGGGTAATTCTTCATTCACTATAATGTAATTTGATTTTGTTTCTGTATTCTGGAGTGAACCATCAGACACAGTTAATGTAACTGTATAATTTCCTGCTTGGGTGTAATTGTTTGTTGGATTCTGGATAGTGGAGGTATTTCCATCTCCGAAATCCCATTCCCAATTAATGATATCATAATTTCCTAGTGTTGATTCATCTGTAAAAGCAACTTCTAACGGGATAAAACCAGTTTGTGGAGAAGCATTAAAATCAGCGAGCGGTGGTTCTATCGCACCAACTGTAATGTAATTTGATTTTGTTTCTGTATTCTGGAGTGAACCATCAGACACAGTTAATGTAACTGTATAATTTCCTGCTTGGGTGTAAATGTTTGTTGGACTCTGGTTAGCGGAAGTATTTCCGTCTCCGAAATCCCATTCCCAATTAGTAATATCATAAGTTCCTGTTGAAGATTCATCTGTGAATGTAACCTCTAAGGGAGTTATACCGATTCGCGGGGAAGCATTAAAATCTGCTGTTGGTGGAATTGCTGTTACAGAGATGTAATCTGTTTTTGTTTTAGTATTTTCCAGCGAGCCATCAGAGACAGTCAAACTTACAGTATATAAACCGGAATCAGGATATGTATAAATTGGGTTCATCTCAGTTGAAGTATTTCCATCACCGAAATCCCATTCAAAGCTTACGATAGGATATGTTCCAGGACTTGCCAGTTCCGTAAAATTTACACTCAGGGGAGCATTACCACTCATTGGGTTTGAAGTAAAATCTGCAATTGGAGGTACTGCTTCAACTGTGATATAATCTTGTTTGGTTTCAGTGTTTTCTAATGTGCCGTCAGAGACAGTTAAGCTTATGGTATATATTCCTGGTTCGGTGTAACTATGACCGGGGTTATTATCTGATGATTGAAAGCCATCACCAAAATCCCATTCCCAATCCATAATATTATATGTTCCGGCAGTAGATTGGTCACCGAAACTAACATACAATGGTGCTGTACCAGATTGTGTGTTTGAAGTA
>Ga0207996_1001235_pt1 | contig 18320 bp, 17 predicted proteins | sample AntAceMetag02UKG_FD_184773 | JGI IMG/M metagenome (GOLD analysis project Ga0207996, IMG submission 184773) | Saline lake microbial communities from Ace Lake, Antarctica - Antarctic Ace Lake Metagenome 02UKG (SPAdes) (version 2) | ecosystem: Environmental > Aquatic > Non-marine Saline and... | reverse complement strand
ATGATTACCGCCTTTGACTTTTTATTACAGGCAAAGCAGGGAAAGGCAAAACCGGGAAAGCGTGTTGTGATAATAGGCGCTGGAAATGTCGGCTGTGATGTTGCATCAGAAGCTTACAGTTCTGGAGCTGAAGAAATCCTGTTAATCGATGTTCAGGAACCTGCTTCATTTGGCAAGGAAAGGGAAAACGCAGAGTCTATCGGGGCAAAGTTCAGGTGGCCCTGCTTTACAAAGGAGATTACCGAACAAGGGGTAATGCTTACAACAGGAGAAATAATTCCTGCTGATACAGTTATAATATCTATCGGCGATGTGCCGGATCTGCAATTTCTTCCTGAAAATGTCGCCACTGAGAGAGGATTTATTGTAGTAAATGAGCACTATCAAACAACGGACTCAAAAATCTTTGCCATTGGAGATGTTGTAAGGCCGGGGCTGTTGACAGATGCAATAGGAGCAGGCATAAAGGCAGCGAATGCGATTATCGATATTATTGACGGAAAACGTCCTATGGGCGATAACCGCCTTATGATTGATCGCAGCCGGGTATCTCTTGAATATTTTGATCCAAGGATAAAGTCTTTTGACGATCTTGACCATTGCGGATCTCAATGCTCTTCCTGCGGAACGTGCAGAGACTGCGGAATTTGTGTTGCTGTCTGTCCTGAAACAGCTATCAGCAGACAGGAAAAAGAACAGAATGATTTTGAATATATCGTGGATGAAACAAGGTGCATAGGATGTGGATTTTGCGCGGGTGCATGTCCCGCTGGAATCTGGAATCTTGTGCCGAATAATCCTATCACACTGAAAAGATGAACATCGAACATCGAACGTCCAACATCGAATGTTGAATGGAAAAAGATGAAAAAACAGAGTTTAAAAAAAAATGAACTATTATCGGTGTTGGGTGTTTGTTTTTTCATTCGATGTTGGAATAATTTGAAGAGCAGAGCGACATCATTATTCGACGTTCGATGTTCGATGTTGGACGTTCATATTTCAAAACAACCCCGTATGGCATAAATGCAATCTGTGAATGTTTACAAAACAACTTAGTGCTTATGGGATCAGAGGACAGGGCATGAAAGCTTTATTAGCGCTTGAAGACGGACGTACTTTTGCATGCCGGTCATTTACAGGGTCAGGAGAGGCCTGGGGTGAAGTTGTGTTTAATACAAGCATGACCGGTTACCAGGAGATTCTTACCGATCCATCATATAAAGGGCAGATAGTGACAATGACCTGTCCTCTGATAGGAAACTACGGCGTTAATCCTGAAGATGTCGAGTCTGAACACATTCAGGTTGCCGCTTTCGTAGTAAGAGAATATCAAAATTTTCCAAGCAATTTCAGATCTGCTTCCACCCTTGGCGACTATTTAAAATCCGGTTTTAATGGAAAGAGCATTCTCGGGATAGACGAGTTAGATACACGTGCTCTTACAAGACATATCCGGGATGCCGGAGCCATGCGGGCATTAATTTCAACGCATGATCTTGACCCGTTATCATGCGTGAAAAAAGCAAAAAAGATACACGGCATATTAGGAAAGGATCTTGTGAGAGATGTAACTACTGATCTTCCCTATTATTGGATTGACGGAAAGCGGGTTTCAGTTGATCGCGACTTAATGCCGGATGGAGATGTTTGGAAATATGGAGGAAAGAAACATTCGGTTATCGCGTTTGACTTTGGAATAAAATATAACATTTTAAGACTCCTGGAAAAGGCAGGATTTGAAATCATTGTTGTGCCGGCTTCAACATCTGCTGATACTGTAAAAGCTTTAAATCCGGATGGCATTTTCCTTTCAAATGGTCCGGGTGACCCTGAACCTGTCAGCTATGCAGTTGCAACCATAAAGGAGCTTTTGGAATATAAACCAATGTTTGGAATATGTCTGGGACATCAGCTAATGGCGCTTGCTCTTGGTGGAAAAACTTTTAAATTAAAATTCGGACACCGTGGCGCCAATCAGCCGGTTAAGAATCTTTTAACCGGAAAGGTCGAGATTACTTCTCAAAACCATGGTTTTGCAGTAGACATAGACAGCCTGAATGGTAAAGACGTGGAAATAACGCATATAAATTTAAATGATAATACCCTGGAAGGCTTCAGGCACACAAAATATCCGGTTTTCTCAGTGCAATACCATCCGGAAGCATCACCCGGCCCTCATGATTCAAGATATCTTTTTAATGAATTTAAAAAAATGATGTAACTGCTTATACGGCCACAGATTCGCACAGATGAACGCAGATAGTTTTCAATATAACAGGAGTTATAAACTCAAAAGGTACCTTGCTAACAACTATAAAGAAACTACAGAGATGGAGTTTTCTTGTAAAAAAATATCAGTGATAATCAGCGTAAATCCGTGGCTGAATAATTACGAAAGTTTTTTAAATAATGCCGAAACGTACAGACATACATAAAATTCTTATAATCGGAGCTGGTCCAATAATAATAAGCCAGGCATGTGAATTTGATTATTCAGGTACACAGGCGTGCAAGGCTTTAAAAGAAGAGGGCTATGAGGTCATTCTGATAAACAGCAATCCTGCGACAATCATGACCGATCCTGAAACAGCCGATAAAACCTATATAGAACCTGTTACTCCTGAAACCATAGCAATGGTGATTGAAAAGGAGCGACCAGATGCTTTGCTTCCGACACTGGGCGGACAGACAGGGCTTAATATGGCCATAAAAGTCGCAGAAATGGGAGTGCTTGACAGATTTAATGTTGAGATGATCGGAGCCTCAATTGAATCCATAAAAAAGGCCGAAGACAGGAATCTTTTCCGAAATGCAATGGAGAAAATAGGGCTGAATATTCCAGAAAGCGGCATAGCAGAAGATATGGCAAGTGTCAGAGCGATTGCCGATGATATTGGATTTCCGATTATTATTCGTCCGAGTTTCACCCTTGGAGGAACCGGAGGAGGCGTTGTATATAATCCGGAAGAACTGGAAAAAGTGTCGAGAGCGGGACTGGATGCAAGTTTAATCAATCAGATAATGCTTGAACAGTCAGTTTTAGGATGGAAGGAATATGAACTCGAGGTAATGCGTGATAATAATGATAATGTCGTTATTATCTGTTCCATTGAAAACATGGACCCAATGGGCATACATACGGGTGACAGCATTACTGTTGCTCCAGCCCAGACATTGAGCGACAGAGAATATCAGGTAATGAGAAACGCTTCAATTGCAATTATGCGCGAGATTGGCGTTGATACAGGCGGTTCAAATGTGCAGTTCGCTGTTAATCCTGAAAACGGAGAAATGATTGTTGTTGAAATGAATCCAAGGGTTTCGCGTAGCAGCGCTCTTGCTTCAAAAGCCACTGGCTTTCCTATCGCGAAGATAGCCGCAAAACTCGCAGTTGGCTATACTCTTGATGAAATTCCCAATGACATTACTGGAGAAACCCTTGCTTCCTTTGAGCCGGCTCTTGATTACTGCGTTGTAAAAATACCCCGCTGGACCTTTGAAAAATTTCCTGAAACAGCCGATTACCTTACAACCTCCATGAAGTCTGTAGGCGAAACAATGGCAATCGGCAGAACTTTTAAAGAAGCTCTGCAGAAAAGTTTAAGATCTCTTGAAATCGGGCGTTATGGTTTTGGCGCTGACGGACATGATATTATAGATCTTAAAGGTAAAATGCCTTTATTGTCTGAAATCAAGCAGAACCTTGCCACTCCAAATTCACAGAGGATATTTTACCTCAGGTATGCTTTGTTAGAAGGAATGTCTGTTCAATCAATCTATAAATTAACAGGCATTGACCCATGGTTTTTATACCAGCTCAAACAAATAGTGGATCTTGAGCAGAAAATTGCTTCAAATTTTAAAGCCTGGGATGATGAGCCCTCAGTTTTGCTGTTACATAAGGCAAAATCGTGGGGTTTTTCAGATATGCAGATAGCCTGTCTTACGGGTTCCACTGAAGAAACAGTGGCAAAAAACCGCAAAGCCTCCGGTATACGCCCTGTTTACAAGCTTGTTGACACGTGTGCTGCTGAATTTAAAGCTTCAACACCATATTACTATTCCACCTATGAAACAGAAGAAGAAGCAAGAATTTCAAATAGAAAAAAAGTGATAATTTTAGGCGGAGGCCCCAACAGAATAGGGCAGGGAATTGAATTTGATTACTGTTGTGTTCATGCCTCATTCGCACTCCGGGAAGAAGGCGTTGAAAGTATAATGGTAAACAGCAACCCGGAAACAGTAAGCACTGATTATGATACATCTGACAAGCTGTATTTTGAACCCCTTACAAAGGAAGATGTTCTTCATATTATTGAGACAGAAAAGCCGATGGGAGTAATTGTCCAGTTTGGTGGTCAGACCCCTCTCAACCTTTCTGCTTTTCTGTTTGAGTCCGGCGTTTCCATATTAGGCACACAGCCTGAGAGCATTGATCGCGCTGAAGATCGTGAGCTTTTTCAGGCCATGTTAAATAAACTTGGCCTTGTTCAGCCTGCAAACGGCACTGCTGTTGATGTTGAAGGAGCCGTGGCTGTTGCAGAAGAAATCGGATATCCTGTGATCGTCAGGCCTTCCTATGTGCTTGGCGGAAGAGCGATGAAGATAGTATATAACCAAAAGGATCTGGAAATTTTTACAAGGCTTGCCATCCTGGCATCCCCTGAGCATCCGGTGCTTATAGACAAATTTCTGGAGGATGCTATTGAGCTTGATGTGGATGCGATTTCAGATGGGAAGGCAACCATTATCGGCGGTATTATGGAGCATATCGAAGAGGCTGGCATACATTCAGGCGATTCAGCATGTGTTCTTCCTCCCCACAGCGTAAAATCCAGCATTCTGGAAGAAATAGCAAACGCTACAAAAGCCATGGCCTCGGAATTAAATGTTGTCGGCCTTATGAACGTGCAGTATGCAATCAAGGATAATTTTATATATGTGCTTGAAGTAAATCCAAGGGCTTCCAGAACAATTCCGTTTGTAAGCAAAGCAACAGGCGTGCCTTTTGCAAAGTTTGCCACAAAGGTTATGCTTGGCAGAAGTCTGGATGAACTTGGCCTTACTTGTGAAAGAATTCCAGACCATGTTTCAGTAAAAGAGGCCGTGCTTCCATTTGACAGGTTTCCTGATGTTGATACATTGCTTGGCCCGGAAATGAAATCAACCGGAGAGGTCATGGGAATTGATTCAAGATTCGGTTCTGCTTATGCAAAGGCACAGCTCGGGGCAGGCCAGAATCTGCCTGTTTCCGGCACTGTTTTTATAAGTGTAAAGGATCATGACAAAGAGGCTGTGCTTGATGTGGCATCCCTTTATCGTAATATAGGTTTCCAGATCGTGGCAACTCGCGGGACTTCTGAATTTTTAGATAAACACGGTATTGAAAGTAAAATTATAAACAAAGTTTCTTTTGGCCGGCCTCATGTTGTGGATTCAATAAAAAACAAAGAGATACAGCTTGTAATAAACACCGGCTCTGGCGGAGAAACCAGGCGTGACGGGTATGAGATCAGGCATGCGGCAATAAAATATGGCCTGCCTTATGCAACGACAATCGCAGGTGCTGTGGCCATGTGCAGAGGCATTTCAGCTATTAAGAAGAGAAAAATGTCGGTTAAAACTATTCAGGAATATAATCAATCAAGTCAAGGATGATGGCGTCTTAAAAAGTCCAACAACCACCTTCACCTGAGTTATTTCTAATTGAGCGGGTGTGATCTCAGAGGGTACAAGGGGTCAAGGAAGAAATAAAACCATTGATTACATCAGAAAACAAACACTTGAATCCTTGACCCCTGGAATCCTTGGACCCTTTTTTCTAACTAAATTGGAGAAGAACCCAATATATCAGCAGGTTCTTTGCTAACGATTTTTGATACATTCAAACAGTTTTAAAAGGCGTGATAATGAGAATGTTATCGGAAAAACCGCGTGAATCATGCGGCTTGTTTGGAATTTATGGGCATCCTGAATCCTCGAAACTAACCTATTTCGGACTATATGCTCTGCAGCACAGGGGACAGGAGAGCGCCGGAATAGCAGTGGTTAATAACAGGAGCATAATCGACCATAAAGGGATGGGGCTTGTACCTGATGTTTTTAAAGCTGTTCATCTGGAACAGTTAGAAGGGAAGAGTGCAATAGGGCATGTGCGTTATTCCACTACAGGCAGTTCAATACTCTCCAATGCACAGCCTTTTGTTATTCGTCATAGAAGAAAATCTTATGCTGTGGCTCATAACGGTAATCTTGTAAACGCGCATATACTTAAAGATGAACTTGAAGAAAACGGCTCAATTTTCCAAACCACAATGGACAGTGAGATTTTTCTTCATCTTTTTGTCAGAAATCTCAAGTTCGGCCTTGAACAGGCTCTTTTAAATACAGTCTCCAGATTAAAGGGGGCTTTTTCTTTTATTGCGCTGACCAGCAAAGGAGAAGTTATTGGGATAAAAGACCCAAACGGTTTCAGGCCTCTATGCCTTGGTAAGTTTAACGGACACTATGTGCTTGCGTCGGAAACATGTGCCCTTGATCTCGTTGAGGCAAAATTTGTAAGAGAACTCGATCCAGGTGAAATAGTTATTATAGACGAAAAAGGAGTAAGAAGCATAAAAACGCCTGCTGCTGCAAAACGAGCCTTTTGCATATTTGAATTTATATATTTTGCAAGACCGGACAGCACAATATACGGTAAAAATGTATATGAAATAAGAAAAGCTCATGGAAGATGTCTTGCCCATGAATCCCCTGTTAATGCTGATCTGGTAATGCCTTTTCCTGATTCCGGGACCTATGCTGCCCTGGGTTATTCACAAGAGTCAGGTATCCCCTTTGAGACAGCAATGATCAGGAATCACTATGTTGGGAGAACATTTATTCAACCAACACAGAGCATGCGTGATTTTAGTGTAAGGGTAAAGCTGAATCCTGTAAAAGAGCTTTTAAAGGGCAAAGATATTATTATAACAGATGATTCAATAATAAGAGGCACTACAGTTAAAACAAGAGTAAAAGCTTTGCGCGAATTAGGAGTAAAGCGGGTGCATATGCGCGTCAGCTCTCCTCCACTGCGTTTTCCCTGCCATTATGGCATAGATTTTCCGACCAAGAGTGAGTTGATAGCCTCAAATAAGTCAGTTGAAGAGCTTCGTTGTTTGCTTGATCTGGACTCCCTTTATTATATCAGTCTTGAAGGGTCTTCTCAGCTCAATAGGTATAGATAGCCCTGAGGATAAATTCTGCAAGGCTTGTTTTGATGGATGCTACCCTGTAGAATTTGATGAAAACCTGTCAAAAGACTGTATGGAAAAGATGTAGCAGCGCGTGGCACAACAGACAAACTTATTCCTGACAAAGAAAGATGTATTTTGTCCTGTAGCGTTTCAAAGCGGGAATCCTGTTTTTAAATCGTTTCAGATCTTCCAGCGTAAACCCATTTTCCCTGACAATATTGCACATGATGCTTGAGATTTGCGGTTCAAAACAGACGTTCACCCGCTCATTTTGCGCTTTCCTTCAAGGGATTTATAGTGGTAAAGCCAATGACTTCCGCAACCTTGCAAAGGTTAGTCATCAGCCACCACAAAAGACCAATCTTTTTCAGATATGAGACTAAAAGCGCCAAGATGTAATGCATCCAGAGCCTTGAGTCCGTATGTTCTTCCATGCGTTTTAATAAAAAGCTCAGCTTGCTCAAGAACAGCATGTCCTAAAGATTCGACATTGAATCCGGCAATTTGATTCTCAAAAGAACCGACTGCCGTGTTCAATTGCCCTTCATCCATCTCTTTGTTACGAAATCTCCTGAAAATGGCGCTTATGAATTCCAGCCGTCCCAGCTCCGAAATCCATACTTCATTATTCTGTTCAAGAATCAGATCCGTAACAATATCTGTCCCTTCTTCTTCATGGAAAAACTTTACCAGCGCTGAGGTATCAAAGAATAGATTCATATCCTGTCTTCTCTTTCCAGCATTATATCTTCAGATAGAGACCCTTTGCATTGTTTTAACGCCTCCCTCACCTTTATATAATCAGTGGCGGTTGTTTTGCTTTTTTTGGCCCGATTCGTTCGCTTTAGCTCGTTTATCAGGTCATATACTTTCGCCAATGCCTTGGGCTTTAATTCATCCAGTTCTTTTATGGTCTGTTCTTTTAGATTAAGCATTAGAAAACCTCCCTGAATATTTTCTACATAAGCCGGATATGGTGAATTTATCTTTATCTATTACCTTGAGCTTCCAAATACAATCTTTCAATTTCAGATAAATCATCATCAACAATTTTAATAATGAATTTTATATAATCATATATATCATGAAATTAGATATCTATCCAACACAATTATTAAGATTCAATCTGTACGCCTGTGTCCAGCTCAGGACGGTATTGGACTTTTACTTTTGTATCTTTTTTTATTCTCTTATAATGCTCCGATATCATTTTCTATCTCGTTAATTTCCAGCTCTATATTCTTAACTTCAATTAAATCTTCCCAGCCGGGATGTTCCGGCGCATCGCCTTCCGCAACCTTCTGATTTAATTCTTCTACGTTTGAAGCCCGGTATCTGGACAAAATTTCAAAACGTTCTATCTGAAGCAATCGTTTTTTTTCTTTAAGATTCATGATTGCGCCGGAACGAATAAATTCTTCAGCAGATACAGAATATTTTTGTGATATTTTTTCTACCTGAGAGAGAGTGCCCATAAAACCTCCTTTCCCCAATAAACGGAATCAAAACAGTGTAAATTCACTATCAATAATTCAGCTGGCCCTTCCCTTTTTCAAATCTGTAAACCAGCGCGAGAATTGATTTGGAGTGAGCAGATTAAACGTGTAATGCTGTTTCGCATATGGCTGATATCTGCTCTCAAGGTCTGCCAGGTTCAATGCTTTTAATTTTCTGTTTGCTCTCTCAAAATGCGCCTTTACATATTCCTCTTTTTTCGGCGGTCATCCATTATTTTAGTGTAAGGGTGAAACTGTTTGAACCAGCTTCATTTTTAAACCCATCGAATTCGATGGAATTAAAATTGGGGTTGTGTATTTGTTCCCACAAACCGATAAATTCAATAGTGCTTCGAGTTCGGTTTACTTTCGTTTACATACTTTTCAACTGCTATACCCTTGAGTTTCCTTCTTGACGACACAAACTTATAAACTGAAGAGTACCCAGTAAGCCTCCTTAAGTCCTGTCCAGAATTTGAGGAGGGCATTGCCTGAGCTTTTTTAAGAAAAATATTAATTTATTGATAATACCAATAATAAATATAATAATATTATTAATTCTCTGCCAGTGGCAGTAGAATCTATAAAGGCCTCCGCTGAGCCAGCATGGCAAATCAGCGGTTTCTTTTGTCCATTTGGGATTCTGACGAATCATATACAATGACCGTCCGCTGTCTGCAACAAAAGCGCTTACGAATCTGGCTTTATCTTTTTTGAAAATACTTTCGGATGACATTCGTTGTTTGAACCGTTTTGATTTTCAATGTTACGGAATTCAGTAACATTAAAATCAGGATTATGAATTTTTTTCTCAAAATCCCATAAATTCAACTGTAAATCGGGTGCTAAGCCAATGAGATATAATTAATCCTGTTGTTCTAGAGTTTTTATTATTTTTTTCTTCAAAGATTACAATACCAGTCCTGCTGCGTTTCAAAGCGGGAATCCTGTTTTTAAATCAGCAAACCAGCGCGAGAATTGATTTGGTCTGAGCAGATTAAATGCTTACGCAGTCGGTTGTTCATTAGGAACCTATGGGACGTTCGTGCAGAACGTTCATAACTCTAAAACAATATCATCGATATCCGGTTTTATCCCGCTGACATCATTTATATTCTGTGCTGCACTACGCAGGTTTTGCCTCCAGCCGTTTCCGTGCCAGTTCAACTGCTTTGTGAAGTTTCTCCTCCAGCAGTTCGCGTTTCGGGAGTTCGGTCATATATTCGGCCACTTTGATGCCGCTTTTATCCAATTGCAAAAGCTCTATCTGCTCGCTTGTTTTTCCGGCGCAGAGGATTAATCCCAAGGGTATTTCTTCACCAAGTTCCTTTTGATACTTTTTCAGCCAGCACAAATAGAGTTCCATCTGGCCTTTGTAAGCAGCCTTGAACCTGCCGAGTTTTAATTTAATGGCAATAAGCCGCTATGTTATTTTATTAACCCTTCCTTGCGTAAGATGGACAAAATTTTGTTATCAGAAATGTTTGCTTTGCTGGGTTTGATATATATTGTCAATAAACGCACCTTTTCGATCTCATCTGTAACATAGCTGATGATTCGATAACCACTCCTCTTTCCTTTTGAAAGATCGGAACTTCCAAGTCTGATTTTGTAAACCTTTACCCAATGCCTTACCGCTCTTGGGGTTATGCTTAAGCCTTTTGCTCAGGTCTTTTAAGTCCTGACGAATATGAGAATATTTCTTTTGTAAAGTTTTTACCTGGGTTTTGAACGTTTTCGTTGGAATGATTTTATAGTTCATTTAAAAATCCTTCTAACGATTGCTCTTCGATTTCCCCTTTTTTTTGTCTTTTGACATCACGACATGACTGTTGCAAACCCGTTAAGATTTGATGTTTCTCTCGAAGGGCTTCTAATTCGTTCTTCACATCCTTCCAAATCTGAAAAGGTAAAATTACTTCCTGTCTTTTACCCTTTTTGTCCGTTACATACTTAACATCTCCCAGCATTATCTCACCCTTCTATTATCAGGCATAACATCTCTTATTCGAACCTTAACCATGCATTAAGCATTTTATAACACCTTTATTTCACTATGTATTATATGGCGCACTTTTCGACATTAGTCAATTATTAGTCAATTAAGGCAATTGACAGGCAATTCCCTTGCCGACCTTGTCTATCCGCTCGAACATACTTTTTTTGACCATCTCTGATAGATCGTTTATTGCTGCTTGTCTCTCATTCAACACAAATTCCCATAAACATTCCTTATAGCTCGGACAGGGCTTCATTTTTCTGTTTTTCCATCCAGTTTTTTCCGCGCCGTTTTTAATGCCGTTAAATGTATTATTATGATTTTTCCGCCTGGTTCTGTTCAACCCATTCCTTGCCCTTATCTGTAAGACGATATTTTTGCAAACGACTGCCCGGTTTCTCTGGAATTGTATAAGAAAGATATTTGTTTTTCCGCAACATCGCGAGAGCCCTCTTTACATTCCCCGATTTGCTTGTAAGTCCAATTCTGCCGGTAATTTCTTTTGCAGAAAGCGGGTTTGTGGAGTATTCCAGAAGGATTTTATATTGAATATCCGTTAACTCGACTGGGCCTTTGACTGGGCCTGTAACTTGCCCGCCCACTTGAGATTCCGGATGAATATGCAGAGTTGTTAGGAAGTAGGTTCTCTCCTCATCCGTTTCGAAGATTGGTCCAGGGGGGCCGTTGGCTTCCAGCGTCCTTCTGATCTTGGGGAATCCGGTTCCTCTTCCTTCGGCAAGATGCAGTTCCTTTAGAAAATCACCGATGTTGATAGGTAATGCCATCAGCTCAAGATTTCCTTAAGCAATCCCTCAGTTTCTTAATTGATCAAGCATTGTGTGGCCTGATTCATTTGTAAAAAAATGGTGTTGGTAATCACATGTTTACACTTTACCTGTATTTGAATTTTTATATCTTAGTTTCTTATTCCATTAATGCCCATTAAGGAGTTTGATCAATTCCTCTTTTGTCATATTTCAAAAACCTCATTTACCAGCATCAAATATCTGCCACTGATAGCGGATTTTTACTTCCAATAATAATCGCTAACTAATTGCTAACTCGCTTCAGAATATAATGCGTATTTCTTCCTTCACTCAAAAAGACTTTTCTGAGAATCAGGAGGCCGTTGACCTTCGTCCATTTCCTTTTTCACCCACTTCAGAACCTCTTTTGCAATCTCGATTGCTTTTCTAAGATCCTCTTCATCCACCGCTTCATAGTCCCCAGGATAACGGGTTTCAACGGCATAACCTGTTAATATCCTTGCATTTTGCAGGTTTTCGGGAACTTCTACACACCCTTTTCCTAATAGCTCAATGAGATAAGCAATATCATGGGTTTTAGGAAAAACAATCTCGTGAATAATGCATACTGATTTAAAAGCTTTTTCCACAGCTTGCTGGGCATCATAGCAAAGGTCTTCATAAAGTATATCAGGTGAAACCCTTCCAGACTTTGCACGCGCCATGTTGCTTTTTGCCCTTTGCAACCACTCGTTTGCCTTATCAAGATTTTTCATAAACCATCCTTCCATTCTTATCGGCTTCGGAATAAATCAGGTAAGGATCTGTCTTTAGATGCTCATACTTATCTAAATCAGCGATAATCACGTCTATAGGAGCTCCGATATCTTTAAAGCTCAAATATATCTTCTGAGTTAATGAACGCTGTTTTTCGACACCTTTTTTCAAAACAAGAAGGTCATAATCGCTACCTGGTTTGTCATCACCTCTTGCATGTGAGCCAAACAGGATAATCTTGTCGGGTTCGGCTACCTTAACAATAGTTTTTATTGCCTTTTCTAATGAATCATTCATTTGATAACCCCCTCCTCATGCCGTAAACGCTCTTTTTAAAAATCTATCCAAAACATCCGTCTTTGTTTCACCATCCTGCCCCGGTCTGAAATTAGAACCTTGTTTCAGTAAATGCCGCAAAGCAATTGAGGATGTTTGCAGATAATCTAATTGCGCTTTTTTCGTCTGGTATTGAATTCATACCTGAAAACCTTTCGCAAAAAATGAAGAATTAACATTATAGGCAGGACCGCTTTGATTATAATCATCTATATTAAAGCATAGATAGCTATTCTATGTCAATTTGTTCTATAATTTAGAAAAGACAGAAAAAAGCGGGGCTATTGGAATTTATTGGCTGCTTCTCGGCTTATGAATTTATATCGTCTGTTCACAGGGTCATGGTTTTGCTGAATGTTCTTTACGTTTTTTGTGATTTCTGTCATAAATATTTTTTTAATTTTAGGCGTCGTACAAGCAGCCATTATTATAAAACACAAAAGAGAGGTGCTAAATGACAATTGATCTGATAAGAGAGGGATTGGGATGGTGTTTCATAATTAATGCCGGATTACTGCTTTTATGGTTTTTATTTTTTGTGTTTGCGCATGACTGGATTTATCGACTTCATGTAAAATGGTTCAAGATTTCGGAAGAACACTTTAATTCGATTCATTATTCTTTTATTGCACTATTCAAGATAATTTTATTTGTATTTAATATTGTCCCTTATATTGCATTACGTATTATCAGATAAAATTACAACCTCTAACCATGTTATTAATACGGAATTGTCATTTGTTTGGGCAAATGTGAGATGCGCATATGTTCAAAAATGAGGTTTTGAAAGATCTGTTTTTTATCGAAAGAGGGTATCTAAATGGAAATCATTTTGTTTATCGATCTGAACACCCGATTCTTGTTGATACAGGATATGTTTCCGACTTTAACGAAACAGAACGGTTAATAACAGGATTAGGAGTAAATCTTTCTGATGTTTCCTTCTTGATGGCGTCGTAAAAAGTCTCGAAATAGTCATGCCGGGCTTGATCCGGCATCCAGAACGCATTGAATTTACTGGATTCCGGCTTTCGCCGGAATGACGGAAAACGGTATTTTTAGACTTTTTACGAATTCATCAGTCTTTAGTTATGATTAAATTATCAGCATAGTTGCTGTTTTTATTATGGCCGGTTCTTTGTTTACGATTTGTTATACATGAGTTTTTTCTGGTTTTAATTTAATTATAACTGTTGCGATTACAAGGCGTAGTGTTTTTCCAGAAGCGGCTTTTATTTTAAGGCAAACAATCTTTATGAATATTACTGATTCCAGATTTATCATTTTTAAATATCTGCTGGTGTTATTAGTTACTATATCTATCAGCACATCCTGTAGTCATTTTAAGGCCCAACAGAGGCAGCAGCCCGAGGGAAGGCTGCCAAAAACTTTTTCATTGTACAGCCAGGGATCTGAACAACCCGATAAGTGGTGGAAAAGTTTTAATGATAAAGAGCTGGACAACCTCGTGGAAATATCCCTTGCAGGAAATCTGTCGCTCAAAGAGGCATGGGCCAGACTCATGCAGTCAAAGGCTCTCGCGCTTCAGGCAGGATCATTGCTTGTCCCGGGTCTCACAGGAGACGCAGGCACTTCACATTCCAGGCAGAAAACAAAAAGTTCGACCATTTCAAGGCAAACAGTTAAAAACTATTCACTCGGTCTTGTGAGCAGTTACGAACTTGATTTATGGGGAAAGATAAAATCACAGCAGGAGGCGGCGATTCTTGAGGCATCTGCAAGCCGTGAGGATTTTAACACAATTGCCATGACCCTTGCTGCCGAGGTGACGGAACAGTGGATAAACATTATTTCCCAGCGAATGCAGAAAAGACTGCTTGAAGAGCAGCTGAAAACGAATATTACCTATTTGGAACTAATACAACTCAGGTTTAGAAATGCAATGGTCTCAGCCCTTGATATATACCAGCAAAAGCAGGTGGTGGAAAAAGTCAAGGGCCGGATTCCTCTGGTTGAGGCACAAGAGAAGATTTTGCTTAACAAGCTTGCCCTATTGCTTGGGAAAGCACCGGATGCCGATATAAAGATCAATCGTGACGGTCTTCCAGCCCTGCAGGAACTTCCCTCTACCGGAATACCTGCCGATGTGCTTTCACGAAGACCGGACATCCGCTCCGCAGGCCTGAGACTGAAAGCAGTTGACTGGAAGATTGCCGCGGCAAAGGCCGACCGTCTTCCTAACATTGATCTCACGTTATCATTAAAGCTGAACTCCGAAAGCCTTGGTCTGCTGCTGGACAACTGGCTTATTGGTTTTGCAAGTAAGTTGACCGCGCCTATTCTGGATGGTAACAGGAGGAAAGTAGAAGTAAACCGCCAGATAGCAATGGCGGATGAGAACCTCGCATCCTACCGTTCAACTGTCCTCACAGCAATAAAAGAGGTTGAGGACGCGCTTATCAGCGAGGCAAAACAAAAAGAGCATATAGAGGCGCTTGAAAGAGAAATAAAAGCCGCTAAAAGCGCTCTTAATGAAGCAAGGGAACGATATAGAAAGGGACTGAATGAGTATTTGCCCGTGTTGACCCAGCTTCTAACGGTTCAAAATCTTGAGATAGACATTATCCAGAAAAAAGCCCAGCTTATACTGGACAGAATAAGCCTTCACAGAGCACTCGGGGGGACATGGATGAGGGAGATAGAGCAAAAGCAGCGTTTTTAAATTCATTAGCAGCATAAAAAACTGATGGCATCGTAAAAAACTACATTATGCTCCTTCTCAGCACTTGAAACCAGAATAGCTTTAAACAATCAGTCTTCAGTTGTGATAACCGGCAAAAACTACAGTTGAATTATTTTAAAGTCACGAACTTAATTGCAGATGGGATTTTTCACGACGCCATCAAAAACTGGATGAACGAGAAATGGAAAAACACAAAATAGAGAATCCTGAAAAGGCCATTAAAAATACCTCTAAAAAAAGAAGAAACATGGTAATCCTGATCAGAGCATTTATCTGTATGATATTACTTGCAGGAGGTATCACGGGCGCGACATACTTCAAGAACTCAGCGCCAAAGGCAAAGAAGATGCCTCCAAAAAAGATGATAGCATTTGTACAGGTTAAGGAGGTGCACCCAGGCCCGCACAATATAATTGTACGTGTAATGGGTTCTATTGTGCCTGCGCGCCAGACGACTCTGAAGTCGAGAGTCTCGGGTGAGATCATATGGCTGCACCCTGAATTCATGGAGGGAGGGCTTTTTAAGGCTGAAAAAGAAATACTCCGGATTGATCCTGTAGATTACAATCTCGATATTGTCCAGAAGGAATCTCAGGTCGCGGAAGCCAGGTATTCCCTGAAATTGGAGCTGGGACATCAGGATGTTGCCAAAAGGGAATGGCAGCTGTTAAACGACGGTAAAGATGCCGGGGAGCTTGACTCTGAGCTTGCTCTTAGAAAACCCCATCTTGAAAAGGCAAATGCCAGCCTTAAAGCAGCCGTAGCAAACCTGGAACAGGCAAAGGTTAATCTTTCCAGGACCATTATCAAAACTTCCTTTAATTCCATAGTCCGTTCGAAAAACGTTGAACTGGGATCACAGGTAACTGCTCAGGATCAACTTGCCGAACTGGTAGATACCGATGAATATTGGGCTGAAGCATCTATTCCTGTAGATCGTCTCAAATGGATATCAATACCCGAAAATTCCCAGGACTCTGCTTCAAAGGCAAGAGTTTACTACAGACAGGACGCACTGCGAGAAGGCAGTGTTATAAAGCTTTTAAGCGATCTTGAAAGCGAAGGACGCATGGCTCGTATTCTAATTTCAATCAGGGACCCGCTGGGGCTGAAGGAACAAAACAGATCAAAGCCCCGGATGCTTATCGGGGAATATGTGCGAGTTGAAATCGACGGGGATGAACTTGAAAATGTCTATTCAATACCCAGAACAGCTCTCAGGGACAACACCCATGTGTGGGTATTGCGAGAAAACAACACCCTTCATATTCAAAAGGTGGAAACTCTCTGGAGAGACTCTCAGGTTGTAATTATTCGAAAAGGGCTTTCACCCGGGGAACAGATTATTACTTCAGATTTGCCGGCGCCGGTAGAAGGAATGCCTGTAATGGTGAAAGGGACGGATATTGCCAGACAGGGGCATAAGGACAATGCTTAAATCTTCGACAAAAGATATGAATGGCAAGGGTCCCATAGCATGGATGGCCAGGCATGCCGTTACTGCCAATCTTTTTATGGTGGTTTTGCTTGTTGGGGGGTTTTTATGGGGAAGCAAGATCAAGCAGGAGCTTTTTCCCGAATTTGAAATTGATGTGGTCAATGTAAGCGTGGCCTATCCTGGGGCCAGTCCCGAGGAGGTTGAAAGGGGTATAATATTCGCGGTAGAAGAGGCAGTTGAGGGCATTGAAGGGGTCAAGGAAATTACTTCAACCGCCAATGAGGGATCGGGCAATGTCCGGATAGAGATGATCGATGGCGGAGATATTAATCGCCTTGCCCAGGACATTAAGAATGAGGTGGACAGGATTACCTCATTTCCGGAAGAGACTGAAGAACCCAATGTTGCAATTGCAGCAAGAAAAAGGGCGGTTGTCTCACTTGCTCTCTATGGCCGGCAGAGCGATTGGGTATTAAGACAGACAGCAGAGGAAATTCAAGACACGCTGCTTTTAGACCCTGAAATTACCCAGGTTGATCTTTCAGGAATACGTGATTTTGAGATAAGCATTGAAATTTCTCAGGAAACTCTTCGGATCTATAATCTCACCCTTGATGAAGTGGCAGACAGAATAGCCGCTGCCTCAGTAGAACTTCCTGGCGGGGCTATAAAAACAGACGGGGGCGATGTTCTGGTACGCATGAAAGAGCGCCGTTACTACGGAAATGAGTTTGCAATAATTCCCATTATTACATCCAATGACGGCACCGAAGTACTGCTTGAAGATATCGCTGAAATAAAAGACGATTTTAAAGAAACCGATAGTTTCGCAACCTTTAATGGCGAACCTTCCATTATGATTGATGTTTACAGGATTGGGGATCAGACGCCGATCACTGTTTCAGACGCGCTGAAAAACAAAATGACAACCATAAGGCAGAATCTGCCTCCCGGTCTATCTATTGACGTAATACGCGACAGGTCTGATCACTACAGACAGCGACTCAATCTTATGCTGAGAAACGGTTTCATCGGATTAGGCCTGGTATTTATCCTGCTTGCCGTATTTCTTGATATACATCTTGCCTTCTGGGTCAGTCTTGGAATCCCTATCTCGTTTTTAGGGTCTTTTCTTATACTTTCTCCGCTTGGGGTAAGTATAAACATGATCACAATGTTTGCATTTATTATTGCCCTTGGAATTGTGGTTGATGATGCGATTGTCGCGGGTGAAAACATATACCACTATCGTCAGGAGGGTCTTCCCTGGATAAATGCTGCGATTCGCGGCGCCAGGGATATTGCCATGCCTGTTACCTTCAGTGTCCTGACGAATATAGTAGCCTTCATACCAATGCTTTTTATCCCCGGTATAATGGGTAAGGTATTCAAACACATACCATTTGTGGTTATAAGCGTATTTGCCATATCTCTGATCGAATGCCTTTTTGTCCTCCCTGCCCACCTTGGACATCAAAAAGAAAAACAATCCGCCGGCTTTTTGGGATGGATACAAAAAAAGCAAAATGCCTTCAGTATTCGCTTTTCCAGATTCATAAGAATGCGCTACGGGCCTTTTCTAA
>Ga0207996_1001234_pt1 | contig 18336 bp, 18 predicted proteins | sample AntAceMetag02UKG_FD_184773 | JGI IMG/M metagenome (GOLD analysis project Ga0207996, IMG submission 184773) | Saline lake microbial communities from Ace Lake, Antarctica - Antarctic Ace Lake Metagenome 02UKG (SPAdes) (version 2) | ecosystem: Environmental > Aquatic > Non-marine Saline and... | reverse complement strand
CCAGGTCTTTACCAGATCCAGGGCAGCGCCGCCCAGATTTTTGGAACACTCCACGATGACAGCGGGAAAGCCCTGGTCCGCCAGGCTCAAAGCGGCGGTCATGCCCGCAACACCCCCGCCGATCACCAGGGCTTTTTTTTGTACCGGTACCGACAGTTCGGGAATCGGTTCCAGTAAGGCCGCCCGGGAAAGGGCCATGCGTACCAGGTCCTTTGCCTTTTCCGTGGCCTTGTCCCGATCTTTTGAATGGCACCAGGTGCACTGGTTTCTGATGTTGGCCATCTCAAACAGGTAGGGGTTCAAACCGGCATTGCGAATGGTCTCCTGAAACAACGGTTCGTGGGTTCTGGGGGTACACGCCGCCACCACAATCCGATTCAGGTTTTTTTCTTTTATCACCTGGACCATTTTATCTTGGGTATCCTGGGCGCAGGTAAACAGGTTTTCTTCCACATACGTCACGCCCGGGAGCTCTCTGGCATACTCGGCAATGGCCGGAACGTCTGCAAATCCACCGATATTGACCCCGCAATTGCACACAAATACACCAATGCGCGGTGCTGCCGACGCCGATGGTATCTCTTCGGGGAATTCTTTGGCCTTGACCAGGGTGCCCCGTGATTCGGCAAGACTGATGCCGGCTCTGCAGGCTGCCGCGCTCGCCTCCATTATCGATGAGGGGATATCCTTGCAGCCCTGGAGTGCACCGGCCACATAAATCCCCGGCCGCGTGGTTGTCACCGGGTCCAGACTATCGGTTTTGACAAAATTAAACGGGGTCAGTTCGACCCCTATTTTTTGGGCTGTCGCCACAGCGGTCTCATTGGGTTCCATGCCCACCGACAGCACCACCATGTCAAAATCTTCACTGATATTCCGGCCGGCCTCGGTGACATAGGTCAAAGTCAGTGTGCCGGCGGCGTCTTTTTCAATGATGGAATGAACCCGGGAACGAATAAAGCGGATGCCCTTGTCTTTGGCCCGGTTATAATATTTTTCAAAATCCTTGCCGGCAGTGCGGATATCCATGTAAAAAATTGTTCCCTGGTATGGGTCTCCCACATGTTCGCCTGCAACGACCGCTTCTTTTATGGCATACATGCAGCACACGGAGGAACAATAGGCATTGTCGCATCGGTTAATATCCCTTGACCCCACGCACTGGAGCCAGGCAATCTTGCGGGCGGTAGTGCCGTCTGAAGGCCGCTGCACATGGCCACCTGTGGGACCGCCCGCAGCCAGTATGCGTTCAAATTCCATGCTGGTAATAACATTGGGCAGGCGGCCGTGCTGATACTGGTCCAGTCGGTCCGGGTTAAAAGGGGTATACCCGGCCGTCAGGATAATGGCACCGACGGTGATGGTAATATCTTCTTTTTGATCATCAAAATTAATGGCATTGGTGGGGCAGAATTTTTCGCAGGCCCTGCAGCGGCCCTTTTTTTTGAAATAGATACATCGATCTGCGTCGATGACATATTTCAAGGGTACCGCCTGGGGGTAGGGGACATAGATGGCCTTGCGTTTGCTTAGCCCTTCATTAAACGGATCAATTGTTTTGGCAGGGCATTTTTCCGCGCACAGCCCGCAGGCAATACATTTTTCCATATCCACGTAGCGGGGGTGCTTTCTGATGTCCACTGAAAAATTGCCTGCTTCGCCACTTATTTCAGTGATTTCAGAAAGGGTTAGCAGCGAAATGTTCATGTGCCGGCCGACCTCGACCAGTTTAGGGGAAATAATTCACATGGAACAGTCGTTGGTGGGAAACGTTTTGTCCAGCTGGGCCATGGTGCCTCCGATGGCCGGGGTTGATTCAACCAGATAGACATAATATCCGGAATCGGCTAGGTCCAGAGCGGATTGCATACCGGTGATGCCACCGCCAACAACCATGACCGCCCCTTTTTTTTGCTGCATCTCTTTTTTCATCGTTTCTATACCCCCATGCCGCCTAAGATTTCCGGAATCTTTTTTTCCCAGCCGATGGTGACAAGATTGACGCCGGGAAAACCTGCTTTTTTTAACTCAGCCACCATTTCTGCAGCCAGACGGACACATTCACGGGCCTTGTCCGGTGCTTTTTGAATCCGTTTGATAATTTCATCGGGTATATGAACATGATCCATATTGCGCGCCATGTAACGTGCCATTCCCAGGGATTTCAGCAACAATACGGTGGGGAAGATTTTGGTATGGCGCTCTTCTACCCGGTCTAAAAATGGTTTTATCGCCCCGGTGTCAAAGACGGGGGGAATAATGAAAAATTCACAACCGGCCTTTATTTTGGCGTCCAGTTTCACCATTTCACCATCGAGGTCCTTGCCCCTTGCGCCGGCGTTGACCCCCGAACCCACCAGAAAACTCGGCGCGCCTTCAATTTCGATGCCGGCCATATCCCTTCCACTTTGCAGCGTCTGGATGGCCTGCAACAGTTCTATCTGCTTTATATCGTATACGGCCCGGGCCTGGTGATGATCACCCAAACCGGTATCCTCACCGGTAACGGTCATTATGTTCATGATGCCGCACCCATTGGCCGCCAGAATATCCGCCTGCAGGGCCAGCCGGTTGCGATCCCGGCAGCAGATCTGCATCACGGTCTCCACACCGTGCCCCTGTAATATCAGGCTGCCGCCCAATGCACTCATCCGCATGACGGCATTGCTCATTTCCGGTACAATGAACGCATCCACCACACCCTTGACCCGGGTTGCATTTTTGACCATAGTGGTTGTGTCGGATCCCTTGGGCGGTTCTATCTCCGCCAGAATTGCAAATTTCCCGCCGTTTATTTTTTCTTTCAGTTTCATTATGACCTCTATAAAATTAACCGGATTAATAAGCAGGATACATTCATACTAATTTTATGTGATATATTCCTACCATTTATATGTGATATGTCAAGAAAAAATTCGCTGCATGATTTTTTTGAACCCCGACTGTACCGCAATAAAAGGAAATATCCCAGTAGATGTTAAAAATTGAACGCAATTCATATCTTATTGCATTGACTAATTGATTTTATCCATTTAGTCAAGACAATTTTTAATAGTTTATAAACAGCATTAAGCAAGACGGGCCATTTGGCGCTCACCAGACATGAATTGGATGAATTATAGATCTAAGGAAAATGCTTTTTTTCAGGAGGGTGACGATATTCTGCCCTCTTGAGCAGGGTGAGCGTCTGTAACTTTGGCTACCCATTTTGCAAAAAAACTATTACCTAAATTTCTCAATTCCATAATCAGCGCAAAAAATTTTCCAACCACCATACCCCTCTATCCGTTAAATTTATTATAACATGCTATTTTAATTGAAATTATTTATCACACCAAATTAATATACAACCACATCAATAATAGGCACAAAGTATGCATTTTATTCTAAAAAAACAAATTTAGCTGTTCTTTTTAAAAAGTAATACATCCCATTTTGGAAAAAGTGAGGGGAAATATGCAAGAGATAGACGCCCGAGGGCTGGCCTGTCCGGCTCCTGTATTACAGACCAAAAAAGCCATCGCGGAAAACAACGTAAACAGCATAAGAGTGCTGGTTGATAATGAAGCGGCCATGCAGAACGTAAATCGTTTCCTTACCACCCAAGGCTTTGTAGCTTCTGTTCAGGAAAAAGAAGGAGGGTTTTATGTCACAGGCCGCCGTGAAGACAGATTTGAGCCCGAAGACGATGTGGCCGAAAAGGTAGATGCTGAAGGGCAGAAAATCATGGTCATGGTCGGCAGTGATTGTATGGGGCACGGGGATGCTGGGCTGGGATCGAAATTGATGGTGAGTTTTTTAAAAACCTTGAAGGAAATGGGGACTGACCTGTGGCGCCTGATTTTCGTAAACAATGGGGTTAAGCTTGCAATTTCAGATTCCGAAGTGCTGCCGGTGCTAAAGGAATATGAAAAAGAGGGGCTCTGTATCCTGGTTTGCGGCACTTGCCTGACACATTTCAACCTGATGGATCAAAAACAGGTGGGCGAGACGACCAATATGCTCGATATTGTTACCGCCATGCAGCTTGCAGATAAGGTGATCAATATCTAACCAAGCCGGATAAACCCGCCAGAGGCGGACAAGCCGGTGCTGTTGAAAAAAGCGTACGCCGCAAATCACAAATTACAAGCACCAAAAGACAAACAAATTCCAATATCTAAATCTCAAATAAGAGCCAAAGCAAATTATTTGCTCACACATAGCCTGGAGTTGTTTTTTTATTTTGCCGCGATGATTTTTTGCAGTGCCGCAAGTATGGGCCGGGCTTTTCGTTCAGACATTAATTATCCTTGCGCCCTTGTGTCTTTGTGTGAAAACCTGTATTTTTGAATACAGGAATTTTCATATCTCAACAGAATCATCCACGGGGGCGAAATATATGCAAAGTACGGTCTATTTTATCGATCTGAGAACCAAATACAAGGAGAATTTGCCCGCTAAGCTGGCAAGGCTCCTTGACATGGCCGGGCTTTCCGATGTGGTTGGAAAAAATGACCTGACGGCAGTCAAACTGCATTTTGGCGAGCGGGGAAATACCGCCTTTATCCGACCGGTGTTTCTCCGCAAAATTGTGGAATCGATCAAGGCCCTCGGCGGTGTGCCCTTTTTAACCGATTCAAACACCCTCTATGCGGGTACGCGCAGTGATTCGCCCCACCACCTGAAAACGGCCATCCAAAACGGTTTTGCCTATGCGGTGGTGGATGCTCCGGTTATCATTGCCGACGGGCTGCGGGGCAAAAGTGAAACTGCGGTGTCCATTAACAAAAAACGCTTTGATACGGTCTATATCGGCACGGACATTGTGGAGGCCGACGTTCTGATCGGGGTGGCTCATTTCAAGGGGCACGAGCTGACCGGTTTCGGCGGTGCCATCAAGAACCTGGGCATGGGGTGCGCATCGCGGCGGGGCAAGCTGGCCCAGCATTCCACGGTGGCTCCGAAAGTAAAAAACAAAAGATGCGTCGGTTGCGGTGACTGCGCCGGGCACTGCTCCCAAAATGCGATTTCCATCGTGGGTGAAAAAGCCCGGATCGATCCGGAAAAATGTATTGGCTGCGGAGAATGTATTCTGCTTTGTCAGACCGGTGCTATGCAGGTTCAGTGGAATCAATCCATTCCCGTTTTTATGGAAAATATAGTGGAATATACCATGGGGGTTTTAAAAGGCAAAGAGGGTAAATCTTTGTTTATAAATTTTATTACCGATATCTCACCGGCCTGTGACTGTCTCCCGTTTAACGATGCGCCCATTGTACGAAATATCGGCATTGTCGCCTCCATTGACCCGGTGGCCCTGGATCAGGCCTGTGTGGATCTGGTCAATAAGGAAGCGGCCCTGCCCGGATCCTGCCTCAAGAAAAACAAAGGTCCGGGTGAAGACAAATTCAAAGGCATCTATCCCAATATCGACTGGACCCTTCAATTGGAGTATGCCCGGAGTCTGGGACTGGGCAGTCGTAGCTATAAGCTTGAAAAGATATAAAATTCCGGCAAACTTCAGTTTAATATAAGCTCGTGTTTTTTCAATTTGCGGACAATACAGCTCTGGCTGACATTTAAAAAAGATGCCAGGGACCGGGTTGTTTTATTCCCCGCCATTGCGTTAACCAGCACCCCCCGCTCAAATGCAAGGACCTGCGTGGTAAGACCTTCTTCCGTATCGGGGGGTATTGCCGAATAGATGTTTTTATGCCCTCCTGAGACGGGGATGGTTTGTTCAATAAACTCATCCAGCCCATCTTTATCGCTCATGACCACTGCTTTTTTGAGGATATTTTTCAACTCACGGATATTTCCCGGAAAGTCGTACTTCTGGAGCCGTTGGAGCCCGCGGGAACTGATCCGCCGGTTGCAGCCATAATCCCGGTTAAACTTTTTTAAAAAAAATCGAATGAGTTCAAATATATCCTCACTGCGGTCCCGCAGGGCCGGAAGCTTGATGGTAAAGGCGTCTATGCGATAAAAAAGATCTTTCCGAAATTTCCGCTCCCGGACTCGCTCTTCCAGGCGGGCATTGGTGGCACCGATGATCATACAATCAACTTTAATGGATTTGAGTCCTCCCAGTCGAATAAACTCTCTTTCATCCAGACATTTAAGCAGCTTTGCCTGGACGCTCAACGGCAATTCGCCGATTTCATCGAGAAACAGGGTTCCGCCCTGGGCCAGTTCCATAAGCCCGGCCTTTCCCTGGTCTCTGGCGCCGGTAAAGGCTCCCTTTTCATAGCCGAACAGCTCGGCTTCAAGAAGGCTTTCAGGCAGGGCCGCACAGTTGATCTGGATAAAAGATTTTCCCTTTCGCCGGCCATTGCTGTGTATAAATTTGGCCAAAAGCCCCTTGCCGGTGCCGGATTCTCCCAGGATCAGGATATTACCGGATTTGAGATTTGCCAGCTTCAAGGCCGTTGTCAGCACCTGCTGCATCTGATTGCTTTCGGCAATAATTTCCTGTTTCCTCAGTTCAAGAAGGTTTACCTCCGTAAGCTCTTTTTTAAAGGTGTTTGAAACGTTTCGGGCCCGCTGGAGTTCCTCCCGCAGCTCGTTCAGTCGTGTCAGATCCCGTTCGTTGATGATCACCATGGAAATTGTTCCGTCATCCGCAATCACGGGTGTTCCGGTAACCAGAATGGATTTTTGGGTCTTTGCGATGTATTGCATCATACTGACCTGGCGCCGGGTGGCGATAACTTCCATGGTCACGGACCGGTCCATCAATCCCTGCCCCACAAGGTTGCTGACGTTCCGGCCGACAACATCTTCGGCCGTTACATTCAGCAGACGTTCGGACGCCTTGTTGATGCTGAGCACCGTTCCGTCCCCGTCGCAGACCCATATACTTTCCGAAGAGGTATTCAGCACGGTCTCCAGTTTTTTATTGGCTTCCACTAGGTCTCTGGTCCGCTTTTTAACCTTTTCCCCCAGATATTCTTTGCTTTTCCGGAGTTGTTTTTCTTTGATTTTTTTATCGGTGATATCGGACAAAAACGTAACAACGGCGATAACCTTGCCTTTTTTATTGTGAATCAACGTGGTGTCGTTGATTACCCATATTTCATTGCCGCCGGGTCGACGAATCAGCATTTCCTGATTTTTAGAAATTTCTCCTTGAAAAACAGCTTTGAAAGACGGCAGTTCTTCTAAAGAATACAGGCTGTTGTCGGAATGTAGACAGCTCCATCCGGCCTCCGGATCTTCATATACATCCTGCAGGGTCCGACCGATCATCCGCTGTTTGGCAAGTCCTATGATTCGTTCGGCCTCAGCATTGGAGAACACAACCTGGCTGTCGGGAATCTGAAGCACCAGAATCCCCAACGGGGCATTTTCAAATGCTTCAAAAAAGGGAACAAGGGCCGCAAGCGAAACATCATTTTCTAATTTTGGTATAGATAGAAACGGTTTGTTCAGGTCCATGGCTACATCCGATATTAAAAAATTAAATACCGTATCTTAAAAAATATGAGGACTTGAGGCAATAGTTTTTTAAATGCGGTCCGCTTTTTTGCAATATGGGTCAGACATTTTTCGTTGCAAGGAATTGCCATACTGATCATCACGAATGTTCAGGCGTGCTATACCCCAGATAGATTCGACAGGGTCCAGTACCTGTATTCGCAAGATGGAATTGCGAACTTATCTGTGCGAACCCCTGGCTGCATATAACTATTATTCGATTTCAACAGAGCGCGATGAAAAAATAGTTGACGCTATTACGGCTTTCGACTACGGCTATCGATATGGATGCGAAAATTATTACCAGGGAAATTCTGCTCGGCTTGATCAAAATTCATATCCTGTACCATGCTGCGAAAGCGCCGGTGGTGGGCCAGTGGATGCTCCGGGAGCTGGCGGGTCACGGATATGAGATCAGCCCGGGGACCATGTACCCACTGCTTCAGCGTATGGAAAAAAACGGGTGGCTGCGGTGCGAAGTGGCCCCCAGGGGCGGGGCCCGAGCTCGAAAAAGCTATTATCTGACAGACAAGGGACAGGAAGTGCTCTCTTTTCTGCGTGGACGGGTTGAGGAGTTGTGGCATGAGATCGGCGATGAAACCGATATTTGACACCTGAATCCATGTATTTGGGCGATCCGGCCCCGGGAAAGGAAAAAATGTCGACTCCGGCAATTGAGATACAAAACATAACGGTTCGTTTTCAGGGAAAGTGCGTCCGGCAAAATTTTTCCATGCAGGTCAATCCGGGGGAAAAGGTTGTGCTTGACGGCAGATCCGGGATTGGAAAATCCACCATTTTACGATGCCTCATGGGTTTTGTGGCTCCGGAAACAGGGACCGTCCGGATCAACGGGCAGGCTCTGACCCCCGAATCAATCTGGACCTTGCGTACCCAGATGGCCTATGTCCCGCAGGAAGTAGACCTTGGCTCCGGACAGCTTAGACAATGGATCGAAGCACCTTTTGCCTTCAAAGTGAATAGCCACAACCGAAAAAACCTGGACCGCCTGCCAAAGTTGTTTGACCGCTTTCTTCTTTCGGCGGACCTTCTCGACAGTGATGTAAGCAAACTTTCAGGCGGTGAAAAACAACGTATGGCAATCATTTCCGCCATCTTACTGGATCGCAAAATTATTCTTCTGGATGAGCCCACGTCGGCCATGGACCGTTTTGCGGGAAAAGCGGTACTGGATTTTTTACGATCCATCCCCGACAGCACCATCCTGGCCATATCCCATGACCAGGCCGTCCTGGATCTGGCAGACCGGATTGTCAACGTTTCATGAAAAGGGGATAAAATGGGTATTGTAAACATCGGCATCAAAACACTGGCAGCCTACTACCTCCTGCTTATATTTCCGCTGGCCATCATGCTTTGGTTTAAGATTCCCATTATCGGCAAGACCCTTATTGCCGTAGTCAGGATGACCCTGCAGCTTCTCTTTGTGGGTTTTTATCTGCAGGTGGTTTTTGAGTTTAACAATCCGTGGCTCAACGTTCTGTGGCTGGTTGTCATGGTGACCGTGGCTGATTTCTCCATTGCCAGGGGCTGTGACCTGAAACCAGGCCGGTTCGTGCTCCCGCTTTTTGCCGCGCTTGCCGCCGGAACGACCATTCCCCTGCTTACCTTTGTTGGGCCGCTTCTTCATCGGCCCAACCTTATGGACGCCCAGTATGTGATTCCCATCGGCGGCATGATTTTGGGCAACTGCCTGCGGGCCGATATTATCGGTATAAAAAATTTTTATGACGCCATCGAAAAAAGTGAGAAAATATTTCTCCACACCCTTTCCCAGGGGGCACGTCTGCACGAAGCCATTCGGCCGTATTTGCGGGACGCTTGCCGGGCCGCGCTGCTGCCCACCGTGGCCACCATGGGGACCATCGGACTGGTTGCTCTACCCGGGATGATGACCGGTGTAATCCTGGGCGGAGCCGATCCCATGACCGCCATCAAGTATCAGATTGCCATTATGATTGCGATTTTTTCAGGTACTGCAATCACCGTTATTCTGGCGATCCTGATGACCATTAAAAGCAGTTTTACTCCCTTTGGAACACTTGATCGCCATGCTTTTAAAGGCCGTTCTTAGCCGGAAAAGCCTGATTCGCCTGGAATCAGATAAACAATCAACCCCACCGCCGGCTTTGGCCCCGGGCGGTTCCGTTCTTGCCTTTGCATAACATTGATGTTAAAAAAATAAAGATTCGGCATTTTGATTAATATGCGAAAAGCGTGAATATCGAGAGGCACGGCCATGGCCGGGAAAACAGTTTGAAATTTTGGAAAAATAAACAGGAGAATTTTTGGATATGAAAAATGCTGGGTGTGCAGGATTTGAAGCGGCCGGGATTGCAGCCGGGATTAAAAAAAACGGTAAAAAAGACTTGGGTATTTTAGTTTCCGGAGTACCGGCAACGGTTGCAGCGGTATTCACCCGCAACCGGGTTCAGGCAGCACCGGTTTTGCTGGACCGGGAAAGAATAAAGAGCGGCCGCTGCCGGGCAATTGTCGTTAACAGCGGATGTGCCAACTGCTGCACGGGTGAACAGGGAATGGCGGATGCAAAGGCCATGGCAGAATTTGTGGCCGCAGAACTTGGCATCAATGAAGACCTGGTGCTGGTGGCATCCACCGGGGTGATCGGTGAATCGCTGCCCATGGAAAATATCGAGGCTGCGTTACCGGAGCTGGTTTCGACACTGACACCGCAGGGGATACCGGAGCTGGCCGAGGCGATCATGACCACCGATACGGTGCCCAAAGTGGTTAGCCGGAGCGGGCATCTGGGCGGGAAATCTTTTACGATTACGGGAGTAGCCAAGGGCTCGGGGATGATCCGGCCGGACATGGCCACCATGCTCTGCTTTGTGGCCACGGATGCGGATATTGCCGCGAATATGCTGCAAAGGGCACTTGCAGCCGGGGTTGACCGGTCATTGAACCGGATTACCATCGACGGGGATACCAGCACCAATGATATGGTGATTCTCATGGCCGGCGGCATGTCTTCGGTCAAAATAGGCGACGACAGCCGGATGGAAACGTTTCAGCAGATTTTAGACGAAGTTTTGATTGCTTTGGCCAGGGCCCTGGTCAAAGATGGGGAGGGGGTTACCAAACTGGTGGAGATAAAAATCAATGGCGCTGCGTCGGATAAAGATGCCCGGCAGATTGCCGATACCGTGGCCCATTCCAACCTCCTCAAAACCGCATTTTTCGGCGAAGATGCCAACTGGGGAAGAATTATCGCAGCAGCCGGCCGGGCCGGTGTACCTATGGAGGTTGATCGTACCGATATTTTTTTTAATGATGTTCAGATGGCCAAAAACGGCATTGGTTGCGGTAAAATCGCCGAAGCCGGGGCCGGTGCAGTAATGAAAAAAGATGAGTTCTGCATTGAAATGGATTTGAAAATGGGCATTGGCAGCGCATCTGTGCTGACCTGTGATTTTTCCATCGACTATGTAAAGATTAATGCTGACTACAGAAGTTAAATCCATCGTGACCTCATGAACAAAGGGCTGAATCGATAATGGTGCTTGTAAGACTACAGAAATTTCTTTCGGCGGCCGGAGTATGCTCCCGGCGACAGGGAGAAAAACATATCGTAGACGGCCTGGTGGCGGTGAACGGCAGAATTGTTACCGAACTAGGTACCCGGGTTGACCCGGGAATCGACACAGTGGAGTTCAAGGGGCGTCTGATAGAACCGCGGCAGGACCTGGTCTATATTGCCCTTAATAAACCCAAAGGATATGTCACTACCTGTGATCAGTCCGGGGCCCGTATCGTTATGGATCTGGTGGATATTTCCAAGCGGGTGTATCCCGTGGGACGGCTGGACAAGGATTCTACAGGGTTGCTCCTGCTGACCAACGATGGCCGGCTGCACCATACACTGTCGCACCCCTCGTTTGATCATGAAAAGGAGTATGATGTACAGGTAAAATCGCCCATCAGCGACCAGGCCCTCGAAAAAATGGCCCGGGGCCTGCCCATGATGGGAACCCGCACCCGGGAGGCAAAAATAACCAGAATTTCAAAACAGCGGTTTTGCATCGTTCTCAAGGAGGGAAAAAACCGGCAGATCCGGCGGATGGTCGGTAAGGTGGGAAATCAGGTCGGCGCTCTCAAACGTATCAAAATGGCAGGCATCCGCCTGGGCAGCCTTGAACCGGGGGCCTGGCGCTTTTTGAGTGCCAGGGAACGCGGCAGTCTGTTAAAGCTGCTTTAGAATAAAATCGGCACGCTCCCGGACGGGCAGGATCGGCACCCGCAGCAGCACATATCCGAGTCTGCGGTAACTGTTTTCCAGCTCACGGGCTATCGGGCAACCTGATCCGTATTTTCGGTACGAACCGCATCTTTTTTTAACCGCAGGCGTTCAAAGAAAAGTATTTTTTTATAACGGATCGCACTGCTTTCTTCTATCACGTCGCCTAAGGGCAGACCTTCGAGTTTATAATAGGCGATGCTGTCGGGTACTGCGCGATCCAGAAAAATTATTTCCCGGTCCGGCAGCAAAGATTCCAGCCTGATTTTTTCATGGAGGATACGGCGCTCAAATGCCGGCACGTCAGCCTTGATGGATGCCGGGGTTTTGCCGTTTTTCAGATCTCTGTCGATACAGGCCCGCGCGACCTCATGCACTACCCGAAAACCTCGGCGTTCAAGTTCGCAGATGACCGAAGTTTTGCCTGAGCAGGGTGCTCCTGTAATAACGTACCAGTTGGTGTGCCGCATAATTTTTTTATTCAGCAGAAGCGCCCTGAATCAGGCAAAAAATAGCCACAGAGCGCACATAGAAAATTTCATATAAAAAACATTAAAAACAAAAAACGCGGTTCTCTGTGCCCTCTGCGTTTCAGTGGCCAATACAAACCGAAAAAGACAGAGCGGAGCGATACCACGGGTTTTCAATTTAGTGCAGTGTTGTCCGGCAGCATTGTTCCGTATTGTGCAAAATTATTGTAAAGTTCAAAACAGCGGGTCAGGTCATGGCAAATATGTCCACCCCCGGATTCCCTGACATATCGCCTCAGATAATCACGGTACATTGGATGGGCACATTTTTCAATTATGGTTTGAGCCCGGGCCATGGGGCCCAGGCCGCGCAGGTCTGCCAGGCCCTGTTCGGTGACAAGCACCTGTACCGAATGCTCATTATTGTCCACATGCGGAACCATCGGTACAATCGACGATATTTTGCCGCCTTTTGCAATCGAAGGGGTCATGAGAAATGAAAGCCAGCTGTTGCCGCCGATACCGTTGACAATGTGCGAACCCATGACATGGGAGGAATTGGCATTGCCGTAAATATCAGCTTCCAGGATTGTGTTCAGGGCGATTAAGCCCAGACGGCGGATTACGCCCGGATGATTGGAAAATTCCTGGGGCCGCAGGACAATATGGCGGCTGAAAAAATCCATGTTGTCGATGATCTGTTTTAATTTATCCGGGGTAACCGTAAGGCTGGTGGCGCTGGCACCGAGCAGCTTGCCGTCTTCCATTAATTCGACCATGGCATTTTGAAAAACTTCGGAATACATGAAAAAAGGGGGAATATGGGGATGTGTCCCCAGACCAGCCAGGACCGCGTTGGCGACATTTCCCACCCCGGCTTGGAGCGGATAGATGCTCTTGGGTATCTTGCCGGCCCGCATTTCGCTCAACAGGAAATCAATCACGTGCTGGGCAATTTTTTCGCTGACTTCATCCGGTGGTGAAAACCCGGCGATTGTGTCCGGTTCGCTGGTTTCCACGATGCCGACAACCTTGGCGGGATCTACGATGGCATAGGGCCAGCCGACTCGGCAGAGAGGATCATAAATCATAATGGGGTAGCGACGCGGTGGCGGCGGCATTACGGAAATATCCGCCATTTCATGGAGCCTGGGGGACTGGTGCCGGTTTATCTCGATGATGACTTTTTCGGCACAGCGCAAAAAAGTCGGCGACGCACCAATGGAGGTAGTCAGAAAAACGCGGCCGTCGGCGGTTATTTCCGAGGCTTCCACCACCGCCATATTGACTTTGCCGAAAAATCCGGCTGCAACCGTCTGCGGGACTTGGGAAAGGTGCATGTCTACATATTCGACTTCCTGTTTGTTAATCTGCTGCCGCAGAACACAGCCGGATTGATAGGGAGCCCGCCATGAGATGGCATTGGCTTCGGCCAGGTCTTCTTCGATCTGGGGGCCGCTGGAGGCGCCGGTCAATACCCTTATTTTAAATTCCTCGTCTTTGGCATGAACCTCCCGGGCATGTGCGGCCAGAGTTGCGGGAATTACCTTGGCGCCGCCTGCCGGCGTAAATCCGCCGAAAGCCACGGTATCTCCGTTTTTGATATGGCTGATGGCTTCATGGGGAGTCAAAATCGGATAAGGGGTGCCTGCTTTCATGATTGGATACCTCCTGCCTTATTTTTTTAAATATTTTGATTGGCTATGGCTCCTATGGATACAATTTTAACTTGTTTTTGCTGCGGCCTTTGCATCATAGATTATTGGTTTAATATTGTGTCGTCAAGATAAATAACCCACATGACAAAAGGCAAAATAATAAAATGAAGGTAACGCTTTTAATGGCAATTACGGTGGATGGGAAGATCGGGAAAGATTCGGATCATTTTCCGGACTGGACAGGCAAAGAAGACAAGCAACTGTTCAAAAAAATCACTCAAAAAGCCGGAGTGATTATTATGGGATCAAAAACATTTGATACCATCGGGCGTCCGCTTCCGGGCCGTAAAAATATTGTTTTGACCCGCCGGCGTGATCGTCTGTCAAAATGGCCGAACCTTGTTTTTACGGGACAGGAACCAAAGGAAATTTTAAAGGGTCTTCAAAAAGATGGATTCTCCGAGGTGGTCCTGGCCGGGGGCGCCACCATCAATGGGCTTTTTGCCAAAGCGCACTTGATTGATGAAATTATCGTAACCATAGCGCCGAAAATTTTCGGAACCGGCATCTCTCTTTTTTCGGGAAAAATCGATTTGGCCCTGACCCTTGAGGATGTAAAAAGAATGGGAAAAGACTTGATTCTAGCCCGATACAGCGTGATCAAGGAATTGTAAACCCCCATGAGCGCTACGTTGTTTTTACGCCGGGTGGCCTGTGAATCCTCAAAGGGTCAAAGCTTGAATAGTGAATAATGGTTGACAAAAATCGCCAGTCTTGATAATCAGGATTTCATGAGCAGACCCTGGCGTATTGAATATGCAGGCGCTTTATACCACCTGCTGTCGCGCGGCAACCAGCGCAGTGATATTTTTGTGGACGGGAAGGATCGCAGCAGTTTTTTAGATGCCGTCGGCGAGATGTCAAAGCGGTTTGAAATCGACATATTTGCTTATGTGCTGATGGATACTCATTATCACATTCTTGCAAGAACCCGGCAAGCCAATTTAAAAAAGGCCATGCAGTGGTTCGGCACCACTTATACCCAGCGGTTCAATCGGCGTCATTTCCGAAGCGGCCATCTGTTTCAGGGGCGCTATAAAAGCATTATTGTCCAGAATGATGCCTACCTGCTGCAGCTTTCTTACTATATCCATCGCAACCCACTGAGAGCCGGCATGGTTAAACGGTTGGCCGATTACCGCTGGAGCAGTTACAAGGTGTATGCCTATGGCCGCAAAACCCCAAAGTGGTTGTCCACCGATCTGATATTATCTCAATTTACCGGCGATCCGGATCACCAGCGGTGTTATCGTGAGAAGGTCCAACAGTATGCGTCTGAAGAAAAACATCTTTTCGAGGATTTGCGGCATGGTTTAGTCTTGGGATCAAAACAATTTGTTGAAAAAATAAGAAGAAAGCATTTACCTGCAAAAACAGAGTCGTCGATCCCCCAGCAGAAGCAGGTGGCCAAGCCCTTTGAGCCTGAAGCTTATTTGCGCAGGGCCGAACGGATTTTTGAATGTGACGTTAAACACTTTGTGAACGCCAAAAGGCTCTCCGGAGCCGAAAAAGAGATCCGGGATATGCTGCTCTATGGTATCTGGAAAACCGGTCAATTTAACAATGCACACATCGGGAATCTATTCGGGATCAGTTATTCTGGGGTCAGTCACGCCGTCAAATCAATCAAACTCAAACTATCCAAAAGCCGACAATTAAAGACTAAATTTGACCGGCTTAATTCACTATTCAAGCTTTGACCCTAATGCCCTGTTTCTGCGCATTAATGGTGTTAACGTCTTTAGTTTTCCTGATTTTTTCTTTACTTTCCTTGCAAATATGAATATAGAGTTCAAATATGCAAGGAATAATCCAAAGAGAACTCTCCGATACGATCAAGATACGGTTGCAAAATAATCCTGTCGTGGCCATCCTGGGGCCACGACAGTGCGGCAAAACAACATTGGCCGATCAAATTGTCAAAAAAATTGTTCCATCTGTCTATCTGGATCTTGAGAATCCATCGGAGCTGGCAAAACTCGACGATGCTCTTGCTTTTTTCAACGTGCACAATGATGATTTGATATGTCTCGACGAAATTCAGCGAGTACCTGAACTTTTTGCAACGCTTCGCAGTGTCATAGATACCCGTGGGAGAAACGGCCAGTTCTTAATTCTGGGTTCTGCCGGGCGCGATTTAATTCGGCAAAGTTCGGAATCCCTTGCCGGACGAATTTCCTATCTTGACCTGACGCCCTTTCTTCTTTCAGAAGTTGAAGCCGCAAATAAAGACGACACCAGACGACTCTGGCTCAGGGGTGGATTTCCCAGAAGTTATCTTGCGGGGGATATCGATGCCAGTTTTCAATGGCGGCAGGACTTTATTCGTACCTTTCTTGAGCGGGATATCGGGATGTTGGGATTTCATATGTCGCCGGCTCGACTGGGTCGTTTCTGGAAAATGTGCGCCCACATTCACGGTGCCCTGTTAAACGCATCAAAGCTTGCAGATTCCCTGGGTGTAAGCTCTCATACCGTTCGCTCGTACATGAACCTTCTGGAGCATACGTTCATGGTGCGGGTGCTCTTACCGGATGCTTCGAATTTAAAAAAGCGCCTGGTCAAATCACCCAAAATCTATATCCGTGATAGCGGCATTCTACACGCGCTCCTTGATATCCATACACATGATGATCTACTTTCCCACCCGGTCATAGGGGCATCTTTTGAAGGATTCGCCATGGAAAACATTGTTGCATCCGCAAAAGATTACACGGCATCTTTTTATCGGACAAGTGCGGGGGCAGAGATTGATCTCATTTTGAGGAAAGGACGGCGGACACTGGCCTTTGAATTGAAATCATCAACAGTTCCCAAAGTCTCGAAAGGCTTCTGGAATGCACTGGACGATATTTCACCGGACGAGGCTTACGTAGTTGCACCGGTCAACGCATCTTATCCAATTAAAGAGGGCGTAATGGTCAGCCCGCTTCAAGAAATAACAACCAGGTTCCAGGAAGAATAGTCACTCCGGGCAGGGGCGAAGAAGAAGGGCGGTGGTAAAAGCCCGGCGTGCAATGTCGTGGATCGGTGTCGGACAGCTCGGTTATTCCGGGGCTGATGTTGCGAGATATCTCGGTGTTACGACTTCTTGCGTGACGCGAGTGATGTCAACGGGGAATAAGCCGGATATAGGGGACATCAAATTAGAGTTGTGAACGTTCTGCACGAATGTTTTCGCTTAAAATATTGTCAGGGAGCTTACAATGAGCGATTTTTTTCAACAATTCAATCCCATTACACAGGCGTTTATTGCCACACTCTTTACCTGGGGTGTAACTGCTGCAGGGGCGGCACTTGTTTTTGTTACAAAAGCTGTAAACCGAAAGCTCATGGATTCAATGCTTGGCTTTGCTGCCGGCGTAATGATTGCTGCAAGCTTCTGGTCTCTTCTCGCACCAGGCATAGAGATAGCGGAACAGTTAGGACATACCCCATGGCTGACCGCCGTCATCGGTTTTATGGGTGGCGGAATTTTTATGAGACTGATTGACCAGTTTCTGCCACACCTTCATCCAGGCTTAAGTATTGATAAAAGTGAAGGGGTAAAAACTTCATGGCAACGAAGCACCCTTCTGGTACTCGCCATAACCCTCCATAATATACCCGAAGGGTTGGCTGTCGGCGTTGCTTTTGGAGCTGTAGCAGCGAATCTTCCCTCTGCCACAATTGGAGGCGCTATTGCTTTAGCACTCGGCATCGGGATTCAAAATTTTCCTGAAGGCGCTGCGGTATCAATGCCATTAAAAAGAGACGGTATGACCAATTGGAAAAGTTTTCTCATGGGGCAGGCTTCCGGTATAGTAGAACCAATTGCCGCGGTTATCGGAGCACTATTTATTCTGAAAATGCAAAATATTCTACCATACGCTCTCTGTTTTGCCGCCGGTGCCATGATTTTTGTCGTGGTGGAAGAACTAATCCCGGAATCTCAAAGAAATTATGCAAACATTGATTTGGTAACCATGACGACAATGATCGGTTTTTCGGTAATGATGATTCTCGATGTGGCTTTGGGATGATAGCGGCTTTATGGCCGATTATTCTGTTGGCCAGAAAAAACCGCTGATATTATGAGGATGGTTTGATCATATGATCGAGTTAATGGCTGTGACAAAAGTGTTTCAATCCGGGAGAGGACAAGTCAGGGCGTTGAGGGATATCTCCCTCTGGATTGAGGTCTCCAGGTTTGCGACCGTTATCGGAAAATCCGGGGCATTGATCTCCGCTATGCTGATCGACGCTGCGAAGCCTCTTGTACGACGGATGGCCGTTTATCTGCATTGCGTGGGCTTTTGGGGCTTTTGTGGGCTTTTGGGGACGCCCATAAAATTATAACTTCCTATTCTTTTATAAGTTTGAGTTGCCTGGCTTTGGCGATTTTCTCACCACGCTTTACCGAAATGCTTAC
>Ga0207996_1001233_pt1 | contig 18348 bp, 15 predicted proteins | sample AntAceMetag02UKG_FD_184773 | JGI IMG/M metagenome (GOLD analysis project Ga0207996, IMG submission 184773) | Saline lake microbial communities from Ace Lake, Antarctica - Antarctic Ace Lake Metagenome 02UKG (SPAdes) (version 2) | ecosystem: Environmental > Aquatic > Non-marine Saline and... | reverse complement strand
CCTGTTCGTTCATATGGTTCCGCCTGTAAATAACGGGATCGCTCTATCTGCATGGCGGAATTCATCATAATTGCGATACTGTCCGCAATACCGTCAAGGCCATTTTGAATCAACAGTTCCATTGCAAAGTCAAATTGGGTATTCTTTATTTGGCAGGTCATTGTTCTCTCCTTTTGATTGTTTTGTGATGATTGCAATCCGAAAGGATAAGCAGTGGCCTGCTACTGCCAAGCTTTATTTGAATTTACAGAAAGAATGGTACACTAACTAAATTTAGAAGTGACCCCAATAATTTGAACAAGCCTATAAGTGGATAATCTGCTACGTTTAATAGTCCCCAAGGGACTAATTTATGAAGCAGAGGATGACAAAAAGATCGAGACGAACACATTCACCGTTATTCAAATCTAAAGTGGCATTGGCAGCAATGGCCAAAGACAAGACGGTTGCTGTGTTAGCACAACAGTTTGAAGTGCATCCCAACCAGATTGCAACTTGGAAGAAACAACTCAGTGAGGGGACTGCAGATGTGTTTGGTAAGGATACGGTAACGGAACCGCCTGTTGATTTAAAAGTATTACACGCCAAGATTGGTCAACTGACGCTTGAGAATGATTTTTTAGAAGGGGCGCTCACCAAAGTGGGATTGCTGAACGCAAGTAGGCGAGGCACGAGACTTCGAGAAGATGATTGACCGCATCACGCCTTATCATCCATCAGTCGCCAAACTCAACTGGTCGATATAAGTAGGGGCAGTGTTTATTATCAACCTAAACCAGTCAACACTGTTGACCTAGAGGTCATGCGTCATATTGATGAACTACATCTTGAACACCCGTTCATGGGTGCTCGTATGCTGCGTGACCAACTTAATCGAAAAAGGTTCAATGTTGGTCGCAAACATATCTGTACATTGATGAAACGTATGGGTGTTGAGGCGCTCTATAAAAAGCCAAACACCAGTAAGAAACACCCTGGTCACAAAACTTACCCTTACTTGCTGAGAAATATTGCTATTGAAGAGGCCAATCAGTTTTGGGCACTGGACACAACTTACATTCCAATGGCTAAAGGATTTGTCTATCTTACAGCCGTTGTGGATTTGGCTAGTCGTAAAGTGTTAGCTTCCAAGGTAGCGATTACTCTGGAATCCTGTCGTACTGTGGATGTGCTGCAAAAGGCGTTTACTCACCATGGATATCCGGAGATTGTGAATACCGATCAAGGAAGTCAGTTCACAGCAGATGAGTTTGTACAAGCCGTGAAAAACAACGGATGTAAACTCAGTATGGATGGACGCGGAGCTTGGCGGGACAATGTTATCGTTGAGCGTCTCTGGGAGTCAGTGAAACATGAACGGGTATATTTATATGCCTATGATTCAGTTGTCGAAGCAAGAAAATCCATTATGGAATATATGGATTGGTATAATAAATCCAGGCCGCATTCAAGTTTGGGGAGAAAAAACCCTGAAGAGGTTTATATCGAAATGTTGCCAGTGAGTGAAATGGCCACATAGAAAACAGTAGAGATTCCACTTAAAAAGTGGAAAATACTGTTCAAACAAAGGGAACCACTTTTCCTCCAGACTGGATTTTTTATATAAAATTCCTTATAGTCGTTCTGCAGACAATGTGTCTGTCCGATATCTCAGGATATTTAGAGAATACATTAAATACATCCAGATTCAACTTATTTCTACTTTTATTGTTCTTATACTCATATGGAAAACTATTCTAAACTCGACCAGCCCGACCTTCTCTCTGCCATATTTCACCCGCGATGCTGTGCGGTCAGCCCTCTTCCAAAGGGTGGCATTGATGTAAATATCGAAACGGAACCCGGCGTAATCATAGGATGCAGATTTTATATCCACGACCCGGCCAGTCCCAATATAATCTTCTTTCATGGCAACGGTGAGATTGTTGCCGACTATGATGACATTGGTCCCCTCTACAACCATGCAGGAATGAATTTACTGGTTACTGATTTTCGCGGATACGGCTGGAGTACTGGCAGCCCTACTGTTTCATCAATGCTCCTCGATGCCGAAATCCTCTTTACCGAAATCCAGAACTGGCTCGCATTTAATAACTACAGCGGCAAACTTTTTCTTATGGGACGCTCCCTAGGGTCTGTGCCGGCAATTGACCTTGCCACCAGACATGAGGAAGAGATCAAAGGATTGATCATCGAAAGTGGAATTGCAGATACCATCCCCCTGGCCAAATCCCTAGGCATGAACACCGACGGAATCAACTTCAGCGAAGACGATGGCTTTCGAAATATTCAAAAAATTGAAACCGTCAAAACAGCTACGTTTATATTTCACGGGGCGAGGGATGAGATAATCGCAGCCGATGAGGCAGAAAAATTGCAATCATTCAGTGGTGCACGCACCAAGGAATTTATAGTCATCCCCGGTGCCACCCATAACACCATGATTGTAACCGGTGGCAAGCTCTACTTTGAAACCATAAAGACTTTTATCGACAAAGTCACAGGCATGACAAATTGGCGCCGGCGTAGAAAAACCACTAATACCTATTCAACGGAGTAAACGTGTTACACATTCAATATTTCAGAAAACTTCTTTCTCCTCCGTCCCTCCTTGTCGCAATGCTTAGCCTGCTTCTCTCTTCCTGCGTAGCAACTGACAATGGGCCCCGAACAGTACACATTGCTGCTGATCCAACTATTTTACGAGTTGGGGTCTCCGCCAATGCGCCTCCACTTATCTATTCCAAGAACAATAAAATCACTGGCCTTGAAGCTGAACTTGCTCAGAAACTTGGAAGATTCACCAAAAGGAAAGTCAAATTTGTAGCGTTGAAATGGGAAGATCAGATACCAGCTCTTGAAAATAACCAAATTGATATCATTATGTCAGGGATGTCTATTACCCAGGCGAGAGAATACCGAATCGCTTTTTCAAACCCGTATCTGCGTTCCGGCCAGATCCTTCTGGTACGTCTCAATGAAAAATCCAAATTTTCCACCGGAATATACAGCCTGATGAATTCAAGCTACACCATTGGTGTTGTCAAAAACACCACTGGAGATCTTTTTATCACCAAGACCATTAATGGCGTCGAAGTTAAATCATTTTCCAAATCAACCGATGCTGTGCAGGCTCTTATTAACAAAGATATTGATGCCTTTGTCTATGATGCTCCCATGGTCTGCCACTACGCTGCAGTAAATGAAAACAATAAGCTCGCTCCAATTTTGACACTTGCCACGGAAGAATATATTGCCTGGGGAATACGTAAAGAAGACGGCAAACTCCGGGATCAGGCCAATGCATTTCTTAACGAACTAAAAGAACAGCAGGAATTACCCCGCATGATACGTAACTGGATTCCTTATATGTGATCTACTCACGTAAGGACTCACGTTTCAGAACTACTGTAACATATTGAGAGTGCAGTATTTGTACGCCCAAGTAAACTTCATCAAAGGCAGTTAGGTTGAAGGCAAAGGCTAAAGGATTAATAATACTTTTTCTTTTCCTTCAGTCTTCAGCCTTTACGACTTCAGCCTGACAACCAGAGCTATCCACATGACACAAAAAACCACAAAGCGTAAAGACTATCTTAGTTGGGATGAATATTTCATGGCCGTGGCACTTCTTTCGGCCCAGCGCAGTAAGGATCCTTCAACTCAGGTGGGTGCCTGTGTAGCAAACGAAAGCAACAAGATTGTCGGGGTTGGCTATAACGGTTTCCCTTGGGGATGTCCCGATGATGAACTCCCATGGGCACGTGAAGGGGACTATCTTGACACAAAATATCCTTTTGTGTGCCATGCGGAGCTGAATGCAGTGCTTAACTCCACAGCCCCAAATCTAAAAGAGTGTAGAATTTATGTTGGACTCTTCCCCTGTAACGAATGTACCAAGGTAATCATTCAATCCGGCATCCGGGAAATTATCTATCTGTCCGATAAATATGCTGACTCTGATTCAGTGAAAGCATCCAAACTCATGTTGGATAAATCTGGAACCCTGTACAGGAAATTTGAAGGTCACGACAAGGAAATATGCCTCAGACTCTTTAGTGATATCTGAATGACATCGCTATATTCAATGTTCATAGCCCTGATATGAAATATCCTCAATTGTACCGTTCTCTCTTTCCAGGAAAACACCCTTCCCGGAACGGATAGCGCCAACCCTCACAACCCCCTGAATACATTCCATAAAGTCTTCCTCCTTTCCCTGTTTTACGGTAAAGACCAGTTGATAATCTTCACCGGAACGCAGAAGCAGATCTTCAACTTCAGCCTTCAAAACAGTGGCCGCTTCGGGAAGTTCCGGTAAAAAAGGGAGCTGTTCAGCTTGAATATATGCAGAAACGTTCGATGCCTTACAGATATGTGCCAGATCGGTGGCAAGCCCATCGGAAATATCCTGCATGGCCGTCACCATACCACTTCCAGCCAATTTTTGGCCAAGTTCTATCTCCGGCTTGGGATCCAGATGGGCATTGATCAAAGTGCCAAATGAATCAAGTCCTATAACGCCTGGTTGCTGTTGTTCATGGCTCAGAAGCATCAAGCCACAGCCTGCAGAGCCTAAAGGACCGGAGACCCATACCGAATCCCCTTCTTTTGCAGTATTTCGATAAATAGCACCAGTGTTAACGGGTTCCCCAAGAACGGTGACGGTTACCACCAGCTCTTTTGCCTTTACAGTATCACCACCTATTAAAACACATTCAAACTCTTCAAGGATTTCCAGAACCCCATCAAGCCAGGAGGTAATCCACTCCCATTCGAGATCAACGGGTAAACACAGAGACAACAGAATAAATCGAGGTTTTCCGCCCATTGCTGCGATATCGCTTAGATTCACAGCAATGGATTTCCTACCAAGTAGGTGTGGAGGATGAAAAAGACGATCAAAATGGATTCCATCAACCAGACTATCAGTGGAGATAAGAAAGGAGCCGTGACTGATTACTTCACAACAATCATCACCGATAGATTTCAACAGACCTTTATCTGAGCTCTCACTGGCTTGGCGAATTCTTTCTATAAGTCTTCGTTCTGACCAGGCTGCCACTATTTAACCCTTTTCAAGAAAGGTGTCTGTCTCTTTGCAGTACTCGTTTCTTTTTCCGGGGGAGGGTCAACTGGAGATTTTGCTACCGATGGAGTAAAACTGACAGCTTTTACAAAACGCTCTTCGCCACCCATGGTAAAGATCTCCAATCCAGTCATCTGGGCTGTTCGTAATGTCCATTTCGTTTCCTGGGGAGGAACTGTCAAGAATGTTAAACTCAAATGCCACCATTCATCCTTACGGGTTACATCACGTTCTATATCAGTAACTAAAGCATAGACAAGCATCTGAGGTTCTTTGGCCACAATAAGTACCAGATCACCTATATCTGTACTCTCTTTAAAAGGGACGATCTGCTTTAATTCGGCGACAAGATTTTCCATATTCTATTCCTTCCAGGATATATCGGTTACTGTACAATGGTGGTGGTTGACTCCAGTACAATACTGTCTTTGGTGATAACTGACCGGGAAGCCAACTGAGTATACATTGCAACGCCATCGAGTAATGGCAAGACAAGCTGATTAACCATAACTTCAGCACTTCTCGCTATTTCAGGGCCCTGAATAACTGCCATACTGCCACCCCAGACGGCAAGATCCTTCATAGCATCGGCTAGTTTTGCAATATGAATATAGGTTGCTGAGTTATTATCCTTCACCAAATCCATCCCCACCTCTTTCATTGCCATACTGTTAACAAGGCTTTTGGTATTATCAGTCTGAAGTACAATAATATTTTTAATAAGATCAATGGAATTAGAAATTAACAGATAATTGTCTATCAACGCAAAAGCTGGCTGCAAGCCACTCTGCGGTGCAGCTCCCCAATAGGAAATTTCCTGTTCCTTATAGTGTTCGATGCTCACTGGAATATCAGCATTCTGTAGCAAAACAATAAATACTTTGATAAATTTAGCAGGTTCTTTCAACTGGATCATCACAGTGGCACGGGGTAAAGGAATACCCTCACGATCTACATCTTCAATGACCATGGCAAACTCATTGTCTACCATGGCAAGAAGTTCTTCAAGTTCCACTCCGGCACTGTCGCGCAGTTCATGTCGCAGTATATCCAGTGCTTCAGGTTGCTTCCTGGTTGCACGCGAGGAATACAATTCCCAGAGAAGTGGCAGATTCAGGGTATTGGTCCAGTAATAAAAAAGCGGATCGGCCGGAACCAGCTGAATCGTCTTGTTTTCACCAGGTTTAACCTCGCACAAACGGGCTATTCTGCTATCGAGTTTGCTCTGGTTAAAAAGAATTTCTGCCCTGTCTTTTACCTGGCCTTTTTCACGCCAGGCACCATAGGCTGCAGCGCCCCAACCTTCCCATTCGTCTAGAAGTGCGAAAAATTCATCCCTCTCCTCTTGAGAAAGACTTTCTCCCATCATTCGTCCCTGTTGAGACAGTGCAGGGAGCGAAACATAGCTGAAAAGTTTGGCTCCTGTAAAGCTATTCCGTAATCGTATAAAATCCTGATTACCACCGAGAGTATCTTTTTTAGTGTCATAGTGATCAAGACTTTTACGAACCAGGCGTTCTTCAAGCCCTACTATGACCAAGTCCATAACAGACACCATTGACAGGGTGTTAACCTCATCAATCTTATATCTCGTTATGGTATGGGTTCCATATTGAACAGTACTTTGCTCGATATTCTTACTGAAAATGGGGGCGAGTAGCTGTAATATTTTCACATTATGGCGAGGTCTGGCAATAAGCAGTAGACGCTCCTCAATAGCCCTGGCAGGATTATCAGTCGAAAAAGATTTCGCAGGAAAGACAGCTATTGAGAATTCCTTCCCGAGGAGTTCTTTAAAGCCTGGATCATCAAGCACTGCACTTACCTTCAGCCAAGATTCTTCAATTGTAAGGATGGCATCACCGGGTTCACCGAGATCCCGGGCAATGCCCTTGTAGTCGATATGAGCCAGAGTCCGGCCCAGGCGACTTTCAAGAAATTCCTCATATATTCCGGTAAAATTCAGTTGTTCTTCGTAAAAGAGAACATCAGCTGGAAGGCAATCTGCAGCTTCGAGTCTTTTTTCCTGCTTTTTCCCTAAAAAGAAAAACAGTCCAAGGCAGCAGACAATCAGTAATATGATAATTCCAGTTTTTTTCATAATTTTTACTCTCTTGGAGGTAGCGCTTGATGGTAAACAAACCAGTACATTTAAGTTTCCTACTTATACTCATAAAAACTTCTATCGAATACCAGAAAGTTGCTTAAGTCTGGACAAATTCAGACGATGTTGACATGGTTATGTGCATTCTTTTGAACAATGGCTGCTCTGCCCATTGGAGGTTTTGTGTATTGCGTAACCTCTTTCAAAGGACGGCCAGACAAGACACATTACCAGAAACCATTTTGATTCATAGCGAATTACTGTAACGACTATTCCATTCTCTGATACCGTTCCTTAATGGTTAGCCAAACGCTTTCCTGACGTAAAAACGAGTCAACGACATCGGGATCAAGATGTGCCCCCCTTTCCTGAGTGATAATGTTTTTCACTTTTTCATGGGAAAAAGCTTCCTTATAACACCGCTCACTGGTCATTGCATCGTAGATATCAGCAAGGGCCATTATTCTTGCGCTAAGCGGTATTGCATCACCCTTTAAGCCTATGGGATAGCCGGTTCCATTAAATTTTTCATGGTGATACATTGCTATATCACTGGCTGTTTTCAAATAATGGGATCCTGATTTAGCAAAAATATCGAGAAGCATTCTTCCGCCAATAACAGCATGTTCTTTCATAGTTTCGAACTCTTCACTGGTGAGTTTTCCCGGTTTATGAAGAATATTATCTGGAATTGCGACTTTGCCAATATCATGAAGCGGAGTTACCTGAGCAATTTCTTCAACAAAAGAAGGGGTTAAATTTAACTTCGGACAATTATCGAGAAGGTCATGGGCCAGTAACGATTTGTAATGCTGTACTTTCTCAAGATGGTAACCGGTTTCCTCACTTCTGTACTCAGAAAGCCGGGCCATGGAAAAAATCAGTTCATCCTGACTTTCAAGGCGAAGGAGACGAATACCACTCTTTATCCGTAATTGCAGTTCTTCATTGAAAGCCGGTTTCGTGAGAAAATCATCAGCTCCATCATTCAGAGCAGCGACTACTGAATGCTGGGCTTCATGGGAAGTAAGAACAATTAGGTAGGTATACTTTGTCTGTTCCTGGCGAATTCTTCGGATCAATTCAAAACCATCCATAAGTGGCATGTCAAGATCTGTAACCACCAACCTAATATCAGGGTTTTCCCTGAACAATTCCAGAGCATCCACACCATTACATGCCGTAACCACATCGTAGCCCTGCTGTTCCACCAGCATTCTGACCAGCATCAACTGAGCCGAATCATCATCCACAATCAAAATAGAAAGCTTCTGAGGCTGTAGTAAGCTCATATCAGTTACCATGGCCATCCTCGTTAAGCAGTGATTCAAGAGAGCGTGTTAACTTACGAAAAACAAATGTATACACCTTGATATCATTTTGCTTCGCAGAAGAATGAAGACTTCTTGCCAGTTCGATCTGTGTTTCAAGTCCTAATCCCATCAGCGTTCCCTTCATTTTGTGGGCAATCGACTCCAGAGTATCGAGATGATTTAACTCAAGCGCTCGGGATGCCCTTTTAATAGATTGTTTTAACGATATTACTGATTCTTCGAGCAGCTCAGCGAGCTGTTCCGCCTCTAAAGGATATACAGACTGAAGGTGAAGTTCAGCAATTCTGCGAAGCCCCTCTTCCTTAACATTGTTATCGACGGAAGGGAATCCTGCAACCAAAGCTTCATTGGAAAGATCATTAGTAACCGAGGAACTTGAAAAGTGTTGTATAATTCTGCTTACGGCCTCAAGAGTAAATGGCTTGGCAAGAAAATCATCCATACCTGCCTCTTGACATTGCCTGCGGGATTCATCATCGAGATTTCCAGTCAGGGCAATAACTGGAATGTGCCCTCCCTGCAAAGTGTTCGTTTTTTTCCCCGCCCATTGCTCGAAAATTTTTGATTGTAGACCATTCTTTTCACAGTCACGTAGAATTGTAGTGGCCTGCAGGCCATCAAGAATTGGCATCTGCATATCCATAAAGATAATATCAATTTTTTGTTCTCCAAGTTTTTGCAGAGCTATTTGACCATTATCAGCTACGGTTATTGTATGTCCATGGTGCTCCAATAATAAAGAAACTATCTTTTGATTAAAAATGTCGTCATCCACCAACAGAACATCAAGTTTTCCCCTTTCTGGGGTATCAAAAATTTGACGAATAGTACTGAGTAGTGCCCGTGACTCTATAGGCTTTAGAAGGTACGCTGCAAATCCATCCTCCATGCTTTTTTTACTGCTCATGGTACCGCTAAAACCTGTACACATAATAACAGGAATATCTGGCCGAATAGTCATGATTTTTTTACCAAGAAACTCCCCGGACAAATTAGGCATGGTCATGTCCGTTATTACAAGGTCAAATTGGTTTGGATCTCGTCGAAAATATTGCAAGGCTTCTAAACTATCTTTAAAAGACGTGACCGTATAGCCATGCAGTCTCAGCAACTCTGACATGACGTCCAGAATCTCCTGTTCATCATCCGCGAGCAAGATTCTTTCGATACCCCCTTGAATTTCAGGAAGGTCAGCTAGAGGAGTTGTATCTATATCCTGATCTGCAAGCAGTGGAAAGAAAAGCTTAAAGGTGGTTCCCTGCCCTGGCAAACTTTCTACCCTGATATGACCACCGTGCCCCTGAACAATCCCATGAACAACGGCAAGCCCAAGTCCGGTACCCTCACCACTCTTCTTTGTTGTGAAGTATGGTTCAAAAATCATTTCTTGTGTAGCCTTACCCATACCGCAACCGGTATCACTGATCTCAACGCATATATATTGTCCTGCAGGAGGATCAGCGGATGCCTGATGATCAATGTCCGAAAGGCTTGTTTCTTTAAGTGAAATATTCAAGCGCCCGCCAGTCTCCTGCATTGCATGATAGCCATTGGTACACAGGTTAAGAACAACCTGATGAATTTGGGTTGCGTCGGCGAGAATCAACCGCTCACACTCAATATCCTGAGTAATATCTATTGTGGTGGGGATTGTTGCACGTAACAATTTTATGACCTCTTTGACAATCGTTGCAACCTGCAGTGGCACTTTTTTCTGCTGCCCCCGACGACCAATGGAAAGGATCTGCTCCACAAGATCTCTGGCTCTAAAGGAGGCACCTAATCCCGATGAGAGGTATTTTTTTAATTTCTCAGGACGTAAATATGCGGTCTGTGCTAACTCGAAGTTCCCTATAATTGCGGTTAGAATGTTATTAAAGTCATGGGCGATACCACCAGCAAGGGTTCCGATAGCTTCCATTTTTTGGGACTCTCGCAGAGCATCTTCATGCTTTTTCCTCTCAGTGATGTCGGTACTTATCCCGATAAGATATTTTTTTCCCTCATGCTTAAACAAACTTCCATTCATCAAATAGGGAATACGGCCCAGGTTCTGAGAAAACATCTCAGCCTCTATACTCACAGGTTGTTGAGTAGCAAACACATATTGAATGGCCTCTCTAAGTTTTTCTCTATCTTCGGGCACTATGCGCCCCATGAAACGATAGTCACTGACGTTTTCCTTTGGAATTCCAAGCTCTTTCCAATACATATCGTTAAAGAGTATGGCCTGTAACTCTTCATTATAGACAACAAAAAGACCAGGAATACTGTTAATAATGGCATCGGAGAACACCTTTTCACGCAGGAGTTGCTGTTCAGTCTGATGTTGAACGAATACCCCGTTCTTCAGGCGCCTCCGCATTTCATTCAAAGAAGAAACAATTCGATCAAGTTCATCTTGATAGCCAGGTGCTGATTTTGGCCTATCCAAATGCAGTTCATTATCAAGAGTACTAATTTCAAGACTTTCTGCAAACATTGCTATTTTGTTGATATGACGATTAAATTTAACCAAAAACAACCCTACTATAAACGTTCCCATTAGGAACAGAGCCATCAGTTCTGAAACAAGGCTCAAAGGAATGTGTTGCCGTAATCGATCCTGAAGACGAACAGAGGTGGCATAAATTGTAACGGTCCCCAGTGGAACCGACCTGTCCTTAAATTGTTTGGAAAGACTGAAGCTGTTAATAATCGGATCGTCGGTAACCTTTGGAATATCTCCTGATTGAAACGTATCACCATAACTATTTATGAGTGCCACAGCTGTGACATCAGGATATTGCAGAATACTTTTGAGTTGAATGTCTATACCTTCCTGGTCCATATTCCAAAGATTCTTTGTAAGAGAATCTTCGTGACTTCCCTGTAATTTCACCAGATTCTGACGAATAGTATCAAGTTCCTCAACATGGACGAACCACAGGCGCGCTGCGGAAAGAAGAATAGCAATTACAAGTGAAAACCCAAGGACATAGGTAACAAGACGAAAAAGAAGAGGATACCGTTTAAAAATACGTACAGGCATATGTATTATGTCACAGAATCTATTGTGGGAAACGTTATGAGCGGTTATCGCAGATTAAGTAGTAGAATTTCGATTATTTTTTTAAAATGGATGTCAGATCAAAAAAAACACATTTTGGTAATTGCCCAACAAAAGAAATCCGTGAAACCATTAATAGTATAGTTACTATTTAATCATTTGAGGAAAGGCAAAGTCAAATTTATTTTCGCTATCCTGTACAGATAACAGTGTGACTTGATATCCTGCTAAGACCTATTTTTCAGTGGTCAAAGAAAGACCACGTTCCTCTTTTTAATATTCATTAAGATATACCCGGTTAGGAGAAAAAAATAAATTCACTGCAACTTTTAGCACATGGAAATAATTCAATCGAAAGACAAGTAGCTTGTACTGACCAACGGAGCGCTCGATATCTGGTCTAAAAATACACTCCTCCCCGATATGACAGAGCAAAATTATAAAGCCATGATCAATGTGGACGCCTATTCTTCTTCAATGGCCTAAAACCACTGTATGCATGGTCACTTCAAAGAATTTCTGCTGCTACAATAATCCCCCATCACCTCACTTCGGCAGGAAGGTGCAGGAAAATGCATATTGTTGACGCGTTTGTTTTCGATTTTATTTATAAGTAATTAGTCACCGGTAAAACCGGTGGTTTCAAAGGTTCCTTTTTCTTGTAGAAAGATCAAAACCGTGTTCTCAGAGATGACCACACGGCATTAAGATACAAAATGTCGTTCCATGATGTTCCCTGCTTTCTACCGTTATAGAGCAACTCATCTCAGCGAGCATTTTTTTGACAATCGACAGTCCCAGGCCGGTTCCATCTGGCTTGGTGGTGTAAAAAGGTTTAAAAAGCATCTCCTGATCTTTCTCGGAAATTCCGCAACCACTGTCTTCAAAAGAAAGGCACACCAATTCTTCAGACTCCTGACTGACTTGGATCCGGATCTTTGGTTCCGGCCTCCCCTCCAGTCCGTGTACTGCATTGGTCATCAAATTCAATAGAACCTGATGCAGAGCGCGCTTATCTGCATGAACCGCATCCACATCAGATGCGATTTCAAGTTGGATTTTTATTCGCTCTCTTTCAAGATCCTTCTCATGCAGGAATACGAATTTTTCTAAAAAAGATCGTATGGCTACAGATTCAACAACTGGCTGTTCAAACATGGAGAAGCTGCGCAGAGATTTTAGGAGGTACTCGATACGACTGATTTCATGCTGAGAACGATCAAGGAAATCATGTATTGTCTCAGAAGAAAATTCTTCAAGTTTTTTACTGAGGACACTCAGTGTCATTTTCAGAGAGTTCACCGGGTTTCCAAGTTCATGCCGAATCCCTGAGAAGGCGAAGCCAACATTATCCATCAAATTGACTGACTGGGCTATGGATTGCAAACGCCGTTGTTCAGTGATGTCTTTTTTCATCACCACATGACTGGTGGTTTTGCCATTCCCGTCTCGCAATGGCAATATTACTGTCTCCTCCAAATATAGACTTCCGTCCTTTTTTCGGTTGTGCCGACTGCCGTGCCATTCTTTTCCAGCCTGAATCAAACCCAAGACTTCACTACAATTGGCATTTCCTGGTTCCACATGCTGGAGAGCACTTAACTGTTTACCCACAAGTTCTACCGGATGGTAACCGCTGTTTTTTTCACAGGCTTGATTTGCATAGACAATACTTCCTTGTCTATCAACGATTAACACCGAATCACTAAATTGTTTAATCACTGCATCCAAACGGTCTCGTTCGGCTATTTCACGATGAAGTTGTTCATTTCGTTCTGTCAGTTGCTTCCGATTCTGCACCATAGCAAGAATATTCGCTACCCTGGCCAAGAGAATAGCAGAACGGATCGGCTTCTGAATATAATCAACCCCTAGTCCAATATTTATACTTTCCTTAAACACAAACTCATCATCAAGGGATGTAATAAAAATAACCGGGATACAACTACTTTCCTTTCTTTCCTTTATGGCCTGACACACCTCATACCCATTGATATCTGGAAGCATGATATCTAAAAGCACCAGGTCCGGGTCAAAATTTCGCACATATTTCAAGGCAGAAACACCGTCTTCTACAGTAACCACATGATAGCCAGACTGATCCAAAATAGTTCGTAACATTTCACGAACCAGAAATTCGTCATCTACCACCAGAATACTTGCTTTATGACCATCCATATCTTGTTTTTTTCCTTATCTCTTTCACTTGTTGTATCAGCTACTCTACAAACTAACTGTTAGGAATATGTGCTGGGTTCACTCTACTCCCACACTTCCGGCCAAGTCAAGACACTCAACTTCTAATGCTTCTTTTAATTATGTAACACATCACCGACACAACGGACAAAGATTGTCACTATAATCTGCAACTTATTGTGGGAGTATGGATCTTTCCATGCTTCCATAAACATGTGTCACTTTGCAACACCTGTTGCAAAATAGTAGGTCACAATAGGACAGCCAGCGCAGAACTTCTTAAAAAAATTGTAAAGAATGAAACGACCCGACGCCTAAAACCGTACATTCCCTCACAAAAACAGCTGATTATTAAAAATGTGCAAACATTTTAATTTAATGGAACACCTTTTGCTTATCCTCAACCGATGAATAAAGCGAAACACTTTGCCGTTATAGCACAAAAATCAGCACCGAGAAATTGCTAAGCACATAAGCAAAGAGGAAGAAAAGCCATAATGATTGCACAGGAAAAACTGATATGAGACATGTTTTAATTGTAGATGACGAACCATCTCTCCGTCTCAGTATAGAATCTGGATTTGAAAACCAACAGGGGCGTTTTAAAGTCGTTACCGCCAGTAATGGTAAAACTGCACTCGAGGTTCTTAGAAAACAAAAGATAGACTTGGTAATCACGGATCTCCAAATGCCGGTAATGGATGGTTTCGAACTCCTCACAACCATGAGTTCGGAATTTCCGGATATACCCAATGTGGTGATGAGTGCCTTCGGCACCCCAAAAATTGAGGACCAACTCAAGGCCTTGGGTACGTCACGATTTCTCGACAAACCAGTTGATTTCGACTCACTTGAGAAATGTATCACCACAGTTCTGGATGCTCTAGATGAACAAAAAGGAAGCCTTTCTGGAATCACTCTTGGGAATTTCCTCCAACTCATAGATGCCGAACAGAAGACCTGCACGATCACTGTTTTCAGTAACACTTACCGCAAGGGCACACTTCACTTTGATTCAGGCAGAATACTGGATGCAAGCACCGATGAACTCACTGGTGATGCTGCTGTTATTGAAATGATAACCTGGAATAATGTCAAAATTGCTCTACACGAACTGTCCATTGATCCATCAGGCGATGCCAGCATAACCACTAACCTTATGCTGTTACTCATGGAAGGCGCAAGATTAAAAGATGAAACCGAAGCCGAAGCCACAATCTCTTCTTTTGATGAGATAACGAAGGGCTTTGACAACCTGGAGTCCAAATCAAATAACGACTCTCAGACAAACACAACAGGAGGATATATGGCTGGTTTAAAAGAAATTTTAAAGGAAATGGCAGATGAAATGGATGGTGTTATGGCTATTCAGGTGACAGGTATGGATGGAATTACCATAGCAGTTCATAATCCTACCGGAGCAGATGTTGATGCCTTTTCCGCAAAATTTGCCATGGTAATGAAACTCGTCGAGAGATCAATTGAGAACCTGAAAAATCTTGGCGACTTTGAAGAAAATCTTGTCCAGTCGCAAAATGCCTGGGTTTTGACCAGATTTGTCGGCGACCAGTACTACGTCGGCATTGTCGTGAGCAGAGACGGCACTCTGGGAAATGTAAGATTGGTTGCAGGGAAATACCAGGAAAGACTACGTAAGGCACTGTAAACATACTGTTTACAGAGTCAAGCGATCTACCAAAGAGGATTGTTTATTCCTCACAGTAATATTATGATCTGTATCATCACTATTTAATATTGGAGAACCATATGGCAACGGAAGAACAAAAGAAGAAAAACATGATGCGACTCATGACCCTTATGATCGCCGGTATGGCAAAGGCCCTTTACGATCTCTTTGGAGAGACTGCTTTTGCCATCATGAGCGAAGTTGGAAAAACCACTCTGGAAATCATGGAGCAAGAGATGGGTTTGGAAATTGATGGCGAGACCCCACAGGATGTTCTCACTGAAATTGGCAGGATCTTTGCCGACGAGATGGGCTTTATCGAGTCATTTACCACCAGCCAGGAAAATAATGTTCTTACCCTGAAAGTTAGCCGTTGCCAGGGGTGGGATCTGACTCAGAGCATCCTGAAAACCGGTGTTGAGATTCCTTTCACATGTCCAATCATGAACGTTTGTCAGGCAGCACTGACCCGTATGGGTCATCCAGCCCAAAAAGCTATTACATCTATTCCTGACGTCCGTGGTTCTGCAATCACTTTCACATTAATCGACAAGTAAAAAAGCTAAAACAGTAAAAGAAATCTATTTTTTCAGATGAAAGACACCCCTCATTTTCAGAAAAGGCAGGATTGCCTGAGCGTTTCGGAAGCAAGTTACTACCAGGATCTCCTTTACCGGACTGTGAAAATAGGAACAGAGCTGGAGTTTGCTTTTCCCAAGGGAATCTTACGTGAAGAGTTCCAACCCAAGATCGAACAATTCATGGAACCGTCCCAGGACATGAATCGCTTGGGACGGTTGGGAGTATTTAACGTTATTAAGGAACATTGCGGCATCGAGCTCCAGATCATTGGCCGCCATCCACACTGGGAATCACTGGTAGAACAATACAGCCAAATCGTATTACCGCTCCTTGACCAACACATTCGTATGCGACCTACCTGCGGTTTTCATTTTCACATCCTGCAGGTAGGGTCTTCCGAAGATATCCCAGAGATCATTCTGGCCAATCTCTGGAATATGTTTCGAATATTTGCTCCAGGTCTTAAATTTCTCACAAGTGGCGGCGCCACCCGAGAAGGCCTTTGTCGCAGACGTCAGCACAACGCGCACCAGGAAATGATCAAATTATGCCCCACAAAGTTGCACATGAAAGAAATTCAACAAAAACTTGTCACAAGTTTTGATGTCCCGGAGCATCAGAATTTTTTCAACCTGGAACATATTACATTTGCTGACACCGGCAATGTCAATCCCCTGCATATAGAGTTGCGATTTCCAGACGGTGACCTCTGTCCGGTTTCCATTACAGCTAAGACCTTCCTCTTTCTTACCATGTTGCTTAAAGCTGTTGAAATTTCAAAGTTTGGCCTCTTAGATGTGGAAAACGACTCAAGCTGGGCCAGAAATGGTGAGCTTCTCGACCTGATTTCAAACAATGACGGCAAACTGGCATCAAGTGACACGTCTAAGATAACGGACACTATACTTAACGAATACCAAAGCAATGGTGCGGCACTTCTCCGTTTTCTCCAATCCATTTTTCTAATTCTTGATAACCCCAGTGAAACAATACTCAAAGATCTTGTGCAGACTCCCATATCTCTGCGCAGAATTTCTGGAAAAAGCTGGATTGAGATCAACGATGAACTCGTCTCTCTTATAGCCCCCTTACACCCCCTAGATGCTACCGACCATGAACTAATAAAAATCATAGAACTGGGGTTAGTCACTGAGCATCCAGAGGAAAAAAGCTGGTACAAATACGTTGCAAAACAGCAGAAGATTAGTGCAAAAGCTGTCAAACAGCGCTTACAGTTTTTAAACAATCGGGATCCTGTATGGAACTGTGAAACCGGTTCCATAGTCTTCCTCAGGTAACGAACCATGTGTGGAATTGCAGGCACCCTTCTCGCCCCATCAGAATCACGAAACATCAAAGAGGTATGCGACCTCTTCACGGCAAATCTCATAGCAAATGAATCTCGCGGGAAAGAAGCTACAGGAGCACTTATTGTCCAAGAAGACTCCACCTGGCTCCTGGAAAAAGCCGCTTTACCTGCTTCTGAGTTTGTCAAAACTCCTGCTTACCGCAAGCTCATTGCCACAGTCAACAAAAACACTCTCCTGCTTTTAGGGCACACAAGAAAACCCACCAAGGGCAGTCCTGAGAACAATAACAATAATCATCCAATTGTCAGGGGGAGCACGATTGGTGTGCATAACGGTACCTTGGCAAACGACGATGACATCTTCCTGAAACACCTCCGTGCAGGTGCAGAAAGTCGTATTGGAGCAGTGGACAGTGAAGCCATCTTTGCCCTTATTGACGAACTTCCACACGAACCTTCCCTACCAAAACACTGTAACTCTCTATCGCATCTGTCCAAATTATTTCTTGGTTCTTATACAACCCTCTATCTTCATCCTAAAGACCCTTTTCGACTCTATCTCCTCAAATACAACAACCCCATGTCGGTTCACCATTCTCCGCAATATAAAGGGCTTTTTTTTTCCTCACGCTATATTTTCCTCCGCAAGGCATTCGGTCGATCTGTCATTACTGAAGCCCTCCCCTCTCGCAGCGGATATATATTTGACTCAAGACTAATTGCCCGTCGCGGGAAGACTCCACTCTTAACCTTCCCATTGGCTGGGCAAGATGCTATAGTCCAGCATGTATCACTGCTGGATGTAAATGGAAACTTAAAATAGAATAGGGGTTACTCAGCCCACCCCCTTTCCAGCAACGTTTTTTTCTACTAAAGGGTGTTGAAAAGTATCTTCCAGGAACCATTTTACATGTAGCCAGGGCCGAATAATCAGCATTTTTCTTCGTTTATGTATACTTAGCAGGGCTTGACGTTTAAAACTTATCAGTCGTTTTTTG
>Ga0207996_1001231_pt1 | contig 18391 bp, 8 predicted proteins | sample AntAceMetag02UKG_FD_184773 | JGI IMG/M metagenome (GOLD analysis project Ga0207996, IMG submission 184773) | Saline lake microbial communities from Ace Lake, Antarctica - Antarctic Ace Lake Metagenome 02UKG (SPAdes) (version 2) | ecosystem: Environmental > Aquatic > Non-marine Saline and Alkaline... | reverse complement strand
AACTTGGGTCTCCTTAAAACAATTTCAAATTGAAAGAGCTCTCCATGAGCTGTATTAAAAAATCCATTTTATTAAAGCTCTAGAATTCTATACCAAATTTAATAATATCCAAGTAAATAATAAAATCACTTGTGCTGAACATATCCTCCTGAAAAGTGTTTTTATACGTTTCTAAATCACCAACTACTGGTTTTGACATATTAATTTGACTAGCTATGAATAAACTCTTAGTTATATTAAATCGTTTACCAAAGGAAATTGAAATACAACCGAAATTTCTGTGTGGTTTTTCCTTGAATCGTCGTTCAGAATATGCATAAACATATTGAAAACCAAAATCAAAATAATAATTTCTGAAATTATCGGGGAAATACTTCCTTAATAAAATATCAGCGATGATCAATTCCTTTTCACTATTCATAATCTGACTTTTATTACTTGTCATGTAAAAAATCGGAATAACTAATCCAAATTGTTTATAAACATTATTAATAATTAATGTAGGTTTTATCGCTTTTGTTTTTCCACCTGAGGAACGTATGGTACTCAAAACAGCAATATCAAATGAAATTAGATTCTTTTTTTTTATATTACTTTTTATACTCTTTTCCATTAGTTTTCTAATCTTCGGATTGTAATGCGGATTATTAAAATCACCGAAAGATAAATTAAAGAAAACACCGCCAAATGGTTTTTTCTTGTTTAAATTGATGGTAAAATTAAATCCCCATGCTACATTTTTTGAAAATCCATTTGTAAAATTAAGATCAAAAAGAACTCCAATTGTGTATGTTATATCTTTATGATACAACTCAGTATCTCCTATTAAATCACCCTTTCTAACGAAAGTAACAAGACTTAAACCAGTTGATAATGAAATGAATCCTTTTCTTTTGGTATTAAACGAAATTGCCTTTCCAATCAATACACCAGTTTCATTATTACTTGGTAAAACATTCCCTCCTCCAGGCATTAAGTACATAATACTAAACTGACCATAATGACGGATTGCATAATAGTTATTCCCTCTTAACTTATTAATGGAGAATTGGTAGATGGATCCAAGCCCCATAGAAAACATATTTAATTTCTCTTTATTTTGTGAAATTCCTTCCTCGGAATCTAAATTTGAGATTAAACCTATCATTAAAATTACAAATATTATTAATTTATTGTATTGTTTGCTCATTAATTAATTTTCCCCTTTTATTTGATAATTTTTAATAATTTCTCAACTTCCCTTCCAAATTTTCTCGATTAAACTTCTGGTTACAAAGCCCCAGCTTTGTAACCTCATCAACATCCACAACATTCCCAAGCTAGGGCTTGGGCAACGAGATAAAATATAAACGGTTTTACTTCAAAAGCAGACATTTTTTCACTGCTTCAGTTTTTCCATTCACATTAAATTTGTAGAGATAGATTCCTGAACTCATATCTTTTGCATTCCAATCAATATTATGATAGCCAGCATGTTTGTTTTCATTAATTAAAGTCTCAACTAATTGACCTTTAATGTTATATATCTGAAGTAGAACATCTGAATATGATTTTAGCCCAAAACTAATTGTTGTTTCAGGATTGAATGGATTGGGATAATTTCCTCTGAGTTCGGTTACTGCCGGTATTAAGATTTCAGATCCCACTTGCTCTTCAACAGTTACATCCCAAATTGTATCAATCTGATATTCTTCATCTGATACTTCTGATTTTATTTCGAATTCACCAAGTTCAGAAAACTGATAAATAAATGTATCAGAAATTTCAGTTTGAATATAAGTATTTACAAACCAGGCATAATTAAGCTCGCTATCAATATCTTCCACTTCTACATTGAAAGTTACGATGCTGTCTTGATATACTGTGAATTCAAGTTCCTCTGGAATAAATCCAATTAGGAGAGGTGGATCATTAACCGGTGTTACAATCACATCTACAGAATCAGATGCAGTTGCACGAGTTTGGTTATCATCTACTGTAAAGGTCAAATTTTCTGTACCATTCCAGTTTTCTGAAGCTCCAAAAGTTACGACAGTTCCTGCAATATCAACTGTAATTTCTGTATTTCCTGTTACAGATAAAGTAAGTACATCAGGATCAACATCATCGATATAAACTGCAAAATCTTCAACTAATGTACTGTCTTCTACAAAAGTAAAATCATCTGGTAGAACAATTGTTGGTGGGTCATTAACAGGTGTTACTATAACATCTACAGAATCAGAAGCAGTTGCACGAGTCTGGTTATCATCTACTGTGAATATTAATGTTTCCGTACCATTCCAGTTTTCTGTAGCTCCAAAAGTTACAATAATTCCTGCAATATCAACTGTAATTTCTGTATTTCCTGTTACAGATAATGTAAGGACATCCGGGTCGATATCGTCGATATAAACTGAAAAATCTTCTACCAATGTACTGTCTTCTGCGAATGTGAAATCATCAGGTAATATTATCGTGGGTGGGTCATTGATAGGGATTACAATCACATCAACAGAATCAGAAGCAGTTGCTCTGGTCTGGTTATCATCTACTGTGAAGGTTAATAATTCCGTACCATTCCAGTTTTCTGTAGCTCCAAAAGTTACAATAGTTCCTGCAATATCAACTGTAATTTCTGTATTTCCTGTTACAGATAATGTAAGCTCATCAGGATCAATATCATCGATATAAACTGCAAAATCTTCAACGAGTGTACTGTCTTCTGCAAAAGTGAAAACATCAGGTAATATTATCGTGGGTGGATCATTAACCGGCGTTACAATCACATCTACAGAATCAGAAGCAGTTGCTCTTGTCTGGTTATCATCTACTGTGAAGATTAATGTTTCTGTACCATTCCAGTTTACTGTAGCTCCAAAAGTTACAATGGTTCCTGCAATATCAATTGTTATTTCTGTATTTCCTGTTACGGATAATGTAAGATCATCTCCATCAATATCATTCACATAAGGTGCAAAATCCCCTATAAGAGTGCTGTCTTCTGCAAATGTGAAATAATCCGGCAACACTATCGTCGGTGGATCATTGACCGGATTAACTGTGACCTGTATTGTCTGCTCTACAATATCACGTGAACTTCTGCTATCCGCAACGTTGTCATCCAGGTAGAAAGTAATATCTTCTGTTCCGTTCCAGTTAAGTGTATTGGATTCAAAGATCACATCGAAGTTTGTTATCGTCACATCTATGTGATCTGAATTATCTGCTGTTAAAGTTAGTACATCGATTTCTCCCCAAGCCTGTGTACAAAAATTGGTGAAGTCATATGTCTGTGAAGTCAAGTCTTCATCAGCTTCAAAAGTTCCGGTGATTTCCAAAATTGGTGCGTCATTGAACGGATTGATCGTTACTGAAATCGTCTGGCTAACAATATCACGAGAACCCTCTTTCTGTTTAGATGAAATAAGATTCCTTCTGTTATCTTTGGAAGGATTGGTATTTCTGACGATTGAATCTGAAACATTATCATCCAAATAAAATATGACCTCTTCTATTCCAAACCAATTCGGAGTATTTGATTCAAATACTACATCGAAATCAGTGATAGTTACATTGATATGATCTGAATTATCTGCTGTTAAAGTTAGTACATCGGTTTCTCCCCATACCTGGGTGCAGAAACTGGTGAAATCATATGTCTGTGATGGAAGATCTTCATCAGCTTCAAAAGTTCCGGTAATTTCCAAAATTGGTGCGTCATTGATCGGATTAACTGTAATTTCAATATCTATTGAAGTTATATCTCTTACCGAAGAATTCCTACTTTTTGCTGAGAGATTTTTTTGATTTCTACTCAAGTCAGATTTCTTGGGTATATTTGTCTTGTCATTAGTCCATTCTCTCGCTTGATAACCATCATCTGCCGAAAAAGTAATAGTTTCCTCACCATTCCAGTTTTCTGATGGCTCCAAAGTAACGATTCCATTATCATCGATACTTACGGAAATATTGATATTACCGCTGAAATCAAAAGATAAAGAATCACCATTAACATCGGAAAATATGTAATTCAAATCCAGACTGTTATCTATTGTGTCTTCATCAAAGGAGAGCGCAGTAACCGGATTTTCTATGTAAGGAGGTTGATTTATGGAAGTAATGTAATCGCTTTTTGTTTCAGAAAATGCATCAGAGCCATAGATCGAATATAAGGTTATTGGATAAATGCCTGCAGGAAACCCCCAACTTGCATTTTCTCCAGTCGCATCTACTATTTCATCATTATTGAAATCCCATTCATAAGAATCTGCCGGATAATTATTTAAAGCAGTAAATTGAACTGATAAAGGAGCATTACCGGAAGTAACATCAGCGGAAAAATCGATCTGTAACGGTTCTCCCTGATATTCATATGCTCCCATATCTATTATATCAATCTCTCCATTAAAAATACGGGGATTACCAGCAAGATCGATTTCGGGTAAATTTAATCCGGTTGTATCGGGAGTTCCAGAATTAATGCAGGGAGAGTAAAATTGTATTTGGAAGTTTCCATTTGCAGGATCGATAAAGAAAGGATCAGCGTCAAGAATATTATAGCCCTCGTCTATTGCACCGAATGGAAAAGTTTCATCTTCGATCAAGGTGTAACTTATGGTTGGGGAGCTACCGGAAATGTTAAATGTTGCTCCATCTTCTAATAAACCATTTCCCCACAAAAGGTTATTCTTAATGATAGCATCCGAACCATTTGTGCAACTAATGCCGTAAACCAAGTTCCTGTTATTAGCCGGAAGCTGCTTACCGGTTGATTCCTCTGAGATAATTTTATATTCATTCCAATTATCTCTTCCTCTTGTATTAAAAGATGAAGATATTGTGTTATTTGTAATATTTGGTGATGAATATTGACAATCGATCCCTACTGTTAAATTATTATAAATAAGATTATTGTTGATTCTTACATCATCGCTCTGATAGCATATCATGCCGGCATAATTGTTTGATATTGTATTATTGATCAATTTTGAAACAACATTTTCCGAACAATCAAAGCCGTAAAAAGAATTACTGATTTCAGTGTTTTTTATAGTAGCACCTGAATTATAAAAGGATATTGCTCCCCACATTGCATAAGAATAATCACTTCTTTGGAATACATTTGCATATTCGATGTTTGCATACTTTATTACGCTGGTTGTATCTGCTGTTGAATGGAAATAGATCACTCCCCAGTTTCCATAATTTCCATTTCTGGTAAAAATTACTGGATTTTCTGATGTTCCCAATACTTCCAGTTTACCATTCACATATAGCAAACCAATATCAAAGTAATCAGAATTACCAATATATACATTTCCTGTTTTAAAAACAACTTCAACTCCCGCTTCAATTGTTAAAGTTGACCCTTCCGGGATGATCGCTTTTCCTTCAACTGTGTATGGAGAATTGTCTAAAGTCCAAGTACCTGATATCTCTTCATTATGCTCAATTATATTTCCTTTTATTGAGAAATACTCATCATTTGAATCACAAATAGTTGGATTCATATTGTCTATTATTTTTATCCGGCAACTATCAGAATCAATTTCCTGAACAATCCAATCATTATATTCTCCTGAATTTGATGCAGAATTATCGATTGTTGACCAGTTACTTCCATTATAGAATTCAATTGTTACCGTTGAACTGCTATCGCTTCGAATCCATGTTATCGGAAAAGATGAACCACTTTCTATAAATTCACCACCGGAAGGTGAGGTTACCCAAAGCCAATCACCTGCTTGTTGATATTCATAAGCTCCAATATCTATTCTACCGTGGTTGATGCGGGGATTGCCTGATAAGTCCAGGGAATCAGAATAAGTAGGTTGCCTTTTACCATTATCAATAGCAGGAGAAGAACTTAATAATTGAAAATCAAGATTGATTTCATCCACGAATTGAGGATCCAAGTTTAAACTATTTTCACCTAAATCAATTACACAATTTGGTAGGAATTCAGAAGAAATCATAGAATTCGAAAGGTAAATGATTCCACTTCCAGCAAAATCATTATTATTATTGTAAATGATAGAACTCTCTACAGATGGTTGACTACTTGAACTATATATTCCGGAATCAGAATTATTGACAATAGTATTATTACCTATCCAATCTCTGGCATTATTGATACAAGTGATACCATTATCGTTATTATTACTTATTAGATTTGAATAGATTTTGGAATATTCAAATCCACCATAAGAATATATACCGCAATTAGAATTATTATAAATATAATTATTGCATATTTTGGGTGAACACCACCGATAAATGATACCATGACCATTATTATCGAATATATTATTTCTATAAATAACTGATGATTGTTCATCCATAGATATTCCGGAAGCACCATTATTATATATTGAATTCTCCAAAATTGTTAAACTGGCATCATTCATCAATAAACCATATTCTTCATTATTATAAATCAGATTATTAGTAAAAATTCCTTGATTTGATCCTCCTCCATCACCATGAATTCCAATCCTATTATTATAAATTTCGCAATAAGCTAATAAAGTATCTGGATTATTTCCAAAAGTTTTTTTAGAAATTATACCAATATCATTCTCAAAAAAAGAACAATATTTTATTTTAGGCATTAAATGGCTTATACCCCCTGATCCTGAGGATACAAATAAACCTCCTTGATTGCAATTTGAGAAACTACTATAATTAATATCAATCGATGACATATTTGATGAAAGACCTCCTCGCATATCCCAGAAATAATAAATAAAATTATCAATTGTATTTGCATAAGAGACTGAACAATAATTCATCGTGTTACTCTCGGATAAGTAATACAAAATTGTGCCCCAGTAACTATTATCGCCTAATCTTGTAAAGTGGATTGAATCTGATACTGTGCCTTCTGCTATCATAGTACCTAAAACTTTCAACCATCCACAATTTGCTCCATTATAATCAAAACTTGTTCCTGTTAGAAAATTTACTGTAACACCTGGGTCAATTGTTAGAGTGGAATCTTCAGGTACAATTGCCTGACCTGTAATAATTACTGGTGATAAATCAACTGTCCATGTACCCGAGACCAACTCACCATTAGTAACTACTTTTGTCCATATTGAGAATCTGTCATCACTCTCATCAAATAATAAGAGATTTGTACTATCAGAAATCCTAATTTTACAATCTTGTGAAATTACATTAGGAACAGTCCAAAGGTATTGCTGTTCATAAAATGTTGAGTCAATTACTGTATACCAAGATACACCGTTATCCGAGGAAAAATCAATAACTAAATCTTGGATATTAGAAGACCATGTTATTAATTCTTCAGTATTGATTTGGTAATTTTCATTTCCATTAGGTGAGTAACAAACAATAAAATCCCCAGATTGTTGAAATTCATAAGCTCCAATATCGACAATACCAAAATTCACTCTTGGATTGCCTAATAAGTCAAAATCAGGAAGGAGATCATTGTTTAATCCAGCATCAATACACTGTGAAGTTGATTGAATTGAATAATTTTGATTAAGTATATCAACAAAAAGGGGATCGAACTCACTTACATTATTGCCAAAAGTTATATCACCATAAATTGAATTTTCTCCATTTTGAATAACAGAATATTGTAGTACTATTGATGAATAACTACCATAAGCCAATGAGATTTCTAGATTTGCATTATTCCACATAATTGAATTTGAAATCAACATGATTATTGCATTTCCATGCTCTTCCAAAGATATTACACCCCTACCATAGCCATTCGGTGCATTAAAACAAACAGAGGAATTTATTAAATTGATATTAAGTGTACCCTGATAGCCTGTTCCAATAAACATTGCACTTCCCTTTGAGTTAGCTATATTATTAGAGATTTCACATCCGATAATTCCTATTTGATTGCCTGCACCAATATAGATTCCTCCTCCTCCATTTGCAGCTGAATTTAAAGCAATAATTGAATTTTCTATTATTAGATTTGAGCTTGATGCCCGAATGCCACCTCCATTATCAGCTTGATTATTCACGATTTTTAGATTTTGTATTGTCGGATCAGCTTGGTAACAATAAACACCACCGCCATCTACTGCTAATCCGTTTTCAATCGTAAAACCTATTAAAAGTGCATCTGATGTTTCGTTGTTGTTAAAAGTAACAACACTCCCACTTTGGTTACCGTCAATGATGGTTTGTGAAATATAAGAAGTATCTTGGGTTGTAATAAACAAAGATGCAATGGTAATATTTTTCCCATTGAAGTTAATGTTTTCCACATATGTTCCAGGTTGCACAAGAACTGTATCTCCTTCAAAAGAATAATTAATAGCAGACTGAATAGTTGAAAAAACAGATGGAACATTTAATATTGTTGAATGCTCTAACAAGGTAATATCAGAAAGCGTGGTATTTGTATATAAACTTTGTCCCGTTAGAAATTCACTATGATATTCATCTTTAGAATAAGTAATATCATAAAGACCGTCATGTAATCCTAAAATAAAATATCCAGTTGAATCTGTGTAAGTACTTTCGTTATAAGTACTGGGGGCTGTTCTTTCAAATAAAACCTCAATTCCAGAATGGTTTGTCTGGTTTTCCAGATAGGCATAACCATTAATTATGTTATCTGTCACTGGTTCCAAAATGAAAACGCTCATCCCATAATGTTGCATCCCACTGTAAGAACCTCCCCAGGTCATTGAATGATTGCTGTAATCCCAAGTATCGTGAATATAGACGAGGTTAGTACTATCATCATAACCGATACCAACCATTGTATGACCTGCAACTTGAATCATAACAGGTCGCCCTGAATCTATTTCTGCTTTGAATTGATTAAAGGTAAAACCTTGTGTATTACCATTGTAACCTTGGATGTATTGAGAATAATTACCATTAGCTTGAATGGAATATCCACGAGATTCAAAGAATTCCTTCAAACCATGACATCCATCTTTCTGAGCTGGTTCACAACCAGTATAATTATATATAGGTGAGCCATTTGTATAATAATAAAAGGTTGTTGAGCCATCTGTATTCTGCCAATTATAATATTGGTTTGTTCCCATATAATCTGCAGTACAGTCAGCATAACCATGCTCTGTCCAATAACCATAGTATGGATCAGTCGTTGAACCATAAGATGACCAGTAATCATCTACATGTCCTCTTACAGATAAACCATCGTATCCCTGGTGAGTTGCGCTTAAAGGACATTCTCCACTTCCCCAAATGCTGTTATTCAGGGGTACAACTCCACCATTTGCTGGTCCTGTATACATATTTGGATATGTTCCATTATCATAATAACCTGCTATCATTGCTCCAGATGTTGCAGAGCATCCATAACTCCAGTCGAATGCAGGAACATTCGTTAGAATGTTAATTTCATCACTAAATGCAGGATCTGGTAATTCAACTGCAGGTTCTCTATGATCCGCTGGTGGTCTACCAGGAACTATGATCTCATCAATCGAATTACCTTCTTCATCGATAAATGTTCGAACGATGTAATCACTTGGAATTTTGGTTTGGGACAAAATTGGAATTGAAAAAAGTATAAATAGAATTAATAGAATAACTGTTTTTTTCATCTTTTCCTCCAAAAAAAAGATAAATATTTAAAAATAGATTAATAAATAAGTTCGAGGATTATTCAAGTAACCGAAACAATACTCCCGATTTGGGAGAGGAGACGAACTTTTTAGAAAAAACAAAACCATGAAAGAAATGATTTTCACGATAATTAAGTCAATATAAAAAAAAGTGTGACAAAAGGGAACAGAATTTCAATTAGGAATTAGGGATTGTAAATGAGAAATTAGAAGATAAAACTCCGAGTAGGGTTTATTCTCTTTTTCTGAAACAGGATATTCGCCACAAACCAGAGGTTTGTGTTACATTACTTCAAAAGCATCATTTTTTTTGTAGCAACTGTCTGATTATCTAATTTCAATTTATACAGGTAAATTCCGCTTCCCACTGGTAAATTTTGCTCATCAGTTCCATCCCAGGTTATGGAGTAGCCGACTCCGTCGGCAAAAAACGGCGAGGGACTCGCCGACTCCAAATTTTCAAAAGTTCTTACTTTCTGACCTTTGATATTATAAATTATTATTTCGGTGCCTTCGGTGTTTTCGGTGTTTTCGGTGTTTAATGAAAAAGAAATCGTGGTTTCAGGATTGAAAGGATTGGGAAAATTCCTCAAACTCAATCTGATGTGTTCAATAATATCTCCCGATGCAGCAGTATTTTCATCTGAGATTATTATTGGATAACAATATTGGACATAATCAAAATTCTGATTTTCGTTGTATAAATAGCTGATTATACGGGCATTCTCACCAGTTTGTATCCCTTCGGGAATGGTGAAGTAAGATTCATAATAATCATCAAAAACAGTTGCTTCTTCCTCAAAATAGGGAGTTCCGTATTTCGTATAATCCACTGTATAAGTTACATTAGCTAATGTATTCGTATAATTGAGTTCATATTCGGATTCGAAAGATTTTATGGAAGCAATATCAAAATTACCCGGCTCTACCTGTCCAGTAATCTGCACATCATCTCCAATATAAAGTGTATCGGGATTACCATTAATAAAAAGCAGTTCATCCGATTCAGGTGGATTTATAAATTGTAATGGATCACCCAGCAGATTATATAAATGATTACTCCAAATATGCCAATAGGTTGAATTTTGTTTAGCATCCCAAAGTGCATGACCTACATAATCATCGCTGTTTATAATATTTTCCAAGAGTCTCATTAACAAAAGTGCATTTGCTGTTGGACTTGTACCCATTGTTGGGGATATGCAAGCAATTGCACCGCCAGCTTCTGCAAAAAGAAATTCTTCCGACATACAGTTATCCGGATAACTGAAGAATTGACCGACTTTTACTGAACCAGCAATAAATAATGGAAGTTTATTTCCATTGTTTAACATAGAAAGATTACTCAGTTCAAAATAATGCTCATGCCCAAGCAAAGAAATTGAACCGTGACCAATATAATACCAAACCATACGTCCGTCATTCAAAGCGGAAATAATATCTTGAGCGGCTTCCGGTTTGTACCCGGCTGCATTCATTGGATATTCGATCCCCAGAATTTTATCAACCCAGACTTCATCATTCAATACTTCCGAAGCATCCTGTGCACGAGCAGTATGATTCATTCCGCTATTATAACCTATTCCTTCCAGACCACCGTTTTTATACTCATCATCCGCCACAATCAGCACTCTGTTTTTCCACCAGCCAAGTTCCGGTTGAGTAATATAATTATACATTCTATTCAGATAAAACTCAAGCTGCTGAATATTCTGAGCAGGAATTCTGCCTATTGGAATTTCAAGTAACAAATCATTATCAAAATCAACAAAATTATCATCGCTAATGTCAAACACAATAATTTTATTTTTTTCACAAGGAATGGACCAATCTTGAGTTCCACTGCCCAATAAGAGTACAGAGCTATTTTCCCATATGGAAGGATCATCAAAAAAAATCATCAGATAATCTCGAATTGCCTGCGGATCTGCTACTCCATTATTCATCTGGTCAAAGATATCCTGCTGGTCAACTATGATTCTTTCAATCCCGAATTCATCTAAGTAAAAGTCTGCTAATTGATTTGCTAAAGAAATAAACTCTTCGGGAGCAATTATTATATGCTCACCCTCTCTTTGTCTTGAAATCTGAATATCAGATGCTGATAAAACATTTACTGCAATAAACAGCAGTATAAGGTAGCTTTTAATACTTTTCATTGTACACCTCCCCATTTTTTTGCATATGAATAGGTTATTCAAATATGGGATTATTCCCTCCAAAATATTAATTGTAAAAATAAAAAATATTAAACTCACAGATAAAAATGAAAATTTATCATATTTTCGTCAAGTAAAATATTACCGGTTCTACTTCAAAAGCAAACATTTCTTAGTAGCAACTGTCTGATAACCGATTTTCAATTTATACAGATATACTCCGCTTCCAACTGGTAAATTGTTCTCGTCTTTACCATTCCAGGTTATGGAGTAGCCTTGTCCGTCGGCAAAAAAAGGCGAGGGACTCGCCAACTCCAAATTTTCAAAAGTTCTAATTTTCTGTCCTTTTAGATTATAAATTTCAATTCGTGCATTTTCGTGTAAATTCGTGGCTTCAAAATAAATCGTTGTAGTTGGATTAAACGGGTTGGGATAATTTATAATTTGGTATCCATATTTTTCTGCAATTTCGGATAAATCGGAGATAGAAGTTAAATCAATATCCAGAACTACTGCCAGTTGGATCGGATCGACTTCTCCCTGATTTGTGGAACCACTAAATGCAAATCTTCCATGAGACATATAATGTAAACCAATGATAGGATAAACGAGCTCAGTTCCAAGCATTGGATTGTTTACTATAACCGAACCCATATTAACCGTCTTTCCACAGATGCTACAGTTCTCAACACCGAGTGCCGGACAATAAGAAAGAAAACATTCATCTGTGGGAGGTGTTTGACCAAACTCAATTTCCGGTAAATCACTGATTTCTTTTATGATAGCTTCTGAAATCTCTTGTCCGTCATCTATTCCAAGGTTATGTGTTTGTGGATTTTCCGGGTCTGTTTCAAAATAAATTTCTGCTGTATTATTCAAACCATCATTATCATTATCATTTTGAGTGGATATAATTAAATGCTCAACATCAAACGGAGCCAGGATTTCCTTCAAAAGTTCAATATCAACTCGAAGTGTATCTCCTTGAATAATACTGGAAAAGCTTCCATTTTCCATAAAATGAAGCATCATATACGGAATATTCATCTCCAATTGTCGTAGAGGATTATGTATGTTTACAAATCCCATATTGGCTGTTTCACCGCAAATTTGGCAGGTATGAAAACCATAAGCATAATTATCTACTGCATAACATTCGGTTTCCGAAATTTCTCGCGGCAATAAATCTACAACGTTTTTATAAATTTTTGCAATAGAATCAGCAGCAGAAGGATAGAAACAAAAGTAAACGGTTCCCATAAGTATTTCTTCTTTAAAAGTAAGGAAATCATTATCAGTGTCACCTTCAACAGGAAGCCAGTGTTCATCTGCATTTAGTTGTGGTGCTGTAAGTCCCAGTAAAACAGCAGCAGCAAATGGTATTGATCGTTTTATTGCTTTTGAGAAAACGTTGTTTTTCAGCGCTTTGGAATAGATGAGTTCTTCACATTCATGATAAATACTTTTATAATAATCAATTAAAGATGGAGTTATACAGCAGTCCGGGCAGACCCAATGGAATAAAAGACTCTGTTCTTTTCCCTGATAATTATTAGAAGTATAACCATTTTCAATGAAATTGCTTACACAACAGGAAGGATATCCAAACAAAAAACCTTCTATTTTCATATCTTTCTTTAGATGATTAATCGGTTTATGGGAAAAGTAATTTTCATAATATTCAAGATAGCGTCTGCTTTTACTGAAAATTGTTTCATGAATAGTTTTTCCATTCATTAGCTTTCTGGGAACTAATTCTACTTTTAGTCCAAAATGTTTTAATAAACTGAGCTCTTTTGAAGTTATTTTGATTTCCCAACGACTCAGTGGTTTAATCTTTTCTTTTGTTAATAATGATAAATAGATAAACTGTAAATCGATTTTTTTGAAATTAAAGTTTTTCATCTTTCCCTCCAATTTAAATAATTGAGTTTTTTGTATTAGAATTGAAAAAAATATTCTTAACTCATTCTTTTTCTGACTTGTTTTGATCTTTTTTGTCAAGAAAAAAAATTTTAATATCCAGAAATTGTCCTGTCACTATTTCAAAAGCAGACATTTCTTCACTGCTTCAGTTTTGCCATTTACATTAAATTTGTAGAAATATAAGCCACTGGAAACAGAATTTTCGGAATCATCTGTTCCGTCCCAAATTATTGAGTTTACGGGTGTATGGGTAGATGTGTTGATGGGGAAAGTTTTTATCTTTTGTCCTTTCAGATTATAAATTTCAATCTTTGCGTTCTTTGCGTCATTTGCGGTGCAAAAAATTGTTGTGGTTGGATTGAAAGGATTGGGATAATTATCTCCCAGAATCACGGAGTTCAGAAAAATCTCATCTTCTTGAGCATTTACATTTTCATCGAAGAATTTAATATCAACTGCACCTATTCCGGTGGTGTATTCATTTATCAATTCTTCATCTAAATCATAAACTCTTACAATCGAATTTGAAGCCCAGTTTCCAGCATCTGTAACTGCGATAATATTTTCATTGATAGCAATGGCAGAACCTCCCGAAGAAAAGAGATTTTGAGGAGAGTGCAGAATTTCCAAAGTTGAAGCATCATACGAATAAACTCCAGCTCCCATTCCATCTCCAAGATAAACAATTCCCTCTGGAGAAGCTGTAATATTGGTTGGACATCCTCCAATCTCCAAGCTTGCTGAAACTTCATCGATAAAAGAATCAATAATAAAAACTTCACCAAAAACATCGTAATAATTTCCTGTACAAACCACGTGAATCTCATCATTATAAACAGTAAGAGCCTGTGGATTCAAGCCAACCTCGATTGTTTTCTCCACTTCAAATAAATCCAGGTTCACCACTGAAACAGTTCCCTGTTCATAACTCGGATACTGATAGCCGGTATTTGCCACATAAAGTTTGTTTTCATAGATAGCCATTCCCTCCGGAGAAATTCCAACATTGATTTCATCTTCAACAATATCGGTATCCAGATTTATCTTATAAACTTTGGATGTGAATAATCCGGTAACAAAAGCATAATTTTGGAAAATAATAATATCATAGGGATTCGAGGAAGATTCTATGAAAATATTCGTCATTGTCTGTCCTGTTTCAACATCTATTTTCTGAACAGAATTATCTCCTGAATTAACAACATAAACAAAATCGTTTGTTACTCCAACCCGGTTCGCATAAAGCCCAACCGGAGAAAATGCATTATTAATTTGCCCTGTTTCAAAGTCGATTTTAGAAAGAGTTTGGCTGCTGGAATTTACCACAAAAGCTGTTGTACCGAATAAAGAGAAACAACTTAAAACTAATAAAATCAAAAATACTTTTTGCATTAAGACCTCAATTTCAGTTTTACTAAATCCATAACATTCTGTCTGTCATCCTGAGGAATTCTTCTTGCTTTTCCATCGAAGGATCTCCGCTTATAATGAGATTCTTCGTTTGTTTGCCTTTGTAAGATTTCCTCAGAACGACATTTAGTTTATTACTCATTTTTCACTTGCCGCAACTCACGCTCAAACCTGTTTGCCAGTTAAAACCCGGGTTGGGAATGTAAGCATAGATTTCATATTGTTTATCTAAAATATTCTTCAAATCCAATTTTAAATGAACTTTAAAAGATTTTATTTCGAAAGAGTAGGAACTTTCAAAATCTGTTGTAAAATACTCTGGTAAGATCAAGCTTTCATGAAGCTGGTCACGAGTGGTATATTGCTTCCCGGTTATGGAATGACTTATTTTGGATGATAGGTTTTTATATTCTAAAGCCAGGAAAAACCTTAATTGATATTCCGGAGTATAGATAAGAAATTTATCATAAAAATCACCGTGAGTTCCATCTTCGTTTATGGTTTTATCATACGCAAAAGTGCGTAAATAGGAGCTTCCAAAAGATAGAAATTGAATAAGATAAAACTCCGATTCAACTTCAAAATTCGAAATTTCTGCTATAGCGATGTTTCCCGGCTTCCAGTAATTCGTAGTTCGAAACCAGTAAATAACATCATCTATTTCATTTTTGTAATATGAAATCCGAATGAAATTATTTAGATAATTAATTTTTGAAAAAATCTGCCAGCCATTTGATTTTTCCGGTTTTAAGTCCGGATTTCCTTTTGCCTGATGATCGTTCCAATACAAATCGTAAAAGGAGGGAATATTATATGCTTTCCCCACATAACCACCAAAACTATAAGAAAACCAACTTTCATAAATCAGATTCAAACCAAATCTATATGTAAAGAAATCATTGAAATCCGAAAATTCTTCTGTCCTGCTGGAAAGGTTCGTTTCAAAAGTAAAAGGGAAAAAATCTTTGCTGATTTTAATGTTCCCAAAACCTGCTGAATTTTCCCGATTTTTTTCAGAAATATCTGCTATGGGATTGTTTTCCTCTGAATATTCAAAACTCTCCTTTCTTAAATCGAAACCCATTTCTGTTTGAAAAATAGAATACTTATTTTTTATGTTCAATTTTGAACCAATAGATGAGAATGAATATTTTCCCAGAACTGCAAACCAGGGATTGGTGGAGTTTTCATTATCATAAATTGAGTTATCTTGAAAATAATAAAAATCTGAATTTATGTAGAAATTTGTGATATTTTTCCCCAGATTCAAGTGATGCCGATTTATTTGACCGGAAATATTGGCATTATCAAAAAGCTCAATGGAATTCGTGGGTGGAGGAAGTTCTTTGAAAAACTGCTGCAACTGCATTTTATAATTCACATCGCATAAGTCATTGAAATTTGATATTCCAAGACTGATATCCCATATTTTTTTTTCATTATTTTTCCTGATATTCTCCAAATTCGGTTGTTGAAAACTTTCAAATTCAAAATCATTTTTGGCATAGCTTTTAGATATAGATGTAAAAATTTGAAAATGAGGATTTGTCATTGTATAGCTGAAAAAAGATTTTTTCAGCCCAAACGAACCAAAAGTCTGAGAGGATTTGATATTCAATTTCCTAGGTGTTCGCTTCGTGTTAATATTAATAATGCCGGCAATTGCTCCTGAATAATTCCCTTTAATTATCTCGATATTCTCTACAATATCTGCAGGAATCGTGGAAATATCAAAAGCCTGTCCGCTTGGATTCAAAGGAATCCCGTCGATCATAACCAGAGTATGTTTGCTTTTGTGACTTAACAATGAAATCGTTTTTTTCTCACCCAAAAGAGAATTACCTTTAAGCCAAATATCTGCTCTTTGGGATAAAATCTCACTCACATTTTCAAATTCTTTTTTTTCATCGATTGTTATGATAATTTTATTTAAAACTTCAAAACCGGCAGTTTTGATGGATGTTTCACTTACTTTGATTCCAGGAAGAAGAAACGGTTTTTTTGTAAGAAAAATTTTTTCAGGTATTTTTTGAGCTGAATAAATTTTATCTTCAAAACCGATTTTATGAAAAGAAATTTCATCGTTTTCCGAAACATCCATCAAAGAATAATATCCGGATTTTTTTGAGAGTGTCATCCTGGTTTCTGAGGAAACAATCACACTTTCCAAAGGTTTATTTTGCGAATCCAATACTTTACCGGAAATTGTAATTCCTTCTAAAATGTGACAAAAAAAGATGAATAAAATAAAAATAATTAATTTATATTTATTAAACATTTTTTCCCGGATAGATTAAATTCGGCTTTCCAGTTAAAGGATTTGGAATTATTTTCAAATTTGTTTTATACAGTTTTTTAAGATTTTCAGTTGTGATAATTTCTTCAGGATTTCCATCTGCAATCAGTTTTCCGTGTTTCATCATCAGTATCCGCTGACAATATTCCGAGGCAAGATTGATATTATGAGAAACCAGAATTATCAGTTTTTTCTGTTTCAGATTTATTTCGGAAAGCAACTGCATAATCTCCAATTGATGGTTTATATCGAGATTTGCAAAAGCTTCATCCATCAACAAAATGTCAGTTTCCTGAGCCAAAGCTCGAGCAATTGTAACCCGTTTTCTTTCTCCACCACTCAATTGAGAGAATTGTTTTTTTCTGAGTTTATACAAATCCAACTGCTTCAAAACGTTTTGAGTAATCTCTTTATCCTTTTGAGAATAGCTCTGCCAATATCCTAAATACGGAAATCTTCCCATTAGAACCAGGTCTTCCACCAGATAATCAAACTGAAGTTTGAAATCCTGAGGAATGAAGGAGATATTTCTGGCTAAATCATTTTTGTTCCAGTTTGAAACAGATTTATTTTTGATAAGAACTTCGCCTTTTTCAGGAATTAAAAAACCAATTATTGATTTTAGAAGGGTGGATTTTCCTGCACCATTAGGTCCTAAAAGGGCACAGAATTTTCCCTGCTCAAAATCTACTGAAAGATTTTCAATAACTTCTTTCCGAAAATATCCAACTGTTAAATTTCTGATTTTAATCATTTTTCTTATCCATCTAAAATATAATTTTAAAAAAAACTTGCCAATTCATACTAAATTACTATGTTATCTCAAAAGGAGATTAAAATGCATATTTCGACCAAAACCGGATACGCTGTAAGAGCACTTGCAGAGCTGGCTCTCAACTCTGATGGAAAACCGATTCCCATCTCTGAAATTTGTAAAAAACAAAATCTTCCTATTAAATATTTAGAACAACTTTTCAGGAATCTGAAGAAAAACGGATTGGTGAAAAGTGTTCACGGTT
>Ga0207996_1001230_pt1 | contig 18392 bp, 9 predicted proteins | sample AntAceMetag02UKG_FD_184773 | JGI IMG/M metagenome (GOLD analysis project Ga0207996, IMG submission 184773) | Saline lake microbial communities from Ace Lake, Antarctica - Antarctic Ace Lake Metagenome 02UKG (SPAdes) (version 2) | ecosystem: Environmental > Aquatic > Non-marine Saline and Alkaline... | reverse complement strand
GGGATATGCTGCTCTATGGTATCTGGAAAACCGGTCAATTGAACAATGAACAAATCGGGAATCTATTCGGGATCAGTTATTCAGGGGTCAGTCACGCCGTCAAATCAATCAAACTCAAACTACCCAAAAGCCGACGATTAAAGACTAAATTCGACCGACTTAATTCACTATTCAAGCTTTGACCCTCTGACTATGGTGTACGAGACCACTGGGGATTCTTGACAAAAATGTATAATGAGTGTTTATTTGATTTTTTGATTATGAGAAAGGCCCGCCTTTTATAGGTTGTATATGACCAGGCCACCGGAGGGAGGACGAATATAACGATATGAAATTTATTCACACGGCGGACATTCATTTAGACAGCCCGTTAAAAGGACTTGAGGCGCATGAAGATTCTCCTGTTGAGGAGATTCGTGGGGCAACGAGGCGGGCATTTGACAATCTGATTGACCTGGCCATTGAGGAGGATGTTGATTTTATCCTTATTGCTGGTGATCTTTATGATGGTGATTGGAAGGATTACAACACCGGACTTTTTTTCGTTGCCCGGATGGGGCGATTGTCCAAGGCCGGGATCAAGGTTTTCATTGTTTCCGGCAATCACCATGCGGCCAGTCAGATCACCAAGGCCATGCCTTTGCCTGACAATGTGACTCTTTTTTCTTCCAGGAAACCCCAGTCTGTAAAACTCGATGATTTTGGCGTTATCATCCATGGCCAGAGCTATCCCTTCCGCGCTGTGACCGAGAACCTTGCCTCTCAATACCCTCAGAATGATGCCAATTATTTCAATATCGGCCTGCTTCATACATCCCTGGCTGGTCGTGAAGGGCACGAGGATTATGCGCCATGTACTCCGGATGAACTGAAATCCAAAGGCTATGACTATTGGGCACTGGGCCATGTTCACAAGCGGGAAATCGTTTCTGAAGATCCCTGGATTGTTTTTCCAGGTAATATTCAGGGCCGCCATATCAAAGAAACCGGCGTCAAGGGTGTCACATTGGTGACTGTGGAGGATGGAGGCATCATTGGGGTTGAAGAGTGTGAACTTGATGTGCTGCGCTGGGCCAACTGCCAGGTGGACCTGTCTGCGTGTGAGACGCCCGATAGCGTTTATGACGCGGTTCGGCAGGGCTTTGAACAGGAGCTTGACCAGGCGAACGGCAAAATTTTGGCCCTGCGTCTGGTCTTGACTGGGAAATGCCCTGTTCATGCCCAATTGCTTGATCGGACAGCCCGGTGGACCGAGGAATTCCGAGGCATTGCCGTTGGGCTCGGTGACGTGTGGTTGGAAAAGGTGAAGTTTCAGACAAGCCGCAAGAAGAGTCTTGAGGAAATCTATGGTGAGGATACGCCGATTGCCGGCCTGCTGCACTCCATTCAACATCTGGAACTCGATGGCGATACATTCCTGGGACTGGTACCGGAGTTATCCGCCCTGAAAAGCAAATTACCGGCCGAGATCCACAGCGGCGATGAGCCCTTTCTTGATCCATCTCCTGACAAAATCGCAGAGCTGCGTACTGAAGTGCAGGAACTCCTGATTGCCAAACTTCTTCAGCATGGAGGTGCCAAATGAGGCTGAAGCGTCTTGATTTGAGGGCTTTCGGCCCTTTTACCGACCAGATTTTGGAGTTTAACTCCGATGAGCCCGGTCTCCACATTATTTTTGGCCCGAACGAGGCAGGAAAAAGCAGCTCACTTCGGGCGCTCAAGGCCCTGCTGTATGGGTTCCCTCAACAAACGCCTGATAATTTTCTACACAACTATGATCAACTGCTGGTTGGTGGGTGTCTTGAAAACAGCGCCGGAGAAGAGATTTTTTTTCAGCGTCGGAAAAAGCGTATCGGTGATGTCATTGACGAGGCTGGTAACCCTCTTGATTCCGGTGTATTAGCGCCATTCCTCCGCGGTATTGAACCGGAAATATTTAAATCCATTTACGGCATTGATCATGATGCCCTGATAAAGGGTGGTAAAGAAATTCTGGATCAGAAAGGCGAAGTGGGCCAGGCCCTGTTTGCCGCCGGCGCAGGCATTTCATCCGTACGGGAGGTTATTGATCAGCTTGAAAAAGATGCGGCAGACCTGTTCAAGCCGGCAGGACAACTGCCCGAGATCAATAAGGCTGTCAAAAGATTCAAGGAACTGCAAAAAGAGGCCAGGGCGGCCAGCCTTTCTTCCAGGGACTGGAAAGATCATCAGAAAGCCTTGAAAAGCGCTGAGGCGGATCGGACCCGTTTAGAGAAAGATCGGGATGATAAGAATAAGGAGTTGCATCGTCTGGAGCGACTGAAGCAGGCCATTCCTGAGATAGCCACCAGAAAATCCCGGCAAGACCAGTTACAGGCATTGGGGAAGGTTATTCGTCTGCCCCTTGATTTCGCCGAAAGGCACCGGCAGGTTAGCCAGGAAGTGCGTGAAGCCGGGCGGCAATTGCAGAAAGATACTGACCGCCGGGTGGAACTTGAAGCCAAATATAAGGCCATCTCGTTAAATAAGGGTCTCCTGAACCAGGCAGAGAGGGTGGATGATTTCCATCAGCGTCTGGGTGAATATCGCAAGGGCCAGAAGGACAGGCCGGAAAGAAATGGTATGCGAATCAGCCTCCGTAAAGAGGCGGCGCTCTTGTTGCAGCAGGTGCGTCCTGATTTGTCTTTGGAAGAGGTGGAGACCCTGCGGCCGGTGCTTGTCAAAAAAAGGATTGTGCAAACATTAAGCACTAAATATGAGGCGATAAAACAGCAGCTTACGCTGGCACGGAATCAGAGCCGGTCAGCAGATCGGGAACTTAAGGAGGTAGAAAAGGGCCTGGCTGCAATGCCGGAGACCAGGGAGCCTCAGGGCCTTCTCCAGGCCGTGAAGCTGGCGCAAAAGGCTGGAGATATTGATGCGCTGATGGAAAAGAGCAGGTGTGATGTTGAATTGATCAAAAAAGAATGCCTTGTGGAACTCAAGCGGAGTGGCCTCTGGTCCGGTGATTTGACCGCACTGATGGAACTCTCGCTGCCGCTTTTTGAAACTGTGCAGCAGTTTGAAGATCGTTACAGCAAGATTGCCGATGAAAGGCGTGGGTTTGAAAAGGATTGTAAAAAGGATGATAAAGAGCTGAAAAAAGCTTTGGCTGAGATCAAAAAGGTAGAGTATGCGGGTGAAGTTCCTTCAGAGAAGGAGTTGACCCGGATCCGTGGAAAACGGGAGCAGGGTTGGCAGCTTTTGCGGCAACAATGGCTTGATCAAGAAGATGTGACCGAAAAAAGTCGGCTCTATGATCCAAAGCAGCCACTTCCCGAGGCCTATGAGGGATATGTGGAAAAGGCGGATGTTATTGCCGACCGGTTGCGCCGGGAGGCGGACCGGGTAGCCAATGTAGCTTCCTTTCGTGCCCATGTAGAGAATTTGCAAGAGGCCTTGGCAGAGAATGGCAGGGACAAAGAGGCGCTTGGTCTGCGAACACGAGAATTTGATGTATCATGGAAACGAGTGTGGCAACCTGCCGGCATCATCCCGTTATCTCCAAAGGAAATGAGCGGCTGGCTGACTGAAATGGATAAACTCCGCTTCAAGGTGGGTGATATTTTTGAAAAAGAGCAGGAAGTCGGGTTGGGTATAAAGCAAAGGATGGAGCTTCGGCAGGCGGTACAAAAAGAGCTTGATACCATGGGAGAGGAGGGAATACCTGCCGGTGAAGCGCTTGGCCCGGTTCTTATTCTGGCGGAGACTGTATTGGAGAGGATAGCCGGCCGGAAGACGGATTTTGAAAAATTAAAAGAGCGGCGGAAAAATGCGGAAAAGGCCTTGCGTAAGGCAGAGGAAGATCTTAAAACTGCCCGGGAGGCCCTGATCGAGTGGCAGGAGCAGTGGCGAAAGGCACTTCTGGGTTTGGGACTTAAGGACGAAGTCTCCACTTTTGAAGCCATCGACCTTATTGAGACCCTGCAGAACTGCTTTGACAAGTTGGAAAAGGCAGATGATCTTAAAAAGCGTATTGCCGGCATTGACCGTGATGCGGCTGAGCTTGAGAAGGAGGTTAAGTCCCTGCTTGAGAAGATAGCCCCTGATATATTGGACTTGCCTATGGACCAGGCAATCCTGCAATTGCGGACTATGCTCAGCCAGGCACAAAAGGACGGCACCCTGTATGATAAGTTTTCCGAGGATCTGGAAACGCTTCAGGCAGAGGTTTCTGCGGTTAAAAAAACTTTGCAAAGTGCAAGCGAACAGATGGATGAACTCCTTGGGACAGCCAAATGTGAAAAGCAGGAAGAATTGTCAGTCGCAATCGAAAAATTTACGGAATATCAGAGTCTGCAGGGGAAAATTTTCGATACCGAGGCAGCCCTGGCCAAGATTGGGGCCGGCGTGCAGCTTGAAGAGCTTGTCAGACAGGCGGCCGAGATTAATGCCGATGAATTGCCTGGCCGGATAGAGTCGCTGCAAAGGGATATCGATGAAAGAATAAATCCTGAGATCAATCGAATCTCCCAGGTGATCGGCGAGGAAAATATTAAGCTTGCCGCCATGGATGGCAGTGCCAGGGCTGCTGAGATCGCCGAGAAAATGGAACAGGAATTGGCCGGAATACGGCGGCTGGCAGAGAGATATGCGCAGCTAAAGTTAGCCGCCAGGATCTTGAAGCAGGAAATCGAACGCTACCGAGAAGAACATCAGGACCCGGTTTTGACGATTGCCTCCGGTTATTTTAAGAATTTGACCCTGGGGTCCTTTGCCGGCCTGCGTACCGATGTGGATGATAAAGGAGAGCCTGTTCTCGTTGGTGTGCGGCCGGATGCCCTGCGCCTGACAGTGGAAAAAATGAGTTCGGGAACCCGTGACCAGCTTTTCCTTGCCCTGCGCCTGGCCACAGTGGAATGGCGCCTTGAAACCAGCGAGCCCATGCCCTTTATTGTGGATGATATTCTAATCAACTTTGATGATGACCGGTCCAGGGCGACCCTTACGGCTCTGGCTGATTTATCAAAGAAGAACCAGGTGATTCTTTTTACCCACCACAGGCGGATTATGGAAGAGGCGAATAGTCTTAAAGGCGGGAGAGTAATTCAAATCCACGAGTTGTGAGTCAATGTCATCCACTTTAGAAACAGTTGTATGGATTACCATGAAGCGCATGAAGAAAAAAATAACTGAATTATCCGATGTTACCCTTCAAATACTTCAATAACTTCATGGTAAAAAACCATGTGTTGTTTTTATTAAGTTAATGGCATTGAGTTGTGAGTTAGAAGGCCGAAGCCGGGTTGGTGGAGGCTGACAGCCTTTATCCTGCGTTGGAAAGTATAGCCCGTAAAGTTGAAATGCTGGGCTGGAACGGCCGGACTGGTAAAAAAGCTCTGGAAATCCGAGCTTATGATCCATGCCATATGGTCTTAATAAATAAAGGTGAAAAACAGATGAAAGAAAAACAGGCAAACCAAATTGGGCAGGAAATTAAGTATAATCTGACCGGTTGGATACTTTTTATTATATGTGCCATTTTTTATATCGCATCCAGTTTGAAAAATTATGATACGTTGACATTCATAGGCAGTGTCATTTTCTTAATTGCCTGTATAGTTTTTCTTATACCGATGGTTGGGTCAATTAAAAAAGCGAAAAATGACACAAAAATGCATACTGATAAAACAATCCTATAGCCAACCTGATTCAGCGACGCAAAAGCCGTGAGGCTGATTAGCCGGCTTGTTAAGAAGTGAGGGCCTCGGAAAAAATAAATTACACAATTTTTCTTGTCTTTTGGCCCGCCTGCTGCGTTGCGTTCATGGCCCCATACAACAAGTATGAACCCATCACCAAGCGATTCCCGCACGTCTGCCCGATTTCGTACAAAGCGCCTGGAACCACAATTCTTTGACAAGCCGGATTGTGTGGCGTATGCTCAATCAGTGTCGTCAAGCAACTTGGGCTCAATTCCCCGCTGCTTGCCGGGGGACAGTCTATTTTGCGGATACCCTGGATTTTGAAAAGCGATTTACCAAAATTATTTTAAGGAGTATTATGGCTAAGAAATTAATTGTTATCGGTATCGGACTTGTCGGTGTTCTCTTGCTGTGGATAGGGTTTTCAATTTATCCAAACTGGTTGTGGTTTGAAAATCTGGGCTTTTCCCCTGTTTTCTGGACCATGCTGCTGAGCAAATTCGGATTTGGATTGGTGGCCTGGCTGCTTCTGGCCCTGATCATCGGTATAAACATTTACGCCGCCAATCGTTTAACCTCGCGCATCGGGACAGGGGGGAATTTAAAAGTCGCCGACGATTCTGTTTCTCAATTTGGCCTTTCCCCTGCAACGCTAAAAACACTGGTGATCGCTTTTATCCTGTATCTCACTTTTTTTATCGCTTCAAAAAGCTCCACTCAATGGGATTTACTCCTGCGCTATCTGTATCAGCAACCTTTTGGCAGTACCGACCCTGTTTTTAACCGGGACATCGGTTTTTACCTGTTTTCGCTGCCTTTTTATACCTTCATCCAAAACGGATTGCTGATTCTTTTTGTCGTGGCTGCACTGGCCACGATGGGTTGGTATCTGAAAAAGGGCGCCCTGAAAATAGAGGGTGACTTCAGTCAGGAACAGGGGACCCCAACTGCTTTGCCTAAAATTACCCTTGCGGAACCCGTTAAAAAGCATCTTATTTTTTTGGGCGGAATCGTTGTGCTGCTACTGGCCTGGGCCTATCGTCTGAAAATGTTCGAGCTCTTGTATTCCACCCAGGGACCGGCTTTCGGCGCCAGCTATACCGATGTTAACATCAAGGTTCTGGCTTATAAGGTAATTATCCTTGTCTCGATAGGATTTGCCGTAATCCTTTTTACCAACGCCTTTAAATTCAGGATAAAATTCATCTGGATTAGTGCGGTGGTCTGGATAGGAGCCTTGTTGGTGCTGGGAACGGGCTTCCCCGGTTTGGTTCAAAAATTTATAGTCAAACCCAATGAACTGGCCAAAGAGGCGCCCTATATCGCCTACAATATCGATTATACACGCAAGGCCTACAACCTGAATAAAATAAAAGAAGTCAATTTTGAAGTCAGCGACCAGCTCAGTGCCCGGGACCTCGAGCAGCATGATGTAACGATTCAGAATATCCGGATCTGGGACGAGCGCCCTCTGCTTCAAACCTACCGTCAGATTCAAGCCATACGGCTGTATTACGATTTTAACAATGTCGATGTCGATCGGTATATCGTCAACAACCAGTATCGCCAGATCATGCTGGCCGCCCGGGAGCTGGTGGTCGACAAGCTGCCTCCCCAGGCCAATACCTGGGTCAACCGCCACCTCACGTATACCCATGGCTACGGGCTGGCCGCAAGTCCGGTCAATGAAGTGACCGGCGAGGGGCTTCCCCGCCTGTTTATCAAAGACCTGCCGCCCTCCTTTGAACCGGATTTGAAGGTCGTACGCCCCGAAATCTATTATGGCGAAAAAACGGCTGCGTATGTGCTGGTAAAGACCAAAGCCCTGGAGTTTGATTATCCCAAGGGGGACAAAAATGTTTATACCACCTACCAGGGCAGGGGCGGTGTTCATATCAATTCTTTTTTCAGAAGGCTTTTGTTTGCCATTGAGTTTCTGGATCCCCAGATACTGTTTACCACGTATTTAAATCCGGACAGCCGCATCATGTTTAACCGGCGGATTAAGCTGCGGGCGAATGCGATTGCCCCCTTTCTCGATTATGACGGTGATCCCTATCTGGTTGTTTCCGATGGAAGGCTCTACTGGATTCAAGACGCTTACACGACCTCTGCAATGTATCCTTATTCGCACCAGTCTCACGGCATTTTTAAAAAAAGACGGCTTAACTACATCCGCAATTCCGTCAAGGTCACCATTGATGCCTATAACGGGGATGTGGCTTTTTACATGATGGATGAAAAAGACCCCATCGTCAAAACCTATGCGCGGATCTTCCCGGATCTGTTTAAGCCTTTCAAGGAAATGCCGGCGGATCTGAAAGAGCATATCCGCTACCCCAAAGATCTCTTTAAAATCCAAATGGAGACGTATACGAAATATCATATGGAAGATGTCCAGGTTTTTTACAACCAGGAAGACCTCTGGCAGATTCCCGATGAGATCTATGGGGAGCACCGTCAGGAAATGGAGCCTTATTACATCATTATCAAGCTGCCCGAAGACCAAAAGGAAGAATTTTTTCTAATGACCCCTTTTACCCCTTCCCGGAAAGATAATATGATCGGCTGGCTGGCTGCCCGATGTGATTCGGCCGACTACGGCAACCTGCTGGTCTACAAGCTGCCTAAGGAAAAACTGGTCTATGGGCCGATGCAGATTGAAGCCAGGGTGGATCAGCAAACGGAAATTTCCCGGGAGTTGAGCCTGTGGGGGCAGAAAGGTTCCCGGGTCATTCGGGGCAATCTATTAGCTATTCCCGTCAGTGATACCTTTGTATATGTGGAGCCGGTATACCTGGAAGCCATCCAGGAAGAAAGCCAAATTCCCCCAACCGGCACCTCTCAGCCCGGCGGTGGAGCCAAGACCCAGCGAGAAGGTGCGCCTCCCCGGCTGGAAGAGGCAAGGGCCGCTTCCCTGCCGGAACTCAAAAGGGTCATTGTCGCTTTTGGCAATCGCCTGGTTATGGAAAAAAACCTGGACAAGGCATTGAGCAGTATCCTGGACGTTGAAATTTCCTCGAACCAGCCGGCTTCCCTGCTTCTTCCTCAAATAAAGGGAGAAGGGGTATCCACGCTTGGCGCCATGGCGCTGGACCACTATAATAAAGCCAAAGCATATCTGCGTCAGGACGATTGGGCCGGATATGGGAGGGAACTGGAAAATCTGGAAAAAATTCTTAAAGAAATATCCGGAATGAAGAAGGAGGAAAAATAAAAATTTAAGGCGGTGTGAACTATCTGAAAATTATATCGCTTCCGATACGAAAGTATCCATCATGGGTTCGGTGGTTTGCTGCTATGTAGTGCCTGAACGGAAACCATCTAAAAGTTTAAATGATGCGGCTTTATTGTATATATAAATAAACGAAGATGTAAGCTTTTAGCTGTCAGCTATTGTCTTTCAGCTCGAAATGATGGAGGATTTCTTTGGCTAATAGCTAACTGCTAACAGCTAACGGCTGATCTTCAAGGGAACAAATCGTTGATAATACCTGATTTTTCAAAGGTATATGAGTTTTCGGCCAGACACTATCTAAAGCCAGGAATACAATTTCCCCCCGATGATGCAGCTCTTTGGTAATTCTGCCGGTTTTTTTGCAAGGCGGTATCCAGTTTTTCCTTTACAAATTTTGTTATTTAAAATATTTTTCGTCTTTGGGCTTGTAACTTTTATCTTTCAGGCACCGGTGACCTGCATACCGGTTTTATTGGTTTAATTTTGTACTGTCCGGCTTCAGCTCTGACCGGTTCCCGCGGTGCGGTTTGAATTTTAGGCCGCAGCCATATGAAATCATGCAGCTTTCTCCTCAGGCTCATCATTTAATAAATACACCGGCCGTACAGCCGGGTTAACAGACAATAATTCAGCCCATGCACCCTATATTAAAAGGTAGTGTGAGTCCGTTATTGCCGGGAATATCAAACAAGGAGTACGATAATGGCAAAAACAATGAAAACAATCGACGGAAACACCGCAGCGGCCCATGTGGCATACGCCATGAGCGATGCCGCGGCTATCTATCCCATTACACCTTCCTCTCCCATGGGCGAGATTTGTGATGAGTGGTCGGCCAACGGCCTTAAAAATGTATTCGGACAACAAATGCTGGTGCGTCAGCTCCAGTCGGAAGCCGGTGCTGCCGCGGCCGTGCACGGTTCTCTGGCCGCCGGGGCTTTGACTACCACCTTTACTGCATCCCAGGGCCTGCTGCTGATGATTCCCAATATGTATAAAATCGCCGGAGAATTGCTGCCCGCGGTATTCCATGTCACGGCGCGTTCTGTGGCCGGTCATGCGCTTTCCATTTTTGGGGATCATCAGGATGTCATGGCGGTCCGCCAGACCGGATTCGGCATGCTGGCATCCGCTTCCGTACAGGAAGCCATGGACCTGGCCCTGGTGGCGCATCTGGCGGCCATTGAATCCAGCATTCCTTTTATTCATTTTTTTGAAGGGTTCCGCACCTCCCATGAAATCCAGAAGATCGAACTCATCTCTTATGAGGATATGGCGGAGCTGGTAAACAAGGACGCTGTGGCTGCCTTTCGTGCTCGCGGTGCCAATCCGGAAAGGCCTGAATTACGGGGGACCGCACAAAACCCGGATATTTATTTTCAGGGCCGCGAAGCTGCCAATCCCTTTTATCTGAAAGTGCCAGGCCTGGTGGTCGATGCCATGAAAAAAGTCGGTGATTTGACCGGCCGGTCCTATAATTTGTTTGACTACGTGGGGGCCCCTGATGCGGAAAATATTATTATATCCATGGCCTCTTCCTGCGAAACCATTGAAGAGGTGGTTAATTTTTTGACGGACAAGGGAGAGAAGGTCGGATTGGTTAAAGTCCGGCTCTATCGCCCCTTTTCCGTTGATCATCTGTTTGGCGCCATTCCCGCAACTGTAAAAAAAATAGCGGTTTTAGACCGCACCAAGGAATCCGGTGCCCTGGGCGATCCGCTTTACCAGGATGTATGTACGGCCTATATGGAGCGGGGCGGACAGATGCCGGCCATCATTAACGGCCGTTACGGCCTGAGTTCCAAGGAATTCAACCCGGGCATGGTCAAGGCGGTGTTTAACAATCTGGCGGCCCGGTCCCCCAGGAACCATTTCACCGTGGGTATCACCGACGATGTCACCCATACCTCCCTGGACGTTGAAAATGGCCTGGATGTAGCCCCTGCCGGAACGGTTCAGTGTAAATTCTGGGGGCTGGGTGCCGACGGAACCGTGGGTGCCAATAAAAGCGCCATCAAGATCATCGGCGATAACACCGACATGTATGCCCAGGCCTATTTTGCCTATGATTCCAAAAAATCCGGCGGCGTGACCATCTCACATCTGCGTTTTGGGCAAACCCCAATCCAGTCTACTTACCTGATCGATACGGCCGATTATATTGCTTGTCACAAGTCCAACTATGTGGATATTTATGATGTCCTCGAGGGGATCAAGGAGGGGGGGACCTTTGTGCTGAACTCCAATTGGTCCCTGGAGCAGATGGAAGAAAAACTGCCGGCAGCCATGCGCCGGACCATCGCCTCTAAAAAACTCAAGTTTTACAACATCGATGCGGTCAAACTGGCCGGTGAAGTGGGACTGGGGGGGCGCATCAACATGATTATGCAGACCGCCTTTTTCAAGCTGGCCAATGTGATCCCGGTGGATGAGGCCATTGCCTATCTTAAAGATCAGATCCAGAAGATGTTCGGCAAAAAGGGCGAGCATATCGTTACTATGAACCATGCTGCAGTGGACCATACACTGGAATATCTCGAGGAAATCAAGTATCCGGTCACCTGGGCTGATGCGGCCAGGGACAGTGGTGCTGCTGTGGATGAGCCTGAATTTGTAAAAAACGTCATGCGGCCCATTGTGGCCCAGCAGGGGGATACCCTGCCGGTGAGCGCCTTTACGCCGGATGGTATCTTCCCGGTAGCCACATCTAAATATGAAAAACGGGGTGTGGCTATCACTGTACCGGAATGGGATATGGACAACTGCATCCAGTGCAATCAGTGTGCCATGGTCTGCCCCCATGCCGCCATCCGGCCGGTGCTGCTCACTGATGAAGAATTGACCACAGCCCCCGATGGTTTTGAGGCCAAAAAAGCTGTGGGCAAGGAGCTGAAGGGGTATCATTTCCGTATACAGGTCAATACCCTGGATTGCCTGGGCTGCGGCAACTGTGTCGATATCTGCCCGGCCAAAAAGCCGGCCCTGACCATGCGGCCTTTAGAGACCCAGACCGCCGTTCAGGTGTCCAATCATCAGTATGCCGAGGTCCTGCCGGTCCGCGATAAGCTCACCAAACGGACATCGGTCAAGGGCAGCCAGTTCTGTCAGCCCCTGCTCGAGTTCTCGGGAGCCTGTGCCGGATGCGGAGAAACCCCTTATGCCAAGCTGCTTACCCAGCTTTTCGGCGAGAGAATGGTCATTGGAAACGCCACCGGCTGTTCCTCGATCTGGGGCGGCAGCGCACCGGCCATTCCCTACTGCGTCAACCAGGACGGGTTCGGCCCCACCTGGGGCAATTCCCTGTTCGAAGACCCGGCTGAGTTTACCTATGGGATGCTGCTGGGGCATTTTCAGCAGCGCCGCAAACTGGCCGAATTGGTGCAACAGGCCATCGACAGTGATCTCTCTCAGCCGGTCAAGGATGCCCTTGAAGGGTGGCTCGACAACATGAAAAACCCCGAGGGTTCACGCAAGTACGGGGACCGGTTAAAAGCGCTTCTGCCCGAATACAAGGACAACGCCCTGCTAAGTGAAATAGCGGGTATGTCAAAGCTCTTTACCAAAAAATCCTACTGGATTTTTTTGGGCGACGGCAGTGCCTATGACATCTCATTCGGCGGCATTGATCATGTAATGGCCTCGGGTGAGGATATCAACGTCATGGTCTTTGACACTGAGGTCTATTCCAACACAGGGGGCCAGGCATCCAAGGCCACGCCCACAGGCTCCGTGGCGAAGTTTGCGGCCTCGGGCAAGAAGACCTCCAAGAAGGACATGGGCGGCATGATGATGTCCTATGGGTATGTGTACGTGGCCAACGTGGCCATGGGCGCCAACAAGCAGCAGCTCATGAAGGCCTTTAACGAAGCCGAGAGCTATGACGGCCCGTCTCTGATCATGGCCTATGCGCCCTGCATCAACCACGGTATTAAAAAGGGCATGGGCAAGAGCCAGGAAGAGGAAAAACTGGCCGTGCAATGCGGGTACTGGCCTCTTTACCGGTACAATCCGGTACTGAAAGATGAAGGCAAAAACCCCTTTATTCTGGATTCCAAGGAACCCGACGGCACTTTTCAGGATTTTCTGGCCGGTGAGGTCCGTTATGCTTCACTGCAAAAAACGTTCCCGGAAGAGTCCAAAAAGCTGACGGTTCAGCTTGAAGAAGAATATACACAGCGGTATCGGCAGCTCAAGCGCCTGGCTGCAGTGGACGATGGATCGAAAGCCGAAAGCTGATTGACTATTGAATAGGTTATTGCGCCTCCTGATCGGTAGGAGGCGCAATCTCATTTTATTCTATCAGGGGTGCCACGATAATATTCACCCGTCTGTTTTTTGCCCGCCCTGTCTCTGTTGCATTGGGGGCGATGGGGTCATACAACGATCGTCCCACAGCTTCAAGATTCCTGGGGTCAATGCCGATTTTTGTTTGCAGAAACCTGACTACTGCCGCTGAACGGGCAGCCGAAAGCTCCCAGTTTGAAGGAAATTTGTAACGATATTCTTCCATTATGGGAATGTTGTCGGTATGTCCTATCACCCGTATTTTTTTGTCCCTGAGTTCTTTCAAGGTCGTTCCGACTTTTGTCAAAATACCTTTTCCCTGTGAAGAAATCGTTGCCTTGCCGAATTTAAACAATATGCGATTCACAAATGTGATGCTAAGCTTACCTTCTAGTTCCTCTATGGTTACTTCTTTTTTTAAGATCTGATTTTTCAGATCGGATGTGATGGCGGTATAGCTGGATTTCAGTTGACCCATCCGGGTTTTGAGAAGTTCTTTTTCACCAAAAAGTTTTAAAATCCGCTGCTCAAGATATTTGATTCTGCTCTCATGTGCCCTGATTTTACCGGTAATCGCAATCGCCTCGGCCTTGATTTTTTTCAGTTGTTGCTCCAGCGCGGTGATTCTGCGGTCTTTTTCTGCAATTCCTTGATTCAGTGTCGCCACAGTGATCTTGTGATCTGATTTCATTTGAGCTGTCTGAGACTCGGATATATGCGTCTGTTCCCTGAGCGCGGAAGCCTGATTCTCCAGAAGTGTAATTTTGTCCCGGGCTTTTTCGAGCTTTGCTTCGAGATCGTCGCCGTGGGAGATTTTCATTTCAAGTTTATCGTCAAGCGTTCCTATTTTTTGATCCCGGTTCCGTATTTCCTGATTGAGTTTCAGGACGGCACTCTCATGATCGGATCTCAATTGTCCCATCCGCTCATCGGCTGCATCCTTTTCATTCTTGCAATCGGAAAGCCGTATCCCGAGGTCGGCAATTTCCTGCCTGGCTCGTTGTACCTGGTCGTTCGTTGCTTCCAGTTGCTTCAGATGCTTTGCTATTTTTTGATCTCGGTCCTGTATTTCCTGATTGAGTTTCAGGAGGGCACTCTCATGGCCGGATTTTAATTGTTCCACCAGCTCATCGGCTGCATCCTTTTCATTCTTGCAATCGGAGAGCCGGCTCCCGAGGTCGGCAATTTCCTTCTGGTTTGCAGCGACTTCCTGCCTGGTGCGTTGCACCTGATCGTCCGTTGCTTCCAGTTGTTTCAGATTCTCCGCTATCTTCTGATCCCGGTTCCGTATTTCCTGATTGAGTTTCAGGACGGCACTTTCATGATCGGATTTTAATTGTTCCACCAGCTCATCGGCTGCATCCTTTTTATTCTCAAGATCGGAAAGCCGGCCTCGCAGGAGTTCGATTTCATCTTCCCTTACCCGGATCAGTTTGTTGCGTTTGGAAATAAGGGCCTGGAAATTTTTAATTCGGGTTTGTAGTTCGGCTATCGTATCGTCTGAAAAAACAGCCTGGTTGCTGAGAGTTTTTGCGGTGTTCTCCAGAACTAAAATACGGTGCCGGGCTTTTTCCAGTTTTTCGAGTTTTTCAGCACCGGCAAGAATTTGCCCGCGAAGATCAGTATTTTCCCGGGTTATTTGGACAATTTTCTGATCAAGTTCAGATAATTGTTCCTCACAGGTTAAAAGGGTCGCTTTTTTATCAGTATACTGGCGGTAGAGTAATAATAAGACAATGAAAACAACTGCCAGCAGTACGGATAAAATGATAACAACTGATTTTTTCATTGTGATCCTCCCTGCATTGTCTGCGGCTATTTATATAGGTTATTTTTCAATAGTGTCCATCCAAAAGTGAGGGCTTTTGCTCAAGATCGATAGTGGATTTTAAAGAAAACGTATCTAAAAGAATACTATAGAACAGTGATGGTTGCAAGCCTGAGATTTTTTTCAAATAAGATACGGTTGTGTAAAATTAGAAAGTGGTTGTTGATAGGACTAAAATCAGAATTAAAATATAACTTTAAAGGATAAATATCAACTATATGGATGAATTATTCACTTGTTCAGAAAATGGTTCAGAGAGCACGGGGAATTTATTGATGCAGGGATGGCAAGTCTAAAAAAAACGATTTTACCTCTTTTCTTTAAAAAAGTTGTATTATACTGTACTCTACAGTCTAAAGTTCTTGTAAATATCTGAAATTATTAAGTTTTATAAAAGCAGTAAGAAAATTACCAATACGAATGATTTCAGACACTTAGCGGTTTCCATGATGATAATCGCCGAGAACTTTGGACTCTCAAGGTACGGCCGAAAAAGCAGATTCGGAAACCGTGGTCTGGAAAAATAGTGGCGGTGAAATGGCCAGTCAGAAAACCATTAACACCTTCTTGTCCGGTCTCAGGGACCTTAAATGCGACCATTTTATTGAAGCAAAGCCAAAAGAAGCCTTTACCGCGCCTGTTTACACGCTGACGCTGGAGGATGACAGAAAGCATGTGCTGAAGATTTTTGAAAAATCGAATAAGGATGACAATGAATTTCCGGGCGTCTCATCCCAGAATGATTATCCGTTTGTTTTGTCCAAATGGTCGGCGGACAGGATCATGAAGGATCCGGACAGCCTGGTGAAAAAGACGCCGTAATTATCGATGAATTTTATCCCATAACGAACGACCTTGCTTTAGATTTTAAAATTGTTTAACATGGCTTTGTAACGAGAAAAACGGTGTTTATGATGAACGTCCTTCCAAATACATAAAGAGAACCGACGTGCAATTTCTCGATACTATGCTTAATACAGTTCACAATCCGACTAGAACAAATTTATCGTTCCCAATGAACAGCGATCAGGTATTTTGAAAAGTGAAACAAAAAATCAAAAATTCTGAAATTGAAAAAGGAGCGTTTAAGACGTTTATTGAAGTTTTTGACAACTTCCTGGGTTCGGTTCGCCAACCTTTGATGGTACTTGATGCTGACTTGAAGGTTGTCAAAGCCAATTATGCTTTTTATCAGACCTTCAACGTCAAACCGGACGAGACAGAGGGGACTTTAATATACGATCTTGGCAACGGGCAATGGAACATCCCGGGGCTTAGGGAATTACTTGAACATATCCTGCCTGAAAACAGCGTATTCAATGATTTTGAAGTGGAACATGAGTTTGAGACCATCGGCCGAAAAATTCTATTTTTGAACGCCAGACGGATTTACAAAAAGTTGAATCAAACCCAACTGATCCTTTTGGCCATTGAGGATGTGACCGAGCGTGAATATTATAAACGCCATCTTGAGGAAATTGTCGAGAAGCGAACGGCAGAGCTCAGAATAGCAAAGGAAGAAGCGGAAAAAAGCAAACATCTGGCGGAAACCTCCCTTTATGAAATCAAGCACTTAAAAGACCTCCTTGAGGTGGAGAGAGCCTATCTGCAGGAAGAAATCAAACTGGCGTACAATTATGAGAACATCATTGGGCAAAGTGACGAGATTAATTATGTGTTCTACAAGGTCGAACAAATTGCCGCCTCCGATACAACCGTCCTGGTTCTCGGTGAAACCGGAACCGGCAAAGAACTGGTGACAAGGGCGATTCACGGCCAGGGCCTGCGTAAAGATCGTGCCCTGGTGAAGATGAATTGTGCTGCACTGCCGTCAAACCTTATTGAAAGCGAGCTCTTCGGCCATGAGAAGGGTGCCTTCACAGGTGCTCACGCCAGAAGGCTGGGGCGGTTTGAGATTGCCAACGGTGCGACCCTGTTTTTGGATGAGATTGGCGAACTCCCGCTGGAATTGCAGTCCAAGTTGCTCCAGGTGATTCAGAACGGTGAGTTTGAGCGCTTGGGCAGCTCCCGCACCATCAAAGTCGATGTTCGAATTATTGCCGCCACCAATCGTGATCTGGAAGAGGAAGTCCGCAAAGGCCTTTTCCGCGACGATCTCTGGTACCGGCTGAATATTTTTCCCATCACAGTACCGCCACTCCGGAATCGTCCGAATGACATTCCCCTGCTGGTCGATTATTATGTTGAAAAAATTTCAAAAAGGCTGGGCAAATCCATCGGGATGATCCCGGTGAGCGTTATGGATTTGCTGCAGGAATATCATTGGCCCGGCAATATCCGCGAATTGGAAAATGTGCTTGAACGGGCTGTGATCAATTCATCAGGACCCAAATTACGCCTGGTGGATGAACTGAAAAGGCCCAAAAAGGCTTTAACCAAGGTGAATCGATCCCTTCAGGATGTCGAACGGGCGTATATAATCCAGGTACTCGAGCAGAACCATTGGAAAGTGAGCGGCAAAAACAGTGCGGCCGAGATCCTCGGTCTTGATCGCAGCACATTGCGCGCCCGCATGCAAAAGCTGGGTATCCGCAAACCCTAATCAACCTTTGATAACACACCCGATTATCCACCGTAAAGAAGCCATCAAATAGGTCATATATGGCCACTGGTCATATATGAACCCATATCCTGCTATTTTTTTACGTCACTACTGACCTTGTTTTTGCATTTATCCCCAATATATTCAATAAGATAAAATCGATAAGGACCTCAGTTTCAGAATGGCACGAAACTTGATAAGGTTCTTAAGGTAGAATGAAAAATGATTTTTTCTAAATACACTGATTTGAGTTGAACAATTTATCACATTCAGCTGCCAAGGAGAAAGGTCTGTAAATTGAAACATGCAGACTGTCAAACCGGCGCTCGAAAAGCACGCCCAACGATTGTTTTCCAACTTTCATCATGCGCGGCCTGGGTTGGTTTGCGCAAAGGGAGAATCCTATGATCTTCGTTAGAATTACCCTGACCGTGCTTCCGGAAAAGCAGCTGGAGTTTACGCAAACGCTTCTCTCCATGATTGAGCCTACGGGAAGGGAAGCAGGTTGTCTTGGCTATGCCGTTTTTTGGGATATCGAAGACAAGAACCGTTTCAACCTGCTGGAGGAGTGGGCAACCCGTGAAGACATGGATCAACATATAAGGTCTCACAGATTCGGCGTTTTGCTTGGAACAAAGACCCTTTTATGCGAACCGCCGGAAATTCAAATTCACACGGTTTCCCAATCGGAAGGAATGGAGGCCGTTCATGCAGTTAGACATAATGATTGATAGTGAAGCGGCATGCGATGGCATAGCCGGCAACCCGCAGAAAATGATCATGGGCTCCGACGAGCAATTGAAGGCCCATTCTCGC